>Ga0207652_10000153_pt1 | contig 74885 bp, 110 predicted proteins | sample KBSC63BmetaG_FD_184334 | JGI IMG/M metagenome (GOLD analysis project Ga0207652, IMG submission 184334) | Corn rhizosphere microbial communities from Kellogg Biological Station, Michigan, USA - KBS C6-3B metaG (SPAdes) (version 2) | ecosystem: Host-associated > Plants > Roots > Rhizosphere ... | reverse complement strand
CGACGCTGGCTCGCTCTCCCTGGACGACGCTGGCTCGCTCCCTGGACGACGCTGGCTCGCTCCCTGGACGACGCTGGCTCGCTCCCTGGACGACGCTGGCTCGCTCCCTGGACGACGCAAGTATTATTTCAGCGCACGAAAAAACCCCTACGAAACAATTGTTTCGTAGGGGTCGAGAAAACTTGTCGCCAAACAAGTAATTCGCAAGCAACTAGCCCGCCGTCGCCGCAGCATACTTTTCTTGCATCTCCGGCGGAAGAGTTGCGAGCATCTTTTCGAGCATCTCCATGCTGATTGTCGATCCGGTCGCTTCCTTGATTTTCTTCTCGATGCCGCGCTTCAACTCTTCCTTGCGGCCGAGTTTTTCGATTTGATCGTCCGTCATCGTGCTGATTTTTTCCAGCGCGGCGATTTGCTTTTGCAGCGCGGGAACCAGAGCTTTTGCAAGCGCACGACGATCCGAAAAATGACGCGGGCGGAAAGCGACGATCTTTTCGCCGTTAAGCGAATAATCGTAACTCACTTCGACCGAAACATCAGAAGGGAATTCCGACAATTTGTTTTCCGGTTCGCCCGCCTCATTCAAAAGCAATGGGTGGAAATTTCGCGGCTTGGAATGCTTCGCCTTGTGCGCGTCAAAAAGCGCGGGTGAAGTGAAATTGTCCGCAGATAATCGCTTGTGTTTGGCGGGGTCGAAATCCGTCGGCACGACGGAGAGTTTTTCCCCGTTCGCAACTCCGGGATATTTGATTTTCCCGGTTTGCTTTTTCTCGCCGTTTCCGGCCGGACGACCACGCCTCTTTTCCGTCGTCGTGGCCGTTTCGGTTTTCTGTTCGGCTGGCCGATCAGAAACTTTCGCGGAGTCACGATTGGCGGGGGCATTCTTGTGGGTGGTTGACACTGTACAGTCTCCAAAACAAAGTGTTTTCTCGCATTTATTGTTAGTTTATTCGGCGCGAGAATTTACCGAATTAGTTGCACGATTGCTAGCTCATCAGTGATTTAATCCTGCCCTGTTATGTTGCCCTGTTATCGAGATTGCCCCCTCAAAACATTTTGCACGGCGGAACATAGATCGTGTTCTACCTTGCGCTTTTGCCAGATTAGAGTCTGGATAGACTCTAATTTCTCGCGCGTCATTTGTGCGGCATCAAGCCGCAGAAAAAAACTCTCCAAAGAGGCTGAGACACGGAATGGTCGATAGGGCAGCTCGTGTTCTTTCACGATTTCATTGTCGTCGAAACGCTTTTTAGCCAATGTCATTTTATTGTATCCTTCGTGTTGTCGTGTTGTCGTGTTGTTTGGCGTTTGATACACAATCAACAGGGCAGGATTAAATCACTGGTGAGCTACTTGTTACCACTAGGCGTTTTATTGTGCGGCGTCCATGTCGTGTTGTCGTGTTGCTTATCGGCTGAGTCTGTTATCAATATCCTGTTGGATTTTCTGTTGCTTCCGCTTTTTCGTTTCTTCGCGGCCGTTGTAAATGTACTCCGGCTCGGAAAAAACATAGACCGTTCCGCGTTCCGAGAAATCAGTGCTGAAAGAGCTAAGCACGATCTTGGAAGCTTCTTCCGCACTATCGGCGAAGACTTCCAAGTTTCCGTAATTCGCAACGTAGGTCCAAATTACAAAGTATTTGTTCACTTTGTTCTCTCCGTTTTATTGTGGTTGTCGTGTTGTTTGGCGACCATTGCCCTGTTGCCCTGTTGAACACGACGCCGCACAATAAAACGCCTAGTGGTTGTGTACGCGGCTTGCAAGCTTGATTAGGCAGGGACGGAGCTAGCTCCGTCGAACCGTTGCCGCGCTAACCAAGTTTTCAAAGAGCACAATCAATCAACTAGGTGAAGTATTCCATGATTCATTCGGCAAGTCAATACTCTTGCCACGATTATTTTGAGGAATCTTTTGCAAGTGCTGCGCTCGATTTAATCGAGCGCAGCGGGCCGAATCGTCGGCGGATCGTCGGCGGATCGTCGGCGGATCGTCGGTCGCCCGACGATCCGCCGAGACAGTGTTACTTCGCGCGGCCGCGCCCGCGACGCAAATACCATTCCCGGTATGATACTTGCGTTGTCAAATATATTTTGTTGAAAATCCCGAGAAAATTGACTTTGTTTAGCAGGAAATTTTTCTTATTTTCCAAATATTATTTTCTTGATAGATAGACAAATGTACAGTAAAATAGTGTACAAATGTACATATAGTGTACATATATCGGCTAATTCCCTAGCTTTCCCCAAAAACTTAAAAATACATTATTTAATCTCTCGCATCTAATAATTGTTTCTTTAATTCTTTAACATACACTTCTAATTTATTGAATACTTCTGGTTCAAGATAAATTCTATTTGTTGTTTCTATACCATTTTCAGTCGTTAATACTAAACCATATCCATCGAAATCTATGTAGACGCTATCGCCGAGATATGCTTTATATTGCTGATTTTGTTTATCCATTGATTATCTCCTTAAACTCTTCAACGCTTACTGCTTTATCGTAATTGTAAACTCTGGCAGATTTACTGGCTTCTTTCCAATTATTACCTATCCCCATTGAGACACGAATTGGAACAAGCAACTTCTTTTCTGTTCCATCTATATTATTCGGTAAAGTAGGATGTTCAAGAATATATGCAATAGTATGTGTAATTCGTTCATCTTCTGCAAGCTGCTTTGGCATGGAGAATAATATTTCATCGTGAACATCAGCAACAATACGGATTTTGCTGCTATTTTCATTACAATCTCTAAGTAATTTACCAATTTTAACCATAGCTGCCTTCATCAAATCAGCAGCACTGGCTTGATTTATTGTATTGAAAGCTTTATATGCAAATTGCTTATTTAAGTGTCTTCGTCTATTGTATAGATTTCTGATGTATCCACGTTGTTCGCAAACTGCTTGTGCTTGTCGAGACGTTCTTTTCATTTCTGGAAAAGTTCTATGATAAGCATTGAATACTGCCTCTGCGCGTTTTTCTGATTCTCGTGCAAATACAGATTCTTTTTCGTTTTCAGGAACCCCGGCTTCATCTATTTCTTTTGATAAACTGTCCATTAAATCTTTAACGCCACGCAAAGATTTTAATAGCTTTGCCTTCCCCATATTAAAACCTAAACCGAAGTTTAAAGTTTTACCACCCTTTCTTGTCATTCCTTCAAGGCCAGTTTGTTCTCTAACTAATTCAGCAACGAACTCATGGAAATCAACGTCTGGATCATTATTATATTTATCTAATAATAATGGACTTTCAATATAATGTGCAATTGTCCTATATTCAATTTGCGAAAAGTCATACGATACGAATACTTCATTACCTTCATTACCATACGGCAATATCAACTCTTTAGCTTCTTCATTTAATTGCTGCGCATTTGGATGCTTGCAGGACAATCTTCCAGATCGTACACATTGATTGTAAGATGGATGTAACAAATTTCCACTTGCCAATTCCCTATATTTTTTAACAAATAGATTGTTGAATGTATTTTTCTTCCTGTATTCAGATATTAATTCTATTACCCGTCTTATATTTGGGTTTGTTAGTACAGTCGGATGAGATAAATATGCTGTTAAAGCAAACTTGTCGAAACTTGGACCACCTTTTCCTTTTTTTCCTTCATCTTCATTTTCCGCTTCATCTACTTCTACTTCTTCATCATCAGATTGATTTGTCCATTTAAGAACTGGTAAACCATAAAAGTTACATATAATGTCAAAGCAATCTGCATTTGTATGCGGACGGAAAATCCTGCCCGTAATGCGTTCTAGTTCTTCTTCTATTTCTATTAGTTTTTTATAGTTAAGAACCTCTGTTATCTGCAAACTGTCTGGATCTATTCGCATTCCATTTTGTTCAATATCAAATAGAACTCTTGTCAATTCTATTTCTATATCACGAACAAAATAGCACTCTTCTGGGAGATTCTCACAAATATATTTATATAACTTCCTATTTGTAATAACATCTTGACAAGCATATGGCCCAATAATATCTACTGGTATTACAGAGTAGTCTTTATTTTTATGTAAGTATGGTTTGAATGCAAGTTCATATTGTGATATATCTTCGTCTAACCAATCTTTTGATAATATATCCAAGCCATATCTAAATCTATCTGAATCAATAAGTTTAGACAATGTTACAGTGTCGATTAACTGCACCGAATACGGTAGTGTAATTCCACCAGAATTCTTTAATACGTGAGCATCATATTTTACGTTGTGATTTACCCACCGCTTGCAGTTTGGATGGTGAAATATTGCAAATATTAGATCATAGACTTTATTTTCGTTGTCTTTATTTATTGGAATATAGTAAGCTGGCCCATATTCTTCTACACAAATTGCTACACCTATTGGCCAACAATTTTTCCAAGGATCTAATGAAGTTATTTTAGGATCATAGCTGCCAGTTTCTAAATCGAGAAATATTGTCTCAGCACCAATTATTCCTCGAAGAACTCGTTCATAAGAATCGTTGTAACAAATTAAACCTCCGTTGCTTTTAGGAATAGAAGTAGAAGTAGAAGTAGAAGTAGAAGTAGAAGCAGCTTGTGCAAATCTAATATCATGCGAAGCCTCCATTTCTTTTACAGATATTGTTTTAGTGAATACATCTTTTTTCTTTCGTTTTTTCTTCTCAAATATATTATCAAATTCTTCAAATATATCTGATAAGGATTGCTGCTGTGCTGGCTCGCTCATATTAAATACTTATCTCCATTCTATTTAATTCTTCATTTTCTCTTACTTGTAATCGCATATCATCTAATTCATGGAGAGTGTAATATTCTGCTTCTTTATTTGAATAAGAAAGCATAGGCGGACTTTGTTTCTGAGATATTAGTATCAGCTTCATTGTGCGTTGCAGAATTAAATGTGCATCTGCAAGAAGCCTATAACGATTTTCTAGTTCGTTATAGGCTTGACGAATGTTTTTAGCGTTGTTTTTAGCGTTGTTTTTAGCATTATTTTTATGTTTGTTGTTTTTAGCGTTTTTCATATTCTTTTTCTATCTCTTCAAGCATATTGTTTATTGTATATTCAATAAGATCAATAGTAGACAGCTTTAATTGTTCTATTGGTACACGTCTAAAGGCTCTATATGATCTATATGTTTTATAATCATAATCATATATTTCAAGAATTATATCCTTTGAATTTGATGCCCTATCATTCCTTATATGTAATTCTTGATTTGGTCTTAACTTGCCATAACAATATAGACTAAGGATGTATTCGTTCATAGCTATTATCCTGTCACCAGAAACTCTAATTGTGTATGGTTTGAATCATTCAAGTATACACGATAAATTGTATGCGAACCAGAATTCAATCCTTCTAGTCTTTCTATATCTGGATGAGGACAATTTTTGACTATTAAACCACAAGTTTCCAGCAATATTCTAACTGCATCAACTCTATCTTTTGCGCAGATTGCAATATATCTATTTGTATCAAGAAAAGATTTATTTCTTATTAGATATATGCTGTTCATATATGTTTCTCCAAATCTCTTCTATGCTGATCTTTAAGTGCTTCAAGCTCTTTTCTATGGTTCTCCGTAAGATTCTCTCGTAATGTATTTAATTCTGTTTTATGTTGCTCGTCTATTTTCTTATAGAGGCTTGCAGAGTTGCCTCGATCATGTTGTCTAATTTTATTCAATGATGGGCCTACATTCTCTTTCGATGCTTCAATTATTCTAGTGTATTCTTCGATAGTTAAAGTTCTATTATTTAAAGTAGCAATGTGCATTACTGCAAGTGCATCGTCTATGGGCAGATTTCTTTCTATACATTCAGATACTACTGTGCGAATTATCTCGGCAGCTTCTTTTAAAGCTTCTGAATCATCTTTAAATTTACGGATAATATGTCGATTAGTGTTCAGACCTTTTTCACGTTGATAACGAACAGCATCAATTAACATCTTCATTAGAATTTCTCCTCTGGTTTCTTTTTCATTATTGAATTTTTAGATACAAAATCCGTTGGTATTGGCGAAACATCATATAGTTTATCTATTTTAACAACAAAATATTTTTTTGGTCTAGGATCACGTGGATCACAAAAAACATTTAATTTATCTTCACAATATGCAATTCCAGCAGCATTAAATACACCATTATTTATTAATATTACAGGAAGATAATCATCTAAAATATCATCCCAAGTGAATGGATATTCAATAGGTAGACCTTCTCTTTTTAAGAAAGATTCTTTAGTTTCATTTGGTGGATTAATATAGAATCCCATCAGAATTTAATCCTTATAGACAGTAGACACTTCTTCAAGTAAATTATTTAAACGATCAATTTCTTTTAGTAGTCGTTCACGATGTAGCTCGCCCATAAATAATGATTGTTCTTTTCTACCAACCCACGAACGAATTGAATTCATTTCAAATTCTGATACATCAGTAAATGTTAAACTTTCTGACCTTGGCATCAGAATTTCTCCTCTGGTTTCTTTTTCTTTAGGTAGTCTGGTTTAGTATTTAAGACGCCGTTACCTTCCCAATATCTTAATTTGGTAATGAACTCTGGATTTTTGAAATATCTTCCACCAGCTCTAAATATTGCATTCTTTCTTACTAACATACCTACAAGATTATTTGCTGTTTCTCTATCTGATCCGGAGAAATCTGCAACATCAACTTGATCCATACTATTAGTGTTAAGTAATTTTCTACAGAAAGCTTTTGGATCATCCATATTTGTAAATTCATGGATGATTTGTTTCTCGTCAAGCAGTCTACCAGACTCTATTATTGCTTCGGTGTATTTATCGTAGCCAAAAGATGCTGTAGAGTATACTTCTTTTATAAACTTAATTATATGCTCAACATGAATCTTCTTGACAAGTATATTGTAGTTTCCAGTTTCACAATGTGAAAATAACCTTGCAGCCAATGCCGCTGCGAGTCTGGCTATTTTATGTCTAGTTGAGCCTTTATCTATTAATGGTATAGAATCGTGAAATAAGTTTGGTAGTTCATTTGCAGCACTGAATATTAATTCTACTGCTTCTAAGTCAAAATTACATTCTGCGGTCCATGCCCACAATATTAAATTTCTGCATAAATCACTTGTATATTTATGCTCGATGTTCTCTCGTTTTTCAGAAGGTATATTGATTAATTCTTGAGGAACATCTTTATTAGACAATATTAATGCTAAGTCAAACCTTCTTACATCTTCTATACTTCCAATTAACTCTTCTACAGCTTTAACTCCATAAACATATCCAGCTAACTCTCTTCCTGATCTAGTATTTGATATTGCAATTAGTCTAGTTCTTGCGTGAGTTCTTCGTTTTTCAATTTTTGGTATTTCTGCAAGCCCACTACTTCGCATATCCGTTAATTTAGCAAATGTTTCTTGCGGCATCCCTTTTAATTCTTCAAGGATAACAAGTCTTTTATCCATGTTAGGGAATATTCCCCAAGTAACAAACCATCTATCGCCGGTTTTTTGAAGTCCACCTAGTAATCCAGCAATAGTTGCATTTTTACTTTCTATTTTTTCACCGAGACCATAAAATTCTCGAAGACCTGTACTTACTTTTGATTTACCTTGCGCAGAATCTCCGAGAATTAATATTTCAAGCCAACCTTTTACTTGCTCTTTATCGAAGTTCAAGAATAATGGTGAATGAAATGCTAAGTCAACAGCTAAATGCAAAGGTTCTCTAGCAAATATTCTTGTTACATTGCTGGATAAATCTGCATATATGGAATTTAACTTGTCATTAATGTCGTTCTCTGGCTGAAATATTTTTAGCTTTTCTTTATATTCATCCGTTAGTTTATAATTACTAAGAGCATCTGTAGTCTGTTTATATTCAGACAATATTAACGTAGATTGTTGTGAATGAGGATGCGGCCAATTTCTGCCGGTAAGTTCATAAGATTCATTTAGTTCAAGTTTATTTGTATCATCAGACAATATTAAACTTGGCTGTAAGAATCTATCTGTAGCTCGATCTGTAATTTCAAGCTGCGGAGAGATTCTTGCATCTTCATAATTATAGAAATTGTTTGTATGGAATTCAACAATCGGACATTTTTTAGGTATGCCCAATGATTCCATTAAAGCATCTCTATGTGCATTTTTTCTCGAATGCACAAGCTCTAGTAGATTACTACTTTCTGGATTTAGGTCATATAAATCATTCTCTTTATTTCTAAAGATAGAACAAATATTACATACTTTTTGAGAGCGATCGCACGAAGCAAATGTATTTTTAGGAATAACAAATGGTGCTGTATCTATGCTAGATAAAACAGAGCTTATTTGTATTCTACTTCCAACATTCTTGGCTGCAATAGCTTCCGATAAGTGCAGTTTAACTGGCTCTTCTGTATTATCTAATATCTTAGTAAATACTGGTGCATATACTTTGCACAGTTCTTCATTAGATAATAATTCGATTATATCAGTTTTGCCTTCTTGTCCTACGTAATCATTTATATCGCCTTTTGGATATTTATCTCTGCTTAACGGCAGCGTTAGAATTCTAACGCTTGCAGCTACTTTGTACAATATTCTTGCACGTAACAAAGCAGCATTTTTACCTGCCTCATCAATATCAAAGCATATAATTATATGCTTACCAATAAAGTTTTCAGTAAGTTCTTTGGACCAATTATCTTCTCCGCAAGTTGCACTAATTGCGCCAACATTATGTGGATTAGCTAGCCTTGCAGCAACAAATGCTTTTATTTCTCCCCCACAAAGTATTAGTGTTTCATATTTTAATTGTTCTACAGGACATAATCTTACTTTACCGTGCCCTTTGCTATTTTTGAATTTTTCTGCTCCAGGTGCGCCAGGTAAATATTTGCGAACATTAACAAATAAACCTTCACGATTGCGAATAGGTATTGTAATTCTTTTTGTTGATATATCATAACCTATTCTATGAAACTTAATATCTTCGTCTGTGATTCCTCTTTTATAGAGTTCATTGCGCAATATCTCTGGCATTTCCGTAGCGTAGAATCTTTCTACAGTACGAAAATCAATTACTTGTTGTTCTTCGCCATCAAGAGAATATCTCTGTGCTAATTCAATTACAATTTGCGCACGAGATATTTTGGTCTTTGCTGCAAGAAATGATATAATCTCGCCGTGCTTTTCACACCCGGCGGTATGGCAGCAAAAAGATTTCTTGCTTATATTAACAAAGCAAGAAGGATTTTCATCCAAATGAAATGGACAAGTAGTCTTTAACTCATCGGAGTCACCAGTAAATTCAAATTTTATTTTATAATGCTCAAATTCTGCGAGTACATTTACATTCTCAAGATTTATTGAGGACATTATACATTTGTTTCATTGCTAGTCTACTGATTGGCGACAAGTAATCTAATTTGCGACAAGTAATCAAATGCCGATGATCGGACTCGAACCGATATTGAAGTTACCTTCAAACAGATTTTAAGTCTGTCGTGTATTCCAATTCCACCACACCGGCAGATTTCTAGGCTCAAGAGGTTAAGATATTTTTATATGTGCGCTAGCATTAAAATAGCTTAACATTGGCCTAGAAAATCTAAAGTCAAAAAATAAAAGGACAATTCCTAGACCAAGAGGTTAAAATACAGCCCACCTCTAAGATGTATTATTAACATTGATCTAGGAATTGCTAAGGGTATCAATACAGCTTAAAACTTCCCTTTGGAATCAGAAACAACTTCACCTTCCAATGAATCGTCTTCGTAATCTGGACGAATTTCATCGGCAGCAAACTTATCCTGAATCTTTTTGTACATTGCTTCATAATTTAAAGCATCTTGTTCAGATTCTACGAATCCAGACATTCCTGATTCAAAACTTGGATTAGTAACAGCAAATCCTTTCCATGTTCCTTTCTTATTTGTTTTATCAGTCGTTTTCAACTCATATTGTCCAGTAAAAATATCAATTCTCCGATTAACAATCAGAGTTGAAAGTTGTTTTCCTTCATGAAATCCTGCATGATGAAAAGAAAGCAAGAACGGATTGTTAATATTTCTGTTTGCAGGATGTTCCGGAAACTTGTTGTTTAAACGCAAAACGCACAAGAAATTGATATGCTCACAATACCTATATTGATATTGTTGATCCCCTTGTTTTGCTTTTGGTGCATCAGGACAAATTTCATACCAATCTTCTTCTTTTTTTGACCTTGCACGTTTTGCAATATACGAATCAATATCTACTGTTCTTTCTTGAATGACAGGCATTTGACCTTTCATTCCATACGGACTCCATTTAGCAAAATCCGTATACATAAAAATTGGAGTAATCCAAAGTGGTTCTCCAGAATGTGCGATTAAAGACATTTCTGGAACCAGTAAAATATCTCCAGGTTTAAATCCTGCATTTCTATATTGATCCCCAGATTGCGCTTGAACAATCTTTAATCTTGGCGGAACCCAATATTGTTGAAGATTTTGAATTCCTGTTGCTTGCCCGGAAGATTCTGCAAGCCGCTTTTGCAAGTATGCAGGAAGATTTTGCGTAGATGCTTGCGCAAGATTAGTGTTAGAAGTATTGGCATTATTGGCCGATTCAACACGACTTTCCGATCCGAGATTGCTTTCAACATTGTCAACATTAGATGCTTTAGACATTTCAATTTCCTTGTTCAAAGTTCAAAGTTCAAACAACGTAACAACTTAACAACTTAACAACTTAACAACTTAACAAATTGACGGGTTGCGATTGCATTTCCGTTTAATCAACGTCTTTCCATTTTTAAAATCTGTCCTCCATTTCTTTCTCTAATTTTGTTAATTCTGCTTTCATCTCTTCAACAGAAGTCTCTGAATCGGTTTTGTCTAATATATCTTTCTTTTTTCTTAGTGTTAACTTAAAGACTGGAGTTAATTTAGAAATGTCTATTCCTGGTGGGGCAGATAAACCTTTAGCCATTTTTTCTGTAACTAAGTTACAGAGTCCGGGCCAATGAATTTTTACTACTTCACTTAACCCACCATCTTCTTTTACGGGCCAATTTGAAACATCAATGTTTAAATAATCCATAAGCTTTTTATATGCTTCTGGATCAGATTTTTGTGATGGAATATTTGGTGCTTGTTTAATATCTGGTGTAGCAGTTACATAATCTGTGTGGATACTTCTTGGAAAACTACAGCCACCGTTTACGGCGGCTTGCAGCCAAAGTTCATCCACTTTTTTATTCAAGAATTCACGAAATTTCCATAATTCTACTTTTAAATCTTGTACATATTCGTGTGATTGATCTACTGCAAAAGCATAATCACACAATTCTACATAGTTATTGCATTTCTCCACTTCTTGTCTGAGTTCAGACATGCATTTATAGATTATCTCATGGGATTCTTTTACATTCCTAAATAATGTTTTTGCAGACTCTTTCATTTTATTGTATCCAGTTTGTTATGTAGTAACCTCTTATTTACTACAGTTTCTTATTTACATCTTCAAGTTGAGTTAGTTCTTCGTCAAGTTTATCAAGATTATCTACATCGAGACTATCATCTTCGTCGTCTTCTAATTCATCATCTTCATCTTCATCTTCATCTTCATCTTCATCTTCATCGTCTAATTCTTCATCTTCATCGTCTAATTCTTCATCGTCTAATTCTTCATCTTCATCTTCATCTTCATCTTCATCTTCATCTTCATCTTCATCGTCTAATTCTTCATCTTCATCTTCATCTTCATCTTCATCGTCTAATTCATCTTCATCTAATAGTAATGTAATTGATTCATTGATTAAGTCTTGAAATTCTTCTTTTGATTCAACGTCTGCAATATCAGAAACAAGGCAGCTAATGCTTCTGATATTTGGAAGATCATTTAGATTGTAAAGCAAATTGAAGAATTCATCTACGATACTTTTAACTTCATCGCGATTTTTAGCCATTTTTATTTCTCCAACAAAAGGTGAACGAAAGTAGACAAAACGTAAACAACAAACACTACAATCTACGAACAACATACTTCTGAAAGCCGCTGGACCAAAATAATACTTGTACATTCTCCCATTGAGAAACTACTGTACAAGTAAATATTATTAATGGTACAACGTGACCAGCTACTAGTAGATAATCAGTTTCTGGATTATAGTTGTGTTCTTCTAGTTTCTTTATTATTTCATCGGCAAATTCCTCTGTATGCCACATTGATGGTCGATCTATTTTCTTTTCACTTTTATTGTTCCTATCAATTGTTGTACTTTTAAATAATGGAATTATTGGTCCGTATTGAAATGCTGGCACTACATCTACATTTTGAGATTGTTCCAGCATAAATACACGGCTAGAATGTTTTGGTATTGATTGCTGTATTTGTTGCTGCTGTTGCTCCAGATTATCTGGTTGATTGGCCATATTATCAGTTGACATTTTATTTACCACTTCTCTGCTTTTCTGGTTAACACGTTAAATAGAGCCGGCAGGACTCGAACCTGCAACTAAGAAATTATGAGTTTCCTACTCTAACCAATTGAGTTACGGCTCCAAGAATACATCTTAATTATCAAACCAGAACACAAATCTTACATCTTGAATATTATTTAATTTTAAAGTTTCTTCGCAGTGCACATTTCCAAATAAGTACCCAAAATATTCTTCAAAATGAGATTCTGGATTTTGTGGATTGAATTCTGGCTGTTCTTCCCACCATTCATTTAATTCTCTTATTTCTTCTAAATTGAACCAACTTTCATCGTGATAATTATCTTTAGACCAATCAAACCTTGTAATAAATGTTATATCTTCTGGTAAACCTTTAGGTTGACAAATTGGAACTAGTGGTTCATAATTTCTTACGCCAGCCATCTTAGCAAATAACTTATAGTTTCTTCTATTTTCTGTTCCGGCATATAATCCATTTGGATGATTATAATGATGCCATTCGTTATTTATTTTAATTTCGATATGTAGATGTATGTCGCATCCCATTTTATTTATCTCTTATTTCTTTCACACATCAATTTCTTTAGGAAATCCGATATTTCATCTAAGCAAGTTGCATCAAATACAGTACCCATATCAGAACAAAATATATATCTTCGCCAATTAGAATACCATTTAATTGTTCCAAGAAAAGAACTGTTTATATTTGAATAAACATGGTATCTATTTGTTTTACCACTTTCACTAGTACCATCCAGTATAAATTTCAAGAATGGTGTTTTATTCATGTCAACAATCCAGCAATAGAATTCGGATTCAATATTCCTCTCAACACTTCTTTTAGGTCTGCAATTTCATAAGCTGATTGCCGCTTATCAATTACTCTTTTGCGAATTTCTTGGTCAATAGTTGCTGGAACTTGTAAGTCTACAATTCTTACATTTGTTCTAGTTCCGCGACGATGCGCACGATCTTCCGCTTGCGCACGATAAACTGCTGACCAATTTTGTGAAAAGAATATTTCCATTGTTACATTAGACTCAGATTCTTCTGGATGTTGTGGCGGATAGCCAAGAAGATTTAATCCAGTTCCACCAGCAGCAGCATTTCCAATAAATACAGTGTATTCATCATTGTGGTTAAATAAATATTCTGCCTCTGTTCTTTGTGATTCGCTTGTCTCACCATAAAACATTACATATTTATAACCAGCTTGTTCTACAGCATCTTGCAGAGCATGAATATCTGATTGAAAGCAAGCCCAAATTAAAGTTTTCTCTTCCGGCTTTCTTGCTGCAAGCAATTCCATTGTAGCGTCGATTTTAGGTTGTTCATTAAACCTTTCAATTCTTTTCGGTTTAATTACTGTACCGTCGAAATCGCACACTTCATCATATGTAATAAAACCAGAAGTAATTTGAGCAAGTCTAAGCAATTGTGTCAAAATATTATTGACAGTCATTGCATCATTTTTACCATCTGAATTAGCAGACGCTGCAAGCTCTTGTTCGATCTTATATTGAAGTTCGGTTTCAATCTTTTGATAAACCAAAGCTTGCTTACTTGTCATTTCAACTTCGATAATATCATAAACCTTTTCAGGTAAATCTGGCAGCGCTTCTTTCTTAGAAATAAAGAAAGACATCATTGCCAATCTTTCCTGAATGAACGGAAGGTTTTGATATTCTACAGTTCTTGAAAATTCATCATAAACAGAATAGAAGTCTTGGAAATTCTTAAAATTAACAAAACCACTTCCACCTTTTCTGATGAATTCCAATTGCGACCAAAGATCATTTACACTATTGCAAACCGGAGTTCCGGTTAATACATATCTTCTTTTTGCGCGGTCGCGTACTTTGATTAAACCTTTTTCCCATCTCTTTGTTTTTGGGTCTTTGAAATAATGGGCTTCGTCGCAGATAACTACATCCCATTTATCATCGCCATCCATGAATTGTGGAAAGTCAAATAATGCACTGAATCTTTGCACAATATCATATCCAGCAATCAGTACAGTATACTTTTCTTCTTTAATGTGCATAAATGCTTCAAAGAAACATTTAATGCGATTCATTTCATCGCCGCGCAAAATTGTAACGCGACCATCTACTGTACTGAAATTTTGAAATTCATTTTGCCAATTTGCCCTAACATTATTTGGGCAGCAAATAAGGACTTTGAGAATCTTACCTTCTTTTTCCCATTTTTCTAAGGCAAGATTATCAATATTTGCAATGGACGGCGGAGTTTTTCCAGTCCCTTGCTCCATGAAACTTCCAAAGCCTTCATTATTATTGTTCAAATAAAGAACAACTTGTTGATAAGGGGCTAATGGACGTTCCGCGCAGAATTGCAGCGGCTTAGAATCTTGTTTATTCGACTTTGGAACCAATCTATCAAAATATTTATTTTGCAACTCTTCTTTTACTTTATGAAGTTCACCATTAACAAGCCCAGGATTTTCTAGTTTTACTTTTTCTAATTCCTTGTCCATCTCCTCTTTAACGGTTTTATAGTTTGCGGAAATCTTAGCATTTTCTGACATCCTTGCAGATGATGCCAGTAAATATTGATATAGAATCTTGGCGTCATTATCTTTGAATGCTAGTTGTTCTGGTTTCCACAGCTTATAAATGATGCTTGCAGTAATATCTGTTGCTGCAAACTCATATCTTTCGCCGCGATAATTTGCAGCATCGGAAAGTTTCTTTCTTTCAGGAATTCTTAACGGAAAATCGTGAATTGCGGCATACGATGGTCGAGCATAATATAGATATGTTTTTTCGTTCGGCAACCATTGATTTGAATAATGGTTTTTATAATTTGATCTAAACTCTTCTTCGGAGATTGTTGCTCCGTAGATATTTACGACAAAATTTGCATATCCATCTTTATCTGGTTTATTGGATAGTGAAATTGCTAAACGATCAGTCTCCAAGAATTCAATCGGAGAAAAAATTAAAGCAGTTTTTTCAGAGAGTGGTTCAATCATTTTATTGTGGCAGAAAATTTATTAGATATTTCTGCGGTGAAAAAGAAGCAATGGGGAAATCGAGAGAAAAGAGTTGAGAAGGTTATTTTATTGTTAGATATTTATTGTTTTGCCTTGCTGCGCTGTGCTGGTCGGCCTAGGGGGCAGTCCGCATGGCTCGGCGGACTGACAGTATATACTGTCAGTCCCTACGGCGTCAATAGGCGAGCTAAGTCTAGGTAGGGCCGATGGTTAGGTGTCCATCGGATCGACGCCTAGGCGAACGTCCTAGGCGACGACGGCGATAGGTGGACGGATGGACAGTAGGAGCTAAATAATTATTATTTATTGGCATTTTAATAATTAAATTATTGTACTAAGTTATCACACCGTTTGCATCAATATTGAATGTTGCGTTCATATTTTCATAGACATCTGTAACTGTTTTTATTTTATGTCCGATAATATTCCACGAGCCACGACTTCCGCTCAAAAGATATAGTCCAAAATCTACAGTGGCAGTAAATCCAATAGTCCCACCAAAAACTAATTTATATGTTCCAGGAGTATCCAATGATGGAAGAAATTGATTATATCCTTTTATTTGTACCTGATTTGGTGCAATTATTGGCAACCCGAGATTATTTGGAGTAAATACAGGGTTTGTCGCTACGTCAAAAGATAAATCTTCGTTACTAACTAGTACCCCATACGTTCCATTGCCCGTCACAAACACAAATTCAAGAGGAATAAACCCAGCAATACCGAAAGTTATTGTTCCACCAAATATATTTATACCTTTAACATATGCCACGTATGAATAACAACATTCACATCCTGGAGAAAAGCGTATTCCCATTTTATTTATATTTTAGCATTCAGAAGAGATTAAAAAGAATCCACAACTATTTCTACTTATCCACACTAATTTATCGGTTTTTACTTTACCTAAAGCAGAAAATACTTGTAATCCATCTACGTTTACAGAAGTACCATGACCAACCCCTTGCCCTTGACTTATTGTTGCTTGTGTAACATTAATATATCCAACTCCTTGTTTTTCTATGTCAAATACTACTTTAGCATAAAATCCACCATCTAGTTCTGCTTTAGTTATTACAAATATATCTCCGTTCCATTCTAATTGCACCCATTCATTTTCTAATAATGGTGCAAACCAAACTAAAGCATCAACATCTAATCCTGAATCTGTTTGATTTTTGTCTCCAGTATATAATCTTACTTTTATTTTAGTTCCAACATTTAGCCATTGAGTTGACTGATCTGCTTGACCAGTTTTTATTTTTCCGGTATAAAGATTACCACGCTGCGCTGCAGTTATATACCATCCACCATGATTTGCTTCTGCATCAGGGCCAAGAAAAGTTGATATTGTCCAAGAATTTTTTGTTATCGCACCAAATATATTTTTAAGTCTTGCTTTAACACTTGTAGAAAAACTTACTTCTGCTCCCGGTTGTCCACCATAAATATTTACTGTTTCGGAAGAAACATCATCTGGTGCCCTAGCATCTGTATTTATTTTACCAAGCACCATACCATTATATTCGTTTTGAACAATATAATATGGTATGTTTTTATCTCCAGTAGATGTTAAAAAACACCATTCATCTTTAACCACTTCTGCAAGGTGGTTAAAAGACATATATGGTGTTGCTTCCCCATCTAATGATTCATTTCCAGGAATTCCTCTATATACATTTACTTTTCCAGATGAAAAATGTGGTATGTTATCATCTGCTCTACCCCAAACAAGGTTGCTAGAATCAATTATTACTAATCCAACACCTATTACGCAAATACATTTAACGAGCGTATTTGCTTTGAATACAGAGCTTGCAGAAGCATTGTAAACAGGAAGAGTTAATTGTTCACCATCAGGTCCAGTGGCATTTTCTAGTTGTCCTGAACTATTTCTATATTGTAATATTATGCTTCCTTGACCAAGAAGATCGGATGCTGGATCAAAAGCAGGAACGTCTGTTTCAAATATTGTCCCTATCACGCTTGCAGGATCATTTGTTCTTACACACCAAACATTATTTTCATTATCAGGATCAACTCCTGGCGGAGAAATACAAATTAAACCGAAAGACGCAGCAGATATTCCCCATTGTTCAGGGTTTCTATCTGGCCCGCAAGGCATTCCAACAGTAGGAAAATGTTCTTCATCAGTTACATTTAATAATACTGGTTCATAATAGCCTATTGGCCTGCATAATCCATATATATCGGTTAAATTAAATGGTAGAATATTTGTAAATAAATTAAATGTGATACCATAATCACCTATATTTATTGCATTTATTATAGGTGGATCATTGAACTCAAAAAATTCCCCTGCTCCAAATATACTTCTAAAAGGTAGACTTTCATCGGCAGTAAAAAAGAAATAGCTTCTACCTTTAGACTTTTGTCTGGTGGCAGCTTTATTTCCTGAATATCCATATCCGGGTTGATTTAATGTATTTTCTTTTAAAGCATCTACTATCGCATTGAATGTCTCTGTCTTTATGTAATTATTTTTATTTTGACCAGACAGTTTTTTTAGGTCTTCTGCAAGAGGCATAAATTTATCTGCTTATCTGCTTAGAAAAATACACCAGTTTAGAAAAATACACTTGTAAACGGTGCTAATGGATATTGATAATATGGTTCTGATGGTGTACCAAAACCAAACATATTTTCTTTTACAACCATTCTTTCATGCAATTGTGTGCTTGGGTTCCAAAATGTATTCCATCCTGGATTTGGGTCGTCAGATGGAAATGGTCTTTTATACATAAATTTTGTACCTACTTGCCAAGCATTTGTAGAATCAAATCTTACAGTTCTTGATAAATGCGGCGGCACAAAAAGTAATGTTTCTGGTGTAAATACAAATCCCATTGAATTTACAACAGTATCAGAATTTACAAATCCTACATAACTTATTAGAAAGTCTGGTAAAGGATCTAAAACATCAAAATATGTTTTAGATAACATTAAACCTCTGCGTAGAAACCCTACTTCTGTATCTTCCGATAACGGTCCACCACTTACCCATCTAAATAACTTATTGTCTATAGTTTGAAATTCAGATGTTGGCTCTATTTCTTCAGAATATAAATCTTGAAATTTACTTGTGTAATTTACAGTAACTTCACTTGTTTCATAAAATATTGCTTGCTTTGTAGCATCAGTAGTATATTTTCCTGGAATATTTGTAATACTGCAAGTTGTGGCCAATGGCATGAACGGCGCAGTATAATACGGCCACGGTCTACGATTTAATAATAAATCAGAAACCAAAGCATATCTATCTGCATATGCACATTGTAAAGTGACTCTAGCTTCTGGAGCTTCAAGTATAGAAAAATTTTCTTCTAAACTGTCATGCTTTTCAGCGCATGGGATTATGCTGTACATATCAGGCTGATCCAATTTTCTTTAAATTATCGGCAGCTTCTTTTGTATTCTTAGTAACTTGTCTTAATTCAGATATCAAATCTCTATTAGCATCTCTCATTGCTACTTTAACATTATCTTGCGACAATTCTTTTTTAGAATCGCCCCTATTGCTTGCACTAGCTTTAGATGCTTTTGTATTTTTATCAATAGCAAAATTATTAGTTTTGCTTCCCATACCAGATAATAATTCTTGACGCTCTCTATTTTGCTTAGCCCTGGCTATAAGTTCCTCACGTCCAGATTCACTTTTCTTCTTCATCCTAGAAATCTTCTCTGCTCTATCCATCTCTTTCTGGTTTAATTCAAACATTCTATCTATTTCATTAGTAGACGCATTGCCATCACGAGCTTTATCTGAAAGCTCATTTAATTCTTTTATTTCTTTGTCACTCATTCCATGAAGTCTTACTTGCATGGCATGAGTGCGATCTAGTTTTTCATTTTCTTTTTTCTGGGTTTCTTCTTCGGATAAAACCTCTTTTACTCTCCCTTGCTTACGTAGATAATTAAACCTCTTTTCTTGTTGCTCTCGACGTTTTGCAGCCTTATCTTCATCTGCATTCTTTGCTTTATTTTCTTTTTTCTCTACATTTTCTTTTTTTAGCTCGGCTGGAGTTTTTTTCTTTTCATTCTTAAGAGCTGCTGTATTTTCTTTAATAGCAGACGTATTTTTAGATTGTTCGCTGGCACCTTTATACCAAAACTCCTCTAAGCCAGAAACCATTTTAGACACAAAACCTTTTTCTTTTTTCAAATCATCTTTACGTCTATCTTGTTCTATTTTAAGTCTAGGGTCTTCGAGAAGTTTTTGTCCTTTTGCCTTATTTTTAATATCATTTATTAGTGAATTAAATTGTTTTTTATTCTTTTCAACATTATCTTTAAATTCATCACCAAAATTATTAGATATATTATCTAATAACTTACCCCATTCAGTTGTCAAATTCATACTGGCTTTTATATCATCAACAGACTCACTAAAATCAGGAATATCAACATTTTTGAACGGGTTCTCAAAATTATATCCTGAAAATAATTCTGGGTATGCTTGTTTTGATTTATCAACGAAATCATCTAATGCCTTTTCTGCTTTATTTAGTATATCACTAAGTGTAACACCAAATAAAAGTCTTAAAGGTATTGATAAAGAACGAACCCAAGGAATTAACATTGACCCTAATTGAATTAGCCATTTTTCAACTTTTATAAAGAACTTCACTATCTCCAATGATATATTATTAAAAGCAACAATAGAAAACAATTTCATTTTGTACCAAAATGATTCTGCGCCTTTTATTATATTGTTTATAACATTAGAAAATACCTCTGCCATGTATTGATATGATTTAGGTAGTATCACAGTAAATATTTCTGCAATACCTGACCATATCTTAGAAAAAGATGAGAAAAGAAACAGATTTAATTCATGTATTATTTCACTAGCATGAGAAATAATAGTTTGGACAACAGTAAAAGTATTTATCGTTGCATCTATCAACCAGTCATATATTATTTCGAAATTGAGTTTAAAACTACCAATAAAATCAAATATTTTAGGTAGTAAGGTGTCAATAGTTGCTATAGTTATATTGCCCCAGTCAGTTATTTTTTGTATTATTGTATCAAATATTCTACTACCCTTATACATCTCATTAAATATTTGATTAAATCTATTATATACAGTCTCACCTATTTTAGTTCCTATAGTATGCAATACATTTTTAAGTCTATCCAGCTTCCCATAGAATGTATCACCAGCAGCTTTTGCAGCACCACCAAAAGATTTATTTAATTTTCCTAGTATTAAATTTTGGGCTAATAATACATTATTAGCCTCCATAGCTCTTTTAACAGCTTTTTCTTCGCTTTCAGTAAAGAATATGTTTGCAGAAGCCAATTTCTGCAAGGCTGCTACTGGATCATTTAAAGATTCTCCAACTAATTGCGCAGCAGAATTTAAATCTGTTCGCAATTCAGTGGCTAAATCTTGTGCTGCGCGAGTTGCTGCAAGGAAGTCGTCTCCGTGAATATTACGAAAGTGCATTATTAATTGCATTGCACTTTTTGTAGTCTCAGCGGAGAATTTTGTTATCTTTTCTAAATGTTCAGCATATATTTGCAGAGATTTGGTGGAGTATCCTGTAGACTTATCAACTAATTGATTTACCTTTGCTAAATCTTTATGTAAGATTATTACTTCTCGTACATCTAATATATAGTTTGCTAAATATGATTGTGTTCTTTGCCAAACACTTCTAAGAGAACCAGCAGCGATAGATGAATCTTTTAGGTTATTAGTGAAATCTATTACTGCTTGTGACCCTCTAGTAAAAGTATCAACAACTCCATTTTTTAAATCATTAGATATAGAAATTATTTTACTAAAAGAGCTAGTAATCTTTTTTCCAAAACTGGCAATAACACTTTCTGAATCTTTTAAAGATTCATTAAGTTGTGCCTCATTACCAGTTATATCTATCTGGACTTTGTTTTTATCTTTTATTGGCATTTGAATTAGATATATTAGCTAAATATGCTTGATATTCTCTATCATCTTTGAATGATAAAATATTTGGGTCAGTGTTGTTAGAACCTTCCTCTTCTTTGTCTTCCTCTAAAGCTATGTCTTGCTGTTCCTCTGTCATATTTGCTATTACATCAAATGTCCATCCATATAATTTAGCTAATGTTCTATATCTCCTCTTTTTTATCTTGAACCTTTTTTCTTCAGATATTTTACTTGTACTGCCACCTTCTTTTTTTTCAATTCAGTGTTTAAGTTATTTGTCTTAGAAATTGCCTCATTTGCCAAATCTAAATTTTCGTGGACAAATAATTTAGAGTGAATTTCATCGTAAGTAATATTAGGATTATTCTTTTTGGCAGATTGATAAATGACTTGTGTCATTCCATCTATGCTTGCCATAATAGATGCGCCGTGCCCCATCCACCAACATAAAGTTGTTGCAGTTTGTTGCGCAATTCTTTCTATACGATCCTTTTGTTCTTCTGTTGCATTTTCTGGAATGGTTGAGCGTGCATCATGTAGATATTTGGCTTTAACCCAATTATCTAATTCTGTTACATCTTTATCGCCTAATGGACTAAGAAGTATTTGCGTTCCATCTGCAAATATAAGTGGCCTAGCAGCACCAGTTATAGTTGAATCATTTATATTTGCACTATCCATATTAAGTTATCTACTTAAAGGTTGAAAAAGAAATACGTGAAAATATTACGCACCACCAGCAACAGATGGCCACCAATCACTACCGGCGCCAGGTAAAGTTATTGCACCTAAAATTGGAGTAGCTTCATTATCGTAAGCTTGGAAAGGTAAGCTAACATTTCTAGTAATAATAGCTCCGCTTTCACGGCTAATTTGAATGCCGGTAAAATTCTTTACGTGCAGCCATTTAATGTCCCAAAATTGGGAGGAATCCGGCTTAGTGAACACCTTTAAATGAAGAATATTATCTTTTTCAAATAATGCTCGCAATATTTCTTGCTCAGTCGCAGTAACTTCCATTTTCCAAGGACCAGCTTTTTTATCTGTATTTCCACCAGTAGATGAATTGACTACTGATTGAACTTCATTTGAAATAGATATAGATAATTGCGAAACATTTGGCCAAGCAACAAAAGATCCCGGAATCCAACTTCCAGCTGCATTTGCTACTGCAACTTGCGGTGTAGGTAATTGTTTTGTTCCGTAATAATTTGGCGTAGTAACATCTGTTAATGCTGCTTGTCCAGTAGCAAAAGTTAAACCTAATGCACCTTGGAATTCATAAGAAATCTTTTCTACGTCACCTGTTTCCCAATTAAGTGCTAACGTCATTCTTTCGACCATTATATTTCCAGAATATATGCTCCCAGTTCCAGAAGCAGTATCATTATCTGGTGCAGTATATCCTTGAAATGCAAATATGGCTCCAGGCATTAATCCTGCAACCGGATTTGCACCGTTTTGTTCAATACTTCCCGACCAATGATTTACACCGGGAAGCTGCATTGGCATTGAATAAGTTTGTGAATTAACAGCTTCTTTTGTATCAGAATCATCTTCAATGCTCCAGCTAATCATTGCAGGAACATTGTTGATAACACCGAACTTTCCAGAATGATATCCCATAGATTTTCAATCTCCTATTACCTTAGATTAATTTAATAACTTTAATTGGTACTTTAATTGTATGCTCAAAAGGATTGTTTAAAAAATCAATATCTTCATCTTTAACTTCTAATTTATAAATAATTGGCTTACCAGAAAATTTATTTTTACTTTTAAATTTTATTTTACTACCAAATTTATATGGCTTCGTTAAATCTTTATCATTCCAAACTTTTTTGTTTCTTTTATTATGTATACCCATTATCTTAGCAATATATAAATGCTTAGTTACATAGCTACCAGCTTTTAATACTTCAATATTTGGATTAGGTGATCCGTGATAATATGTCTTAAACTTACCTTCTTTATCTCTTGGGTGTTTGTTTTCATCAAATGATAAGACCAAAGAAATTTCATGTTCAAATAGAGGTATATCCATATATTTAATAACCACGATATGCCTTTAAATCACTTGTTGCAAAGTGCATTTCGACTTCTGCGGACCAAATTGATGACCAGCCAACTATTCCACGATTTCTTTCAGAATTAGATAAGCCCTCTTCACAATCTACTAAATCTCCACGCTTTACAAAATTTCTACCGGAATTTACTGGCCAAATTAATTGCCCCAATAAATCTTGCCAACCAGTGAATGCTGCAAATATGTCGAACTGAACCTGATTTAAGTAATTCTGAACTCTCTGATCTCCAGTAGAAATTAAAAACTGATATCGTTTTATTATTTTACTTGTAGATGATGTTACAAATAATCCTATTGTTCCTGAACCAGCAGATGTTAATATTACTTCTGGAAGATCACTATCTTGTATTTCTGGTTTTAAAGCATTAGGATCATTAGTCCTATTTAAATGTATTCTATTACCGGCTTTTACATCAGCCGTAAATTGTGGAGAATTTTCTAATATGCTCCAAAGAGCATCAAATACCAAAGTAAATGGATTTACAATAAAGCCGTCGTTATTTGCAGGAGTAGGTGGCATTATCTATTCATCTTATCTAAAGCTCTTAACATATCCTCTGACATTAACTCTAAAGTATGATCGTCTGGTAATACAATAATTTCACGTTTTGGTAAATACCCAGCACCCACTTGATGAAAACTAGCAATATCTGCAATGGTAGCTACTCCACCATATTTATTAGTGTATCTTCCTGGACCACCATACCCTATTCTTACTCCATAAGGTATTTTTTCTTCTATCGCACCAGGTTTTCCAGTAAATTCTGGTGAAAGTGCATTATATAAAGTTCCAGTATCTCTTAATATTGCTACTGAGTTACGTTTACCTTTTTTGGAACCTCTTCTAGCTCTAATTGTAGATGGTTTTAATGGTGCCCAATCTCCACCACCACGAGAATATAATACAAATCTTTGTTGTAAATAACTTCTTACACGAACACCCCATTGCTTAAAAGCATTATTAATTGGTGAACCACCAGAAGTTTGTCCACCAGCTCTTAAATCTCTTTTTAATAGACCTTGAAATTTTTTAAGTTTTTTAAGGTCTATTTTTACTGTGACTGTTATCATATATTAGTATAGAAAACTATCTGACTCTCTAGTTTTATATGCTTGAGTACGTTCTTGTCTTGCGTATTCTTTAGCAGCAGCATAAGCAGTAATACGTGCCGATCTACGCATTTTTCTTTGAACTCTTCCTGTACTTAATTCTTCATCAATAGCTTGTTTTTGATAACTAACTTGTTGCTGAGAATATTGCTTGGCGGCATAAACACTTGCTTGTCTAGCAACTTCTCTAGCTGTTTTCTCTCTAACTTCTTTATTAAATTGTCTATCATCATCAGAATTATATGCTGACTCAGATTCTTCCTTCATTAATTCTCGTTCATGTTGCATTATTTCATGCTGTCGTTGCTTTTGTTGATATTTTTTATATCCATAATATCCAGCAGCAGCAACAGCTGTAGCTATAGCTAAATGAGGAACACTTAATCTTGGAATTAATGTTCCAATTCCAAATATTGCACTAGCAGCCTTTTTTAATCTACTACCACCAACAGCTTTTGAAGCTAATGTAGCACCTTCTTCTACTGTAGCAGATGCACCAACTTTTCCTGCTAAATCTTTAATTGTAGCTTTATATGCAGCATTAGCAGCTTTTTGAGCATTTTTAATTCCTGCACTTCTAGCTGTAGCATTAGTAAGCTTCCTTGCTTTTTTTAATTTAGGTCCAGCAGCAGCTTTTGCAGCAGCAACAGCCTTTTTTCTTGTTTCAGCAGATTCTGGAACAATTTCCGCAGTAACTATTTCTTTAGTCTTATTAGCTCCACCAAAGAATTTTTTACCTACATTTTTTATTGCACCTAAACCATAAATTATTCCAGCTTCTTTTGCAGCATGTTCTGCAAAAGAAGATTTTGCAGCATGTTCGGGTTGATATTCACCTTCTCTAGCTTGCTGAGCTATTGTTTCATTTCTAACCGCACGAATTTGGCTTTCCCACTCCTTAAATTCGTGCTTAGATTGTTGTTGCTTAGGTTGCTGTTTGGGTTGCTGGACAGGTTGAGAAACTTGTTGAGAAACTTGTTGAGAAACTTCTCTGACACTTCTTTTCTTTTTACTTTTTCCAGAACTTATAACGCTTCCAGAACCGCCAGAACCACTGGATTTTCCACCATTTTTAAATGTGAATTTTCCATGATCTCTAGGATGTTTACTTTCTTCAAAAGCAGCAAGGATAGATATATCATTATTAAATGATAAAGATATCTCTGTTAATCTTTTTCTGGACAATATTCGTTTATCTATCATTGTTATATCCTTATTTAAATTCAGAACTAACTGCATCTACAATACCAGATATACCTTGTCCAGCTTTTCTTAAAATAAATCTACTAGGCGCAGTCGTTATTTTTGTGGCAGCAATATTAGCACCTATTACAGTTTTAGTACCATATTTTGCAGTTGCATAAGTTGCAGCAGCAGCCATTTTAGAAGCAATTTTAGTTGCTCCATATCCAAATAAAGCGGCAGCAATAATTGGGTGTCCAGTAGCAACAGCAGCAGCGCCACCACCAATTATTCCAGCCCACTTAGCCCCTGTTAAAATTTTACTTAATCTTTCTTTAGCATCACCTTCTTTTATTTTATTACGTACTTCTTTACGATTATAACTTTCACCTTTAAATGTTGCCTCATCACCATTATTTTCTTCACTTCCACTACCGCCACTTCCACCTTTTGAAGCAAATTTTCCATGATCTCTAGGATGCTTGCTTTCTTCAAAAAATGATAGAGATAATTCAGCCAGTCCATTTTTTGTTCGTATGTTATTTATAGATTTTACTATTGTTCTTCGCATTTTATCTTTATTATCAAAATGCAATGCTTCTGATAATTTTAATTCAAACTCAGGAGTCTTATTTGGCATTTTTAGTTTTTCTTTATATAAAAGAATATGCGGGCAGGGATTAATATAAATCGGACCCAACTAATTTATATTAATATACCCGCATATCCGACCCATCGCCTCGCCTGCTTATAAACATTCCGTCAAAATAAACCTTAGATAAATATTACGGTGCAGTTTGAGTTAATTTAATTAAAGCACCGGGGCGAGTACACATAGGCAAAGGATTAGCCTCTGCGTGCAATTCAATACCTAAACCAAATCGCATAAGTTCTTGTTTTGCATAATACGGTAAACCAATAGTATTGACCGTTTCAATAAACGGTGCAGGAGCAATATGTTCAATAAATAAATCTGGACAGCCTTCAGGAAATGCAATTGCACCCTTATCAGGAACAAAGAAATTTGTTCCAATATGGCCACGATAATTTTCCCAATACATTCCAGCAAATTCAAAACCACCAGGAGCAACAGAATCTCCCTGACGATTTAATTGTTGACGCTGTTGATTTCGGAAAAAGCTTCCACCAGTTCCAGTATCACCAGCTTGCAACCATCGTTCATAAGAATGAATAACGGTTGGATGATTAATAAAATTATCCCAGAAAGCATTTCCACAAAGAACTCGAATGCTACGATACATTGTAACGCCCAAAGCATCTTCGATTGCTCGAATAATTTTCGTTGCTACATCCTTTTTCATGTCCATTACAGAAGTATATGGATCACGAGCGCTAGGAATATTAGTAACAGTCGGTGCAACATTGCTACCCAAACTTGCATCCGCAATATTATCAGTATAACCAACAGTAGTATTATCTGAAATTTGTGTCAAGAATAAATAGCTAGAACCACCAGCAGTAGTACGATAAAGATTCCTATATAAAGTCCCTGCGGGACCAACAGGAATTGCCGTTAAAGTCATTTTGTGAGAAGCTGCTAAAGTAATAGAGTTACTTGCAACACTAGCTTGAGTTTCACCAGCACTAGTAACAAAAGTTACTTTATAAGTATATGCACCAGCAGATAATAAGCCGCTACCACCACCATCGGCAGCAGTTAATGCTCCAGGTGCAGTAAAAGAATTAAACGAAGTAAAATCTACATTATAACTGGTTTGAGTAAGTCCAAATTCACTGAACCAATTAAAAAGAACAGTAGTAGTATCCCCATCCAACAAATTGCCTTGCAGAGAACTAACACGATAATATTCTTTTGTCGTGTCAATCCAATCTTTCATGCTTTGCAATCGTTCATTAATTGCAGTAGCAACTGTTTCCATTTGATTTGCAGAACCAAATGCGCGTAAATTTTGCACTTGATCTGCAAGCACAGATTCATTGATGGGAATATGAGGAACTTGGAACGCACGAACTTTTCGCAAACCAATGGTATTAATTTCTGTCATTACGCCACGAGCGCGAGAAGTTAATAGCCCTAACTTTCCATCTCGTTCTTCAACAGCCGCCATAGTAGTGTTTATTCCTTTTTCTTGGAATAAACCCATGTCGGTAATTCTAGTTGGTTTATAAGGAAGCTTATTTATTGCAGCAGTTAAATTAACTACATTAAAAGCGTCCTTACGAAAAATGTCAAGAATGGCACCCATAATTAAATTGTCTCCTAATCTTTCCTTCTAATTTGAATTTAAATTGTTGTTAAATTGAATTATTAGCTAGTTTGAGTAACAGAAATCGTCGGTTCAGCAAGCGGGACCATCGGAGGACTTAATGCTTTCAAAGTAGTTAATATTGTAGAAATAGTAAATGCTGCACCAGCAGCATCAAGTGCGGGAATTCCACCAGTATAATCTAAAATTGCCGGGCCACGAACAAGAATTGGTACTTGATAAGTTGTAGCAACTCCGGCCGCAATAGATAATTCGTGCATCCAAAGTAATAATCCTAATACTCCAGCTTCGTCACCAGCAAAAGCTAAAGCATATCCACCGGCGCCATCAGTTTTAACTGGATAACCAACAGGATCAGTAATATCTACAGCAGAACCACTCCCATTTTTAACTACAGCACTTACACGCTGATAACCAGGGTGAAGTTCAAAGATTAAAAGATCACCTAAACGACGCGGCTGATTTTGAATTGGATAAGTAGCAGTCATGTTTTACATTGTCTCCATTACTTTAAGTTGCTTTAAGGACATTTTTCTTATATCGTTAAATGTCCAACCAAATTTTTTGTTCAGTAATATACACAATCTTAAATATTCTGTTTTTAACATTTTATTTAAGCTTGACCAGCAGCTTTAGCTCGACGAGAAGCATCTTTCATTAAAGGATTAGACGTTTCATTATTAAAAACGTCTGAGTAGCTTAATTCTAAAGCGTCATTTTGAGACTTTTCCTTATCTAAGCTTACAACTTTTCCATTAGTCTTTAATAATTCAACAGTCTTGTCAAAATTATCAAGAACATCACCATCCTTTGAAAATGCCAATTGTAAAGCATCATCAGTACAAAATTGACCAACTAAATTTTTAGCTGTAGCGGGGGTTACATACCCGTCTTTTGCTAAAGCTTGAATTTCAGTCAATCTTTGCTTTCGACCTAAAGAAATAAATCCAGCAGCAATAGGTGGCTGATTAGCTGCACCATTAGGTGCGTGATAATGTTCCTCTTCGTGCTTAATTCTATGTGCCACTGGACCAGTTCCTTTCTTTTTACCTTCCTCGTCTAATTCATTATCTAATTCATTATCTTCTTCATCATCTCCACTCTCTTCTAAAATTGCATCAATAACATGATTAATTGCTTCAACTAGTTTATTATCAGGAATGCCTTCTAATCCTAGCTTGTCAGCAATATTTCGAAAATCTTCAATCGTTACTGTTGCAGTTTCTTCTTCTCCACCTTCTACTTTCTTTTCTTTTCCTTCTAATTCTTTTTCCTCATTACCTTCACCATCTTTCTTTTTCGGAGGGAATGGCATTTTCTTTTTCTCCTTGTCGTTTTTACTTTCTGATTTACTTTCTGATTTACTTTCTACGTAACTTGCAGCAATAGCTAAAGGTTGCATTTTAGATAACCCAGGAATTACTGGATAATCTGTAAACGCAACATGACGGATTGGATAAATATATTCATTATCTCTTCCATCTACAAATTTAGGTGGGACAAATACACTTACCCGAGTATCTTTTAAAGACTTTTCTGCTTCTTTATCTTTAAATTTAAAGATAGTGAATAAAGAATCTTCCCCTCTCTCGTTTTTATCTATTTCAAAATCTACAACAGTTGCGCGACGTGCTTCCGGGTCTTCCGTATGATTTAATGGCATAGGAACTTCTATACCATTAAACATCATGGCTTTAAATGTATTTTTCCAATGCTTTAAAGTATTTAAATCTACTTCAAATGGTATCCTTTCATGTTCATCGCCTGCTTTTGCATTATCTTTAACAAATGCACCTACAGGAATTGTCTCTATTTTATATAGTCCATTAGATAATTTTAAAGCTTGTCTCTTTGGAGAGCAATATACAATAGGGTTTACTAATGGATTGTACATATTAACATATTACCTTATACTTGAGTCTGTAAACCAGCGAAACGTGCAGAAGATTCCATAAACAAAACACCAGAATTAAATGTAAAATCTTTGTCTATCTCTGCAAGTCCTTTCCAGTCTGATGGTGGTAAAACTATCCCTGTTTCTGGTTCTTCAAACAAGCTTATTACTGAACATCTACAATTCCAACCATTTGGTGGCCAAAAATATAGCCAAAATTCAGAGCCTTTAGGTAAAGTTACACCATCAAGTATTCTATGTGCTGGTCTTACACGAGAATCCCCTACTGTTACATATCTATAACCCCATAATATTTCTTGTATCGCAGGGTGTTGATCGCTTTGCCATCTTCCAGCAGAGTATGCTAAAGCGGATTGCGTTCTAAATATTGTTTCTATTTTAAAAGGTTCTTTGATAGATAAACCATTAGCGGCAAATGCCTCAGCTAATATTTTACTACCCTCTTTTATCGGTGTTCCTTGCAATATTAGATCATTTACTACTTGTCGAAGATTATCATTTGTTTTTTGACTTGCATTCTTTAATATATTAAAAACTGGCGGATGATATTTAGTAAATAACTTCTTTATCGTTTGTAGTTCTTGAATTAAACGAAGAACACGTTTAATTTCATATTCTTTTACTTTATTAAACTCATCATCTTCCGTAACAAATTCTAATGTCTTTCCTACTTCACCTATATAATTAGCTGCTTTTACTACACCACCAATTTTATATGTTTCAGGAAAAAACTTTGCTCCACCTAATTCAGTTAAGAATACAAATAAGTCTTGTATATTATACTGAGATAAGAAACCTATTAAATCAGCTATTCCACCTATTGCACTTAATGTATGCTTAGCAGTTTCGTATTGTCTTCGTCTACGTTGACCTTTTTCTAGCTCTTGTAAAGTCTTGGCAATATAGTAATAACTACTTCTATATTGTCTATGAGAACCACTTCTTCTAGGTTGACCAAATATCTTTTCAGATATTTTTTGACCTATTGATTTTTTAATCGGTTGAGCAGCATATTTTTTACCTGCTCGTAATGACTCTTTAGTTATCTTCTCTTTAATCTCTGCTTTTGCACGATCTTTTTTATCTCTTATCTTTCTCTCTACTTTATTTATTAGCTTAGTTATTATTTTATCAGTAGATCGGGTAACCTGCTTTCTGTTAAAAATATTCTTTATATCTTTAACATTTCTCTCATCATTATTTAATCTATCTAATACTTCCTCCCAATTAACAACTTTAACTGTTTCTACCGCTACATCTTTTAATAACACTCGAAGATGCCGAATTATTTCATCATAGATATACTTCTTTTCATGCTTTATCTTTTGCTTAACTTCTTGTTTAACTCTTTCATTTTCTTCTATTAATACTTCTTTAAATCTTTGTCGTTTATTCTTTTTTGTTACTGGTACACGTTCTGGTACTGGCTTTATTTTTGCTTTTTTGCCGACTTCTTGTATGGGTGTGGATTTTATTTTTTTATGTAAGCTCTTACCACCTTTGTATATTTTTTTAGCCTTCTTATAAGTACTTGTTACATCTTCTGGTATATTTTCAACAGATACATTTATAATACCCTTCTTAATTATCTTTTTAACAGGTAATTTAACTACTCGCTTAAGTGTCTTTTTTGCCTTTTTGCCGAATGCTAGTTGTAGCTCTGGTAATACTGATTTACCTGCATTAAATGATGTATCCGCGAATAGAAAACTTCTTTTTCTTCCACGCAAGTCTGCAAGCAGACTTGCAGTCATTAACGGTAGAAATATATCATTGAACAGATCATTGGATATGTCAGCAAACTTATGTTGCTTAAATGCTTCTATTAACTTCGCTCTTATTCTACTTGTCGTACGAACAGCTATTCTTGTTCCATGAAGTTCTATCTTATCTATTTCATGATATTGTTTGTTCCTCATCTATTATACTTATTTGATCAATTATTTTAGTATAAAATTCTAGTTGCTCTTTTATTAAGTTGAAACTATTTTTAGATCTAATACTGCTACTTTATTATTTGCCAAGTATATTGGAAATATCATTATCAGTCTACCAATTTATAAACGGATAACCACATCCAGATAGTCTTGATCTTGATATTCTAACTGCTTGTGGTACTATTGTTCCGCCAATATCTTGTGGTAAAGCATTTGGCAATCGTAATATTCCAGCCCTTATTTGGGCCAATATATTATCTGCCCAAGATTTAGAGTTTTGCAATTGATGAATAGGTTTTCCTTGCTCATCAAAATTTTGCAAGCCCCTTGCTTCATATATTTCTACTGCTGCAAGCTTTGCTTGGCAAGTTATTATAACGGGATACTTACCTGCTAATGGTATTACATATGGGCCACCAGATAATTTAGAGTTCACATAATCATAACTTAATTGTAGCGCCCAATTTATTTTTGCATCTATCTTTTGTGGGTCTCCATCAGCATCAATATCCGCCCATTTTTTAACATTTACTGAGCCGAATATATTCTCTATATCTTTTCTTACGCAGTAAGTAAACTGCGCAGATTGTGGGGTTCTTGCAAGATAAGTATCTTTGAATAATGAAACAAATCCTGTTGCAGTCACATTTTGATTTAATGTATAAGTATTATTAGCAACTAATGTTGTACTTAATGATGCAGGAATTACTGCTTGATATTCACCGTTGCTTCCATTTACATATGTATAACTGCCGGTTCCTACAGTATTATTACTTTGATCTATTAATGTCCAAATTATTGTAGCATTATTTATATAATTGGGTGGATCACTGTTAGGTTGCATCAATTTATCTATAGTTAATAAATTATCAGAACCAACGACTAGAATGTTAGCCACTTAAATATCCTCAAATGTAATATAATTAACAATATACCAAATATTAACTTGTGTAACTGAGTATTCTTTTGCTAAGTCTCTTTGAGAATATTTTCCAGTTTTATATTTATCCCTTATTTCTATTACTTGTTCATTTGTCAAGATTGCCATATGGTGGTCTTCATTTCTTTTATTGTCCGTTCCATGCCTTATTCTATCTTTATAGTTGTCACAATTACTACCCCACTCAAGATTATCTATATGATTGTTTTGTCTATCTCTATCTAAATGACGACATTCTTCAAACCATTTTTTAGGTCTTTTAAAAGCTGTTAAAACTAATTTATGTATTGAATAAGTTTTATGTATTTTATTTTTGCATAATGTTACATGTAAGTATCCATTAGAACTTCTACCTTCTTTTAAAAACGACTGTCTTTTTATACTCCAGACTCTACCATAATTAGATACTTGATAAATACCTGTATAATCTATACTATCTACTATAATATCTCTAAACTCTTCATCTTCGTATACCTCAACATCCCAATTATATTCTTTACTAAGATGTTCAACAACTTCTGTTAACATTATTGTCCTGTATCTTCCGCTGAACCACTTTGTACGAAGTATTGAGAAGAGTATCTTCTCATACTTAATAGTTCAAATTTTGTACTTGCATAGCTTGCTATCAATGATGTTTGAGAAGTTGATTCAGCATGGAGCTTACGTAAAACATTTGTATTGCCCTGGCCAATAGAATATTCAAGTGCTTTAGATGATAAAGCTTTACCTATATTTTCCGAAGCATGATTTATTGATTGATCTATAGATTGTGAATATAAGCCTTGCAGTATTGCTTGTCTTGCACTTAATAGACTTTGAGATTCAGATTGTGCAGACAACTTTCTTGCTGTAGATATTCTTGATTCACTAAAAGAATATGATAATGATTTTCCAGTTAATGCTAAAGGTATATTAGATGTACCAAAAGAATATAATCTTCTTATTCTAGGTGTAGCAAACAATTTGAATGGTTTACCATATTTTAATGAATTATATAATGTAGATACTTGGGCGGCTGTCGGCTGCGTTTTGAAAAGCGAAACTTGGTACGCCACCCCTGGGAAAGTATTTCCGAAGCTGCCCACATATTTACCGAAAAACGTCAATGGCACGCCGTTGAAAGCGAATCCGCTCGTCTGAGTCATTTGAACCTGCCCGTTGAAATACATCGTGCAAGTTCCCCCGAAAAAGAGGAAATCGAGATGATTCCGCTGGCCGGCAACGAGAGTCGCATCTGCGCAAAGTCGCAGCATCGCACCACCCGTCCAAACCCAGACCGATCCGTGTTCTCCGCTCGATTGGTTGATTGCCAACGCGCCACCCTGATTCGTTGCGCCGCTGGCTTGCGATAAGATGCGCAGGTCGCCCGTCACTGTCGTCGGCACGATGGTCATTGAGACCCATGCGGAAGTAAGCTTCATGTCGGGCATTAAAAGATACTGATTCGTACCATTTAACTTCCACCCCGCTCCGAAAATCCCCGCACTCGCCGGCACGACGGTAACGCCACCATTTAATGTTCCAGTATTTCTACCCGATTTATTCCTACTAAAATCATACGCTTTCTTTTCTGGACCTTTGCATGGAATAGTTAATAAAGCAGGCATACCAAAATACTTAACAAAATCAGAGTCTAACTCTGATAATGCAGTTGGGGTATTTTGATAACTTGCTGTAATCATTACACTTTATATTTAGCTTGCTTTATACAAATCATATCCAAGAGAAACATTAGTTAAAGATGCACCTGTTGCATTATTAATAATTTTAGCACCAAAATATCTTCCTACAGATATTCGTCCAAGAAAGTATTTAACAGTTCCATTTATAGGTGTAATTTGCAAGTCGGGTGTAGCATTTAATACTGTACCGCCAGATTCTTGTTGTTTATTAAAATAAACATCAATTGTACCAACAGTTACAGTAGATGTTGCATATAAATATAAATCTGCTTCACCTATTGATGTATCATTACCTAATAAATCAACAATACCTAATCCAGTATCAGAAGCACCATTAGCAATTGTATCGCCAACAGTACTACTAGTACCTATTAGAAATCCAGATGTTCGTGCTATACCCATTGACTATTTACCTGTTTGAATATCAAGACAATATTGCTTCATATCAATTTGTCCGACAACTTGATTATTCCATAAGTTTAATAGTTGGGTAATTGCAATATCTATTCCATTATATGCTGTCCATGAAATTCCTAATGCCACAATTGGATGCGCTGTATTTGGCGTTCCATCAGGAGTTGCAGAAATAACGCCATCAGGACCAATTGGAGCAGTTTGTTGATTTTGCAGTAAATTAGATGCCCCTTCTTTTGATGCACGAGATTGTAAAGTTTGAGCTTGTAAAACTAATGCTTCCAGATTAGCAGCGAATGACTTATAATTATTTGCACTATCTAAACAAAACTGTTGTCTAGGATTTACTGCCATTTCTATTTCCTTGTTTCTTATATCTGCTTATTCGTCCCATAATTAAACGGTGCAAGATTAATTGCGTCTTGATCTACTCGCGGTTCTGCAAACGTGACTTCCGATTCCTTATTACCTAGATAATTATCAGTCGCAGCAATATAGCTTTGAATAATTATCTCTGAGTGTAAGTCTATTCTCTTATTCATTAAATCAGATCTAGCACTACTTGTAGATATTGCTGATCCATACATATTAACTAATATGTTCAATCCATTTGAATGTAATTGAGATTGGTCTACACTCTTAGAAGATAACTTTCTACTTACTATCTCATTTCCAGAAGCATCTGATTTAGAAATAGCTTTAGTTAGTAAATTAATCTTCTTATTTGGATTTTGAGCAAGAGAATGTGTATCAATTTGTGTTGTACTAGCAAGTAATCTTTTTATTGTTTGATTGCTTTTAATTGACACTGATTGTACAACAGTTTTAGACTGCATTGGTCTAAGTACTTTTTCTTGTACATTAGAATTGCTTTGAGTTACTGATACACTATTAACATGTCTAGCTATACGTATATCTGCATCTGAATATTCTTGAGCAATTATTTTAGAAGCCAATGGACGAGATACTATTTCTTGAGTGTGTGCTTCACTTTGAGAAATAGATTTAGCACTTAACCCTAATTTCTTATTTATACCATTAGCTTTTGCAAAAGACTCTGCTTGTGCTTTAGCTTGCAATTGCCTAAATATATTTGGATTAGAATGAAATGGATTCTGTGATATACCTTTTGCAGCTAAAGGCTTAGATATATTCTCTTGTCCAGAAGATATTGTAGCTGCCGCAGCTTTACTATTTAATTCAAGTAGAACCGATTGATTACCATGAAAAGGATTTTGTGAAGCACTCTTTGCTGCAAGCGGTCTAGTAACTGTTTCACTACCATGTACTAATACTTGTGAATACATAGAGGAGTGTATATTCTTTGTAATATACCCGCCAGTAGCTTTGCTAAAGCTTGGAGAAACTGAATTACTTACAAATAATCTATGCACTGAACCAAATGATCTTTGAGCAATAGAAATACTTTCAGCAACACCGTTGACTAGTCTAGTTACTGTTTCTCCAGCACGAGATATACTTTGACTTACCATTTTACTATTAATATTTATTTTCTTGGACAGAGTTGTAGTTTGTTTAGGGAATGATTGAGAATTTGATTTAGCAGATAACGGTCTAGTTATTATTCCTGATCCACCAATAATACTTTCACTATAAAATCTGCTGTGCAAACCTTGTTTTATACTTTTTGGTGCAGATAACTTAGAAATAGAATTAGCATTAGATGTTAAGTTTATTTTTAGATTTTTATTTGGCTTAGATATACTTTGAGCAATTATATTACTGGACAACTTTCTGGTTATTGAATCAGATGCCTTACTTAAAGATTGTGAAATAATCGTAGAATATAAATTGAATGCTCTAGTTATCTCAGCTAATGATTTAGACTGACATATTGATATACTAGTTAATTTTAGTAGCTTAGCAAAAGGTCCAGCCGGTGCAGCAAAGAATCTATTGTTAGATATTGTTTTACTTTGAAGATTTACTACCTTAGATTTTGTATTTTCAAAGAAATATGATTGTGATACAAATGCACTAGCAAAATTTACATAATATATAGGTGTGCATAATGATATAGAATAAGATTTAGTAGATCCTTTTAATTGCTGCACTTTAGTTACATCTGTTTCAGTTCCACCGGCAAAGCTCTGACATATCGACGTACTTTTTAATAAAAGTAAATTGGCAAGATAGAAATTACTATTAGATTCTGATTGTACATATACTGTACTAGATAAATGTTTTGCAATTGATTCTTGTGCGGTTGACTCTGACTGAGAAATTCCTTTAGACGACTTCCCTTGCAGTATACTTATTCTACCGTATGCAAAACTACTTGCTATTGCAGTTGCATGATAATTTCTTTGACCAAAAAACCAAGGACCGAACTTTGTTCGATCTTTAAGCTGTATTTCGGGATCTTGAAGTTCCTGCATCCACTCTAATGCAGGAAATATTTCTTTTTTCATGGTTCAATATACTTATTAACCAATATCAACCAATATCAACCAGCTTCTTCAACCACTAATCCACCTGACATCTTTACTGAAAAGCTTCCTGGTACTCCTAATAACTCCATTACAAAACTTTGTCCTTGTCCACCAATAATTACTGGTGGCTTATCATACATCCATTCATGTCCTTGATATAATTGAAATCCATCATCGTACACTATTTCTGGAGATAAACTAGTTGTTGTAGCTTTAGTAGTGTTATTACATTTAGCAGTAAAGCTTGCAGCAGAATCTCCTGGATCAGTTCTACCAATTTTAGCTGTTCCACCACCAGAACCATTAGTGACAACAGATGGCAATATTCTACTACGAATAGGCAAAAATGTTGATGCTGGCAAAGTTGTATCAGAACAATTTAACCATTGTCTAAGTATTCTTAGAGATTTATAAGTGCTAGAAGGAAAAAATAATTCAAATAAATCTTGCAGTGCGCTTACAGTAATTTGTTCAAAAGAAACGGAGTATACTCGTCCCATAATAATATATTACCTGTTACCCATTAAATCTTACTTGTGAGACTATTTTTGTTTGATGATTTCGTGTAGATTTGAATCTTCTGGTTCTTTTACTGAACCCATATCCAGGATCGAAAAATCCATCATTATATTGTACAGTCATTCTAGCAGAGTCAATAAAAATTTGACCTATTGGACTATCAAAATGAAGTTGAAAACCAATATCACTAGGACTATTGATTACAGAAAATCCTGTTTCATCCCATGTTGAATCTGCTACTGTAAACCACTGAAAAGCTGTAGGTACAGGTATATTTTTTACTGCCGTTCTGCCGTATACTAAACCATTAACCAATAGCTGAGTATAAAAATTTATTGTTTGAGCAAGAGATTTAGCAAATATTTCAATTATAAATCCTCTAGGTATTAAAACAGCTGGTGTAGAGAATATAAATTGCCAGCTAGTAAATAGTAACCAATCAGGGTTTGTTGGTGACGCATTCCATGTTGCACTTGAGCCGTCAGGTGCATTTTCTGCGAAAGAAGGGTTATTCCAGCTTCCACCAGGATTACTAACTGTTGAAAAATAATGTGGCCCTTCTAATGGCATATTTAACTTTATATCTAACTTTTGTATCTAACTTTTATATATGGACCAAATTGACCAACCACCAATAGATACTTTATTACCATTAACCATTTCACTTATGAATGCTTCATCAACTGCTTGAATTACCCCTGGGCATTGTTCACAATAATCATGTCCACACAATATACCACCAGTTTTAAGATGCGGCCACCAAGCATTTATATCTAATAAACAAGACTCATAGTTATGGTCAGCATCTATAAATATTAAGTCAACTTTAAAAGGCCATTTATTTGCCCACCATATACTGTCACCAATTAGCGGTGTACATTTACTCAATAATGGTACATTATTACAATATTGAGAAAGTACATTCTCACCTTTTATTATATTTTGTTCCCATCTCCAATCTTTCAAATTACTATCATCAGTTAAATCACCAGACCATAAATCTATACTATAAACATGTTCTGCACCGCCTTGAATTAAAGCGCTTGCAGTTCTTCCAATATACGCTCCAATTTCTACGCATATTGGCTTTTTATTTTTTAATTGCTTAACTAAACGTATTAGCTCTAATTGATCTGGTATTCCAGCACTTACTAGATCCTTTTCGTGGTTCATAATTTATTATATTATTGTGGTATCTGTATATATTTCAAATCATCTCGCATACAAAAGAACAACATACTGATTCTCTCAGCAAGATACGATCCAGTTCTTGTTGTATCAAAACCATCCATTCCATATTTTATATTACTACCGAATTTTATTTTTAACAGTGACCAGCAATTCCACCACCATTGCTGTAGATTATTAAGTACAGAATGGTGAGCTATAAAATTATTGCTCCAAGGAATTTCATGCTTAATGTATTTTATATTTAACTCTTTAATTAAATAATCAAGATACTTTTTCATTCCTGGATGAATTTGTTCTGTATATTCATACCAATAAAAGTCTGATTTTGCTCCACACCACACTCTACTTAATTGCATAGGTAATTTATGCAATTCGTTTAATGGTAAGCATTTATCTTTGTACTTAATATCCCATTGAGCGGTTGCTAAACCTATATATTCTTTATTACATAAACTTATTTTATTAGTTAAAAATATACGGGACTCTGCAAGGTCATTTTCCTTAGATATACCTGGTAAATATATGTGTTCTAAACACGGACCAGATAATTTACCATTTTTTTTATCTGGTTTATGCCCAAGCACAAATATTTTTAAATCCGTTCTATTTTTAGGATATTGTATGGCTTCTGGATTAAATGTATTAGGAAAATGCTTGTATGGTTTATCTCCAGATGGGAAATGAGCTATTTTAGTGTCTTCAATATCGTGTAGTCTACCTATTAAATTTTTATAACTATTTATTTTACTTAAAGTTTTAGGGTCATTAAATCTTAAATCTTTTATAGAATTGCCTGTAGCATTGCACTTTTCCATCGCCCATTGTAATGCCCCTTGATCGTGCCATGCAATCCATCCTTGAGTGTGCCTATCTTTTATTTTCTTGTCTAATAATCTTTTATCCTTAACACACTTACCTATCAACCATATCCAATTGTCAAGAATTTTTGCATCTAATTCTCTATTTACATCTATTCCTATTACACCAGCATTAGGTATTTCACCAGCTTCAAAACGAGAAGAGGTTGGATATAGATTATATAGCTCTTTACTATTTCTTGCTTCTTTAGTACCGTGTTCAAAACCACTGTGGTTTATTGCTGCTGTATCTGATATTATTGTAAATCTCTCAGATACTAACTTATCTAATATTTTAAGTGGTCCAGTTACAATACAGTCTGCATCAATCCAAATAATTCTTGTTTTACATATTTTAGCTGCTTGTTTAATATAAAAGGGTTTATTCCACGTTTGCCAAAAGAATACATCCTTACCAATTACAATTTTTGGTTTGAATAATAATATATTAAAGCCGTGCTCGCCTTGTCGTGTTATCCATTCTCTTTGACGTTGTGTGAATCCTAAATCACAAACGACAAGACGAGCACGTATAAAAGGTGTATTAATGAATTCATGTGAAAGATTTATACTAGATATTAATGCTTGTATTGGGACAAAATATTCTTTATCACCGGCTGTTACTATTGAAGAAGATAATTTTGTCTTTTTAATTCCTGTGAATGGACTAAAAGGTAATAAAGCATTAAGAAAATCTTTCATTTTACCTATTAACCTTCGATTAAGCCAATTAATTGTCCAGCGGCAAAGCTTACTGTATTATTTAATACAACAGGCTGAGAGAAATCTTGACCAACAAATCCGTGTCCATCAGCGGCAATTGTTACTGCGGCACCACCACTTGTTAAACTAATCTGGAATGAATCATTAGTTGCACTTACATTAATAACAAAGTAGCTAGTATTTCCAGATATGCCAGAAGGTAAACTTTGTGCATAAAAACGAACATTTTGTCCATTAGTAAATCCAACACTTGGAACATAAACTACATTATTAGTATGATCCGCAATAAATGGTACAAGTGTATTTGGATATACAATTGGGCCACGACACAAATAATTTCCGGCAGTAGTTGCATCATTTAAAAACCATTGTATTGGAGTACCCCATGAACCACCGGCTTGTGCAAAAGTTACAGCATTAGTATTAGATATTTGATTAGGTGCTGTAACAGTCCATAGATTTGTATTAACTCTAGCATAAGCAGTTCCGCTAACTTCTGTAATACCAGAACCATCAGCTAATAAATCAGTTGTACTTAAACCAACATATAAATTTGCCGGCTGAGAATAAACAGTCCCTTTGAAAAAATGGTTGAGAATTGCCTGCTTCGTAAAATTTAAGAACATAAGATTTTCTTCTCCTGTTTTTCAGAAATACTTTTAAATACCTAATCTTGTTATTAATATCTCCGCTGCTTTTACAGAAAGATCAGCACACTGACCCAGTGGAATTTGCATATTTACGTTTTGACCTTCTTTATTAAATTCTTCCATAGCTTTTTGATTTAATTCTTCATCAGTTGTATATTCTGGAGATTCCGCTTTTAATCTACTTTTAATTTCATTGAATTTAGATGTTCTAGCGGAATTAGTTGCTTCCATATATGCGATAGAAGTAACTTTACCCATTATTTCTATCGCAGCTTGAACACGGAGCATATTACGCTGCATAGCTTGTAATTGCCCTTGTGCTAAATCTTGAGGAAGTGCAATACCACCAGGAGTTTCTGAAAATTGCTTTTTGCTCATTGTTATTTAATTCTTTAAGTAAGAATAGCCTTTATACGCATTACCATTTATTCTATTAGTGAGTTCTTCTAAGCTTTCTTTATCTTTTTCTGGGTCACCTGTATATGTATAGTTATAATTTGGACCTTGATTTACTGAATTTAATATGCTTTCTAAGCTTGTAGATTCATCTACTGGTGCTTCATCTTCTGAATTTTCTAAACCTTCATCTTCACTACTTTCCATATATTCTTTATTTATTGGAATGTCTAATTTTTTCTTCAATTCATTGAAGTCTATTCCAGCAACTTCTTGTGGCTCCGCTGTTGGTAATTCAAGTAACTTCATGTATATCTGGAATAATCTTTCCTTTGCTTCATCAGTTAATGGCTTTTGTTTTATGAATACTGATCCCTCGTAGCATGGACCGTAATTTAATTTTAATAATAAGTTGGTTAAGCCCTTATTAGTCTGCTGACAAAACATATCTCCACGAAACATGATATGTGTCAAAGCAAAATCTATTTGTGTAGCTGATTCAGCTTTTGTTCCAAATTGCCCTTCTGTTGCAGATCGTTCAGGAAGTCCAAATGCTCTAAATTTTAAAGAGTCAAGATATCTTAATCTCGTATCAAAACTACCAGCGCCGCCAGAATTATCAGAAAGTATTTCTACTCTCCAATCTCGTTTTTCAGACGCAAATTCACCACCAACAGCATTTAAATCAGAAATATAAGCAGCTAGCATCGTTGGAATTGCAACTGCGCCAGATGCTTCTAATGTTCTAATTATATCTTGAGCTATTATAAAATTATCTGTTTCAACTTTCGCAGGCCCATAAGGGCTTGTACCAATAGGATAACTAACAACCCAATGCGAACCAGCAATCTTTAAATCATATCGCATTGCCGCTTTATTAGTAATTGCAGCAAACCTATATGGCATCTCTGCAATTCGCATTGTAGAGTTGCCGTACCAATTTGTTCCTTCATAATCAATATAATACAGTAAAGATTCATCAATACTTAAATTTATTATAGAGTTCTTCATTATGCTTGCAAAGTTCTGAAATTGCTGCAAGCCTATAAACTCTCCATTGCTTTGATTGACACGAATATGTGTTAAATCAGGCAATAGTGGTTTTAATTTCTTTATATGTATTTTATTGTCTTGTTCTGTATAATGTTTAACAATTTCATAGGATTGCCAGCCAAAATCTGAACAGTTCATCATTCCTGTTTGAATTAAGTGCAATCTATACGGTTCTATCTCATCTTCTATGTATTGTCTCGCACCTTTAGGTGCATTTTCCTTTTCTTCGTATGACCAACCAGCGGCTAGAATCGGTGCAATAGATAATATTCTAGCAAGATTAATAGTTGGATCGCGCCGCATCGAACGAATTGCTCGATACCATAATGCTCTCTTAGTATAAAAAGCATTCCAACCACTTTGTAAACCAAAAGCATCATTTGCAGGAGCATCAGTTCCAGAAATATCTGCACAAGGAAATCCTGGAAAATCTGCTAATTCACCCCAAATATCTCCGTAAGATTGTGGGAGTTCATCATTCCAACTCGGATGTAATATTCCACCAGCAAGAGGTTGTGCAAGAATTTGCGCACCAGTGCGCTCTGCACCTACACTTCCAGTATTTATATTCGCTATGGACGAAGAATTACTTCCACCTTGATTCTCCAATGAAAGAATCAAAGAGTCTAAATCTTTTTGTCCGCGTAATTGTGGCATATTATGTTATTAGCTTACCTAATCTATTAACTTAATTTCCCAACCTGGATTCATCGAATTTAAATCTAAAATAAGATATGCAATAGATACAGGTATTTCAAGGGATTTTGATTTTACTAATTCATCAAGTATATATTTTGCTATTTCCCAATGTTCAGTAACTATGTTATCTGGCCCATAAGGGCTTTCACCAATTGGGTACTCTATTTCCCACAGTTTTTTAATTTTATATGTTGTTGACATATTGTATTGCCTGTTGACATTTATTTATCTAAAAATAGCTGGTGACATTCCTGGAATTATTCTTTGACCTGTATTAGATTGACTTGCATAACTTGTATGTACTGATGGGTCTTTATCCGTAAGTTTTACTCCAATTGGGAACATTCTATGTATTGGATAACCTAAAGCATCAGAACAATGTCCAATATCACCATAATCATCTGGCTCATTTGTCCCTTCTTTATATTGTCGTTCTTGCAGGTCTTGTCTTAAATGTTTACATTTTGGATGTATAAATAATCTTCGTTCATTTCTTGCATTGCAAAACATTGCATTACATGCTGCAAGCCTGTCCTGAACTCTTGGATTTGCCCTTAAAAAGTAAACTCTGCCGCCTTTAAACTCTCCTCGTTGTACAGCTTGCTGAATTAACAAGTAATCTGACATACTAGCGGAAGTTTTTCTTGCACGACCACTAGCATCACCATAAAATGCAAATCCATTTTGATGTTGTCCATATCTTTTATATAACTCTTTTAGTGCTTCTATTGTATTTGTGTTTCGTATGTATATTTCATCAAATACATTGAATCTAATTTTCTTATCATCAGGATGATTGCACTGAGCAACAATCCAAGCCATTGGATCGACATTAAAATCTTGACCTATTATTAATGGTAAGTCCGGACGATATTGTATTGTGCTGTCAAGATTTCCATTAGATGTACTAGATGTACTAGATGTACTAGATACTTCTACATCTTTATAAGCATAGAAAATTGCACCACTCGCAGTTTCCCATGTTGCATTATATTGTTCGTTAAAATCTCTTGGATCAAGGTTTGCTTCTGACCAAGCTAATTGTTGTGGAGATAATATATCTTTGCTGGGCCAAGAATATGATTCTATTGCTGCCGATTTTAATTGTAAAGCTGCTGCTTCTGATTCATCATCTTCATATTCTTCAACATGTTCTTCGTCATTTATTCCAGCACCTAAATTATAAAATCTTTTAAAATCTCTGGAACCAATACCGTGTCTTTTTGGTACACCTATTCTCCAACACCAACCATTTTTATGTGTAAGTGCTGGTAATACACTTAAATCAAATACTTTTGGTTTTTGGTCACAAGATTCATCAAGAACTCCACCGTCCCATTGATCCCCTTCAATTCTTTGAGGTTGATCCATTCCTAAAACATATAGTGTGCTGCCAAATATTGTGGATATTGTCATATCCGTAATATTTACTTTTTTAATCCATTCTTTTGGTACTAAATGTAGTATTTTATTCCATGCAACTCGCTTAGCTTGTTTTATTGTTGGCAAAGCATAAAAATATATTGGGTCTGGCCAATCTTTTTTAATTGGGAGAAATCTTACAACACGCCTTCTCGCCAATTCTGTTTTACCAGATCCTCGACCTGCTGCAACAGCGACAAATTGTGCTTTAGTTCTCCATAATTTTGTTTGCAAAGCGTGATATTTTAATGGTGTCCATGAAGGAGTGAGCATACTATTTTATAATTCTAACAAATCTAAACAAATATTCTTAGGTAAATTTTCTACTTTAAAATCTTCTTCTAACATACCTATTTTTGTTATATATTGTGCAATACCACCCACTTCTTTATTAATTTCAATCAAAGCCCCTACATCAAAACAACTTGGTTTAAATGGTTTATCATTTGATCCTTCACAATGTGAATAAACTATTCTTGATAGGTCTTCTAATATTATTGCATGTCCACAAATAATACATCGTTGAATATTATATTTTCCAACTACTATTTGTATTCCAGCTACATGGGTGGTTATCATATTATTTAGCAATTCAACTTGGATACTTTATTCTATAGTCTCTACATGATTCTATATTTATTTTATGCTTATTCACATCTTTTTTAGATTGTATTACAGATATTTCAGATTTTACTAGTGAGTATTTTCTCCAAAGTTCGTTAGATGCTGCAAGCTCTATTGCAGATTCACCTTTATTTGCTATAACTACACCTAGAAAATAGTTTCTAGCATAACAGTTCCATTCCATAAATGCTGTTCATATACTTTGGATAATGTTCGGTTTATGACGCGACTTTATAGTCTTGCAGAATACTATCGTCTTTAAACAGTTTTAAAAGACCAGACAATATTTGTGATAATCTACTCTCACTAAGTCCTAGTTGTTTAGCGATAACTTTCAATGTATCTGATTTATCTCCATCTAATCCAAAGTATCTAACTACAATATATAAGTGTCTATTAGATAAACCTCTAAGAAATATTTTAATATCTTCCTTGATATCCCTATTTTTTTCCACTCTATTTCTACATGAATAAAAATCTTCTGGATCAAAGTCTTTATGGGTTGATGTTTTTCTATTGCTACAATTACGATATGTTAGTCTATCTGAACCAAAGCTTTCTATTGGGATAAATTTTTCACCGTGTATTATGGCTTGACGTGGAACTTTAATAAATGCTGCACTTCTTGCAGCATCTAATATTTCCCCTCTTATTCGCCAAACCATATAGGTTTCAAATTTGAAACCTTTTTCCGGCTTAAATTTTTTCTCTGCATCTAAAAAACCAATCACGCCTATTTGAATTACATCATCTATATCTCCTAATGCACGAACTGATCTACTATTCTTATAGAGCTTATTAGCAGTATAACAAATAATCTTATAATGCTCTGGAGACATAGAAGATGTAGGTTTCATGTTATTCACTGGCTTCTTGCAATTCTTCTACAAATGCTTCTTGCAATTCATACAAGACATAAATTCTTGTACCAATCTTAGGTGGGCTATATTCAACAATATGTTGAATATCGAGGGTCTTAAACTCTCTATTATCTATCCAGTCATTTAAAGAATTTTCAATCTGAGCAGGTACGTTACTTGTAACTTCAATTATTTTAATTTGAACTGACATGAATATTAATCCTGATTTGAGTCATCCGAACCATTAGAACCAGAATGATGTTTACTTGAACCTGGATATCTACCATAAAGAACAATATCTTGCAGATTATTTATTGCTCTCATTTGGTCAACTGACCTAGACTTTAGTAATTGAACATCAACATACAAAGAAATACCGGCCACAACTACAGTAACAATATTGGTGACAATTAATGCCCCTAAAGTATGTAACCACACTTTAGGGATTTTAAAATGTGATTCTTCCTCTTCTCTTCTACTTCTTTTCATATGACTATAAGTTTTTATATTATAATCATTATCACCATCTCTATCACCACTGTCATTATCATCAATATTGTTATCTGTAGTTGTGGCCTTAGACACGATCACCTGCCTTTCCTTGTCTAATATACTCTTTCTTTCTTTCTTTCTTTCTTTCTACTCTTACCTATTGAAAATTTTCTTAATAAATTTTCTTACAGGGCCACTTCCTCTATTATATCCAGAACTCTGCTTATAATTATAATTATAGCTATAATTATAATCGTGTTGAGTAGAGCCAACATTGTTAGCAGGACAATTGCTGCAAGCTGCTTTCGGCGCATTTGGTGTAGGCAGAATTACTGTATCATTTACTGTATCATTTACTTGCGGCGGTTGCGGCATCGGAACAACAAATAAATTAGATTGCTGCGGTGCATTACAACTTCCATTTGCACAAGTCCCACCATTATTGTTACTGCCACGAAAAATTATTCGTGGTCGATAAGCAACTTGCTTGATCTCCGACACATTACATAACTTACACTTACAGTCTTTGCACGTACAATCATCGCACAAGCAAGTAGGGTTGTCAACAGCAGCATTACTTATATTATTAAATCCTGAACACAGTAAACCTAAACTAAATAGAACACTCAATAAATTCTTCATACATTATCCTTTTTCTTTTCAACAGTTTGTTGAGACCAAAACAAACACTACTTCTTAACTACATCATCCTTACCAGTGCCACTAGTTAAACTAGGAGTAGGCGGAACCGGAGGCTTCGGAGGATTAATAATTGCAATAAATTGCAATATTAACGGCAACAAAGCAGTCAAGAATTGTAAGAAATTACCCCAGTTAATAGTTCCTAAAGGTTGTGCATTTGCATCAATAACACCATTATCTACACCGGCGTTATAAGAAAATTGTTCGCAATGACCACAAGAACCGTCTGAATTTCCTGCATCCTGTAAAGTATTTTGAATTGCAGTAAATTGTTCGTCCGTAATATCTTTACGGCGATGTGCCCAAAATGCAGCTGCATATAGGGCACGATTGTATCGAATTTTAATGTTAAACACTGACATCGCTCTTTTCCTTTTCTTTCGAGTTTACAGTTATTCTCTTATTATTTAAGTTCCACAACCATCATCGTCAGGATCATTAACATCCCTACTGAGATTGTTCTTCACAAGTCTTTCACCATCAGCGTCTTCTACGATATGATGATCTTCGGGAATATGCTGTTCCTCTTCTTCATCTTGAAGCAACACATCAGGAAATATTAATATACTTCCATCAGAGAAGATTATATTCACTTCGTTAGGAAAATCTTCATTTACTTCTGTGGCTTGTACTGTCTTACCATGACAATGTTCTAATCTTTTTAATATATTTAGGCTTGATTTGTCCATACTTAATTTGTCCTAATTATCACTAATTATCACTAATTATTCGATGCAATAGTTACTGTTGGACTGCAAGCGTCGTCAGGAGTTGCTTTTGCTTGCGTTAAAGTATTAAAGCCTTTTGTTCCATAAGTATCAGACCAGGAATTACGGAAACGGACTCCATATTGTCCACTTCCTAATGCAACTGGATCACAAGCTAATACTTCATGACTCCACCAATTTAAGCCTATTGCAGTAGGAATTCTAGCAAATAACAAAGACATTAACTGGGAAAAGTCTCTGCTATTTAACTTCACAAATTCAGAAACTTTGTGAAGTGCAGCATTATCACGAGAAGCAGCATAATACTGCTTAGAAATAGCATTTGCAGGCCATTGATCTACGCTTGCAATTCCATTTGCAACCATATAATCTAATGCTTCCGCGCCCCAGCCACCTTGATTACTATAATTCTTCAATGGTGCAGCAACAGAAGCAGGTGATAATTTAACAAATGCTTGATTTTGTTGTGCTCGAATTGCTTGAACTGCGCCAGTTACAGCATTGCACCAACAATAATTAGTTCCATTTTGATCTAAAGATGGAATATTACTCTGCAAGAGCAAATCGGAGATACGTGTTTGTGTATCTTCCATCTCTTTAATACGATCATCATATTCACTTACTGGAACAATATCAATTCCTAGATCACTGAAAGGTTTTTCACAAGAATATTCAATACCTTTTGGTCTAGGAACTCTTCCGAAGAATCTTCGTTGTCCACCTTGAATAGGTTGACAATGATCTAAAGCATTACTCTCAGTAACAACTACTTCACCAGGATATAGTTTAGAAGTATAACCCATGTTATTTACCTTATATTTTTACTTTAGGTTTTAATACAAAAGAAATTTATTAACCGCCATATTTCTTCAACAAATCCAATGTAGAAGATTCATTTCCAGGGATCGGAGAAGAAGATAATATTTTACTGCCATCCTCATTAGCAATAACTAACCAAGGCAAAGAATCATAATGTACCTTAATTAAACTCTGCCACTTAGCAGATTCATGCGATACATCAGTATCTTTATCCCACCTACGCCAAGAAGGTAAGGTAATAGTCCCAATATTCTCCATTGCAGTATGCGAATTAAGATATGCTCGCACTTTTCCAGAATTAAGGGCTTCTAAATACGGCTTATAATTAGCTGTTCCTAAATCCATTGACTCTTCAAGAAATAATACAGATAATTTAGTTGGCGTAGGAACTGGAGGAACTGGAGGAACTGGAGGAACTGGAGGAACTGGATTACCAATAGTAATCTTACACGTTACTAAATCGCTTGGAATATTGTTTAATGCAGTCCAAGCATGAAGATAATAAACTCCGTCTTTTGCTGCAACAGCTACAGCAGTTTTACTATCTTTCAATAAGTCCATAGGAAATAGATTTAATCCTTGTTGATTAAGGACAATCCATTTTACTTGTGAACCATTAGTAGTTGCAGCAACTTCTACAAATGCACCAACATCTGCCTGTAATTCTTTTGGAATAGAAATAGTTGGCTGTTCAACAACAGGAACTACAACAACAGGATTAGGAACAGGAACAGGAACAGGATCATCAGCAAATACTAAGGCAAAACAAAAACATGCAATTAAACCAAATACTGATAAACTTAACCCAACATTTTTTTGATTAACACGATACATACTATACATTTTATCTACCTTCTTGATTGAACAAAGAAACAAGAAAACTTACTTAACTTCTAATTTAACTTCTGGTGCTTTAATTTCTGATACTTCCGGTTTATCAACCTCCTGTTTTGTAACAGTGTTTATTGTAGATACAATTTTCTTTTGTTCTTCAATATGTTCTATAATAGGTTGCGGTTTATTTACGTCTCTAAGATACTGCAAGGCCGCTGTTAAGATAAAATTAGCCATGCCAAGTATTGTAATAACACTTGCATTCTGTTTTACCCATTCATCATTAACTGCAACAGCAATTAATCCTAGAATTAAGGATATTATATTTATCCATAATCCAGGATTCATATTGGCATGTTTTAGATTCATAATTATGCTTACCTATGTACGAGTTAAATATGTTATTTTATACTTATAAGATGTATAAGTAGTTGGAAATATTACTTTCTCTAAAGTGGTACCACAGTTTTCACAAATATTGACTGAATTAAATTTATGTTTACATGGTTTTATAAGTTGTACCAAATTTAATATTGGTAATAAGCCCAGCATCAAACTGTTGAAGATTCGTCGATTCATAATATGTTAATTATCCTGGACTCTTCTGCACCATGAACATTACTAGTTCTAGTAAGGACAACAAAATGGCCACTTGAAAGTATAGATTCTTTTCTATAGCGAATCTTATATAAGAATAATACTTTGCTTTAGGGTTATTCATTTGCCAATGTACAGCAGCACCGAATAAATATCCAACATACAAATGCGAAAAAGCTTCGTAGCTTCCTTCTACAGTTGGAAGATTTAATCTTGGTGTGATAAAAAATCTACCAACTGCAAACAGCAATGCAGATATGATGATTAGTAGCTTATTCATCTTTATTAAATGCTGTCCTTGCAGTATTTATTCTCTCAATGATTGAAGGAAGATTTGACTTTATTGATTCAAATAAGCTTCTAAGACCCTTTTCATGTGGTTTAAGATAAGCAGAACCCATATTCTTATAGAAAACTTCTAAGAATGGGTCTGTACCATAACATACTAAAGCTTCAAGTGCTTTTATTTCTTCTTCATTTAATTCTAAAGCAACATTTAAATCTAATTTAGGTTTAGCTATTAATTTAGCCATTACTACTGCCCTTAAATTCTTCTTCACCTAAACCTTCTTTAGCTAATTCAGCTTCTTGCTGTTGTTCAACCTCAGATTTTAAATCTAAATCTGCATTATCTGCATTATCTGCATTATCTGCATTATCTGCATTATCTGCATTATCTGCATTATGTGAACTAACACCAATAGTAGTGTTCATATATGGCAACACTAATGCCTTAGCATAATTCATATCATCTATTGGATGCTGATTATTAGATATAATAATTACAGCACCTTCTGCCATACCTACTGACATTCCGCGAGCTTCTAATTTTTCTACAACTAGTTCCCAATTGTTGTAATCTTCGTCAGTAGTTAATTTGCGAAGAACAAACTTCAGTTTATTATTTTCATGTTCGTGCATTGTATCTCCAGTGTATTTCTTGTTAATCTGTTATTCAGTATACTATTCTGTTGTTAAATTGCACAACTTCAATTCCATCTTCGCTAAATTATTCCAGTAATGCCGTGCTTTATTACTCCAATACATTGAACGAGATTGATCTGGACCGCGTGATAAGCTGCAAGCGTTCTCGTATTGTTCAAGTGTTCTCGCTAGAATAATTCTATCGGGATTATTCTTTTTTAACTTTCCTAATATTCGGTTAACACAGTGAATTAAGTCTAAGTCAATTTCATGTATGTTTATATGCTGCGACGAATTAGCTGCATCATTTGATTGAATGTTTTGCATTGTTCAAACTCATCATCGTCTATCTTTGATTTGCCACAATGAATGCCATTGATATGGTGCAAAAACTTATCAGGAAACCTTTCTTCTAGGTCCATCAGTATTTCTACAGACGAAATCATTGAAGCGTAAAGATACTGATCTTTATTATCTTCCGTTATTTGTATATCTAATATTATATTTATTATGTTAGCTAATTCAGCTTCTACTGCATCGTATAATGTGTTTATTACAGGTGCGCTAATTGTTGTTGCAGGATTAGCACGAATTTTTGTTGGGAGATTCATGTTTACGTCTCCAATTCAATCAGCATTAGCATGTAACGCTGCAAGCATTCTTATTGCAGCTTGTTTACTAGGAACTTTTCCTACTGATTCTCCTGTATCTTTCTTTATTACTTCGTAAGTACATACTTCATTCTTAGTATTCTTGGTAGGCTTTGATAACTTACGGATTGAGTAAGGCATTTGTTGTAGAACCTACGTATATCTTTCGCATTGTTAGTAATTTATTTCTATCTGCACCGAAGAACTTTTGTGCAATGTTTATTAATTCATCTCTTGCTGCTTCATCCCTTAATCTTTCTGTTGTTGAACATTCACTATATTCACTCGTTAAGTATTCATTGATTGTTACTATTCGATTAATAATATGTTCGTATATTTCTTTATTCATCTCATCATTCTGAATTAATTTGAGAAGTTGAGACATGCTATTTACTTGCTGGTCGCTTATCCAATTCTTTTTCTTTCAACACTTCTGCAACATCGTCTACATGCAAACAATCGCACATACAAGCATAATCATTGTGCGGCTGAACTACAGCAATATTTCCATTACAATAATCATTGCCGGGAACAGCACTATGTAATACTCCATAGGCAACAATCTTTCCACCTTCTAATTTAACTATCTTATCGCCATTCTTAGCTTCACGTCCATTTCGATAGTGCATTTTAATTCTCCTTATTTAAATATCTTGTTCGTGCTTCGCAAGCTAATTGCTGTCGTCGTTTAACATCATTAATAATTTGAGGTATTCCCTCTTGTTCCATTTCAGTTTCATATTCTTCCATTATTGTAAGAATATTACTCGCTTGTTTTTTAATTTCTTCTGTAGATGGTAATTTATTGCTTGGTCCAAAGATAATATTATTATCTATATAATTCATTGCAATTCACTCTTTAACGCACACCTATCTAACTTTAACGTACACCTATCTAACAAACAAGTGCATATATCTTATACCATCTGGCCCAACATGCGACCATGCGCCCGCATAAGTATAATTGTCATACATACAGCAAGTTCCCCAACGATCGCCGCTTGTTGTGACAGTAGATATATGCCACGCACCACAGCCGGCGGCCCTTGCAGGGTAACTATCTCGATAACATCGAGGAACAAATGCAAAGTCACCACCATTTATTGCAACATGACCAGCAATTCTATATCTTGCACGATATTTGCTGCAAGCTTGGGCCGCAATTGCCAAATTATTATCCTGAATAAATGGGCGCAATCCTCGCCTTGCACGATGCTTATTTACTTCTGCTAAACCATTTTGATCTGCACTACATATATTGCAGATTGCACAACAAATTAATAATATAGTAATCAATAGAGCAACCAACTTAATCTTCATCGTATCCTTCATCCTCATATGCTATTTGACTTAATTGATAGAAAATATCTGCATACTCTTTATCAGTTAATTCTGGTTCCAATTCTACTACATTATTATCCTCGTCAACAAAATACCAATCAATACTCTGTGAATTTGTGTCTGGCTCATATCCATAATTTGTAAATTGTACTTCTCTTTCTTCACCACGAAATTTTATTGTTGCTAGCATTCTATATTATTCCGAATCAGTTTCATTTAATATAGCATCAGTGTTACTGTTGCTAGGAACCATATCATCCATATCTAATAAATCCTGCAAGACTTTATCTGGCGTCAATCTAACACTGGCGGAAGCATTGCCACCAGAATTATCTCCGCTGCTTGCAGTTTCAGGAAGCGGAATTACTAAATCTTTCTGAATTGCATCATTAACTTCTAATGCAATATGGTCTAAGTTGTTATCGTGGAGCTTCCTACTAATTATATTTGTTATCTGTGCAACAACTGAATTCAATGTATGTATAGAAAACTTATCCCTACATAAAGCATCAATCCTTGCCGCCTTCTCACAAAAATCTCTAACCGTTTCTAAAGCTTTTATTGCTTTAGCACCAGTGTTAGCTTTTAATTGCTTACTAAGATCAAGTGCTTTAAGTAATGTTTCTCTGCTACTTGCTTCTTCTTCACTTCCATTTAGTCCATCTAATGTTATTTGAATCTTCTCGATCTTATTAACTATCTCACTATACTCTGCAAGTGGTTCACATGCGATTTCACGAGTAATTGCTAATTCTTCTAGCAATGATAATTGTGTTGTAACTGGTGCAGATAAATTGTCCTCTACTGCTTTCTGCAATGTTACACATAATACTCGTTTATAAAAAGGCATGAGATGTTCAACAACTGGATGCTCGCAAATATCATCGCAGTAATAATGATTTCGTATCTTATAGTCTTTTGCACCGAGCTTTTGTTGAAGCTCGCTTAGTCTTTTATTTCTAGGAAGTCTTGTCACGTCTTGTTACATCTTGTATCATTTTATTGATTTTAATCTGGTCTATTGAAATAATCTTCTGTTATATTTAACTCAGTAAGTATATCGAACTTATTGTCACTAAGTATTTTTCTGATTCCGCGTCTCATATTCAGTAATGAATACAGAGGTATTTTTATAATCTGCATTATTTCTTTGTCTGCCATGCCATTTTTATAACTTAATTCGTATATTTTAATATGTATCGGGCTTACTTTTTTCTCTAAATAATTAAAAATAAATTTTTCTACTCCTCCGTTGGGGCAATCCCCTCCATTGGGGGTCATGTTAGGCTCCCCCTCTAGGGAAGGGCAATTTTCCTCGATTTTCTCTAAAAAACCATTTAAATTTTCAAAACGTTGATTAAACCGTCTCTTTCTAATCGTTTTCTTCAAAATCTGCCTTTTAATACTAAATAAAATGTATCTTTCCATATCTTCGAGCGTTCTACCTACATATCTAGCAAAATATCTCGATGTATCTCTTAATATATTATCATTCCACATTTCTTGAAACTCTAATGAATCAGTTCTATATCCATACTTTCGTAATATTTTATCTACCATTCTGCCATTTTCACTTTTCTTTCTGCATATAGGGTGGTCGTCAAAGTAAAAAGAAAGAGCCTGGTCATAATGCTCTCGTTTTATTTCCACCGGCGTATTAATTACGCTGGAAATAATATCGAGAGCATCACAATCAGGCTCAGACTCTTCAACAAATTCAACAAATTCAGCAGATTCGTTTGTTTTTACTTCATTTACATAATTCAACATTTCTCACAAAGGTTCGTTTCAGCAATCCATTGCAAATTAATACAGAATTATATCTGCCACCACAGTCTGCCACATTCAACACATTCAACACATCTATCTTTTACTTTTCTTCAACTCCTTTTCAACTTTAATGTCTAAATGTTTAGCTAAATAAACTGCTTCATCTTCATCTATATCACGTAACTCGAACTTAGAAGATAAATTAATATGCTTATAGTTTTTATTCTTAATCAATTCTTGTAATATTTTTACCAGTTGAGTTGCTTGTGGTTTATCTAAGAACAAAGATGTATAAGTTCCTGATTTTCTTATATTACAGAACCCTATATATCTTATTGATGTAATGTCGATAAGCTCAGTATTGTCAGTATTGTCTTCTGCCCTGTCTTCTGCCCCACTTACTGCATACACAAATCCCATTGTAGCTACCATTACAATTAGGATTAAAATATATTGCATGTACCATTCAATCTCCACTGTTTTCATCTTCATCTTCATCTTCATTTCTCCTTTACTACGTTACTACATTACTACGTTACTACATTACTACGTTACTTAAACACAATAATTTACCCTAGTTTCATCCCTGTATCAACAATCAAGCCTTTCGTTCTGCTTGCAATAACAGCAACCAATTCTTTTGCATATTCATTTGAACAAAATTCACCTAGCATATTCTTAACATCAAATACTGCATGATGATCTTCTATACCATCTCCTTGATTTTGATCTATAAGCCATGATTGAACTGCATTAAATAGCATTTGTTCATATTCAAGTTTTGTCATTTGTACTGTCATTTTGCACATCCTGAACATCCTGAACATCCTGAACATCCTGCATACTCTTCATTCTTTCTTCAAAGTGCATTGCAGTCATAAGATTCCAAACTGCATGGGCCAAATGATCTTCTGATTTATCATTATCTTTATACAATTCAATATGCCTCATTGCATGATTAATTAAACCACTTATCTTAAATCCTTTCTTCCAATTATCTGTACCATACTTTTCTGCCCCCTCAGCATATGTTTCTGCAAGACGCCGCAATCCAACTGGTGTAATTAAATCATAACGAACATTATCTGCATCAGAGCTTCTTTTAGCACCTGTTTCGTGCTCAATCATCTCTACCATCTTATTCTCCATACTTTTCGCCTTCAATTCAATTTGACCCCAAAAATCTTTATTACAAGTAAAATATACTGGTGTCCCATCAATTTGTTCATATGCGTCAATAAATGATTTTACCGCATAAAGCTGCATATAAAATACATTTTTATCATATACTCTGTATTCTTCAGCGTTACTACATAACTGAGCAACAACAATATGTTTATCAGTTTTATGCCTATAGAAATAAAAATCACTACTCTTCATTATACATGTTCCTCACAGTATACTTCATTATCATCACCAATAATTGCATACTTTGCATTATCAACTATGTGTGGACCTTTAGCACATTTGAAACTCATTTTAATTTTACTTTCCTTAGCACAATTCAAACAAACACGTTTAGTATTTTGAATAATATATCCTATTGGTCCACGACCACAAGAACATATATTATTAGCTCTTTTTGCTTTTACTTCATCTTCATATTTTGCTTTTGGTTTATCATTTCTTAATTTATTTACTTCTTCCATCACTCTTTGTAATTCATCTGGAACAAGTATTGTATCAGCATTTGTATCAACTTTTACCTTATCCACACCTGCCTTCTTTATCTTATTTAGATCTGCTTTGAAACATGTTATAGTATCTCCTTCTACTCCTGCAAACAACTGACTAAGCTTACATATCTTCCAATAATCTAATAAATTACTTATTTCTTCTGAATCTTCTAGTCTTCTATTTGCCTTATCAAGAATATTTGCATGATCTTCTAATCTTTCAGCATAAGGCTTCTTAACTTCCATTTCTTGCTTCTTCTTAGCTGCTTCAATTCTATCTTTATGTATTTCATCAGATTTAGCTAAGTATTCCTTACTGTAATAATCAATCTTCTCTTCCTTACTGGCTTTACTTTCCGAATAGCTCATCCAACACAATGTTCCATCTGGATTTTCAAACATTATACTTGTTTGACCAGTTCTCCTACGTGCTAGACGAGAACATTGAATTGTGTTGCTGCCTATTAGCTTAATATTGTCTTCACTATATTTTCCTTCAACTTTATCTAAAGCCATTATTTCATCAATACACTCATCTATTTCATCATTATATCTACCATCTCCATGTGCAGCATTTAACTTCTCAAGTATCCTACCCCTTTCTTGCAAAACACATCTGTTCTTCCAATACTCATGCTCTCTTTTTATAATTTCATTCAAATTAATATTATATTTTTTACACACATTCTTTTCAACTTCACTTTCAACTATATCTGCACACTTTTCTTCTTTAAACCAGTTATTCATCACTATCGCTCCCTATCCTTTTTTGATCTGCTGACTGTTCAAGTTGTTTAACTTCTTCTTCACCTATCAACCCAACAAAGTCTTGCCTAAGAGATTGTATTTTCTTCTTAATTATATTTTTAACAATATCATCTTTAGTGCTATTTAAATCATGTGTAAACATCTCCATTTGTTTAACATAGTCTAGTCTAGCATAACCTATATTTTCAAGTAAGTTCTTATTTTTAAACTCCAACCTTAATGAATCTCTTTCTTGTTCTAATCTTTTACCTTCTGGGGCTTCTTCCCATTGTTTAAGCGTCATATCCTTTGGCATTCTAGCCAACATCGGTAATCTAACTGTTAATAACAATGTTGTCCAACCAGTACCATCTTTTCCTTTATTATCAACTTCTTCTTTTGGATAAAAATCTATGTCAGGAAAATTAGATCGCAGTAATACTGCAAGATCATATCCATCGCCACTATAATCTCTACCTTTATATAGTAACAATTGTCCATCATGTAATAGTTTATCCATCCATTCTTCGGCTTTTGACCTAGGTAATGGTATTCTTTCGTTTTTATTAAAGTTTATCCAAAGATTATATTGATCTGGTGTTTCCTCTCTTGAAAAATATGCTTCTGCAATATGTCCAGCTCGTATAATTAACCTATCCTTCTTTCTATAATCAAAATGTATTTTATTTACATCTAAGACTTCTAAATTTGTAGCTTTAGCAGCCTCACAAAATATTGCCGCCATCTTCCTTGGAGTGCAAGTAAAATCCTGTGGATATTTTAATTCAAGAACATATTTAGGTTCAAATCTTACTATCTTCTTTTCTGTTTCATATTTTCCTGTTGGAGCTTTGAACCCACCTTCAAATTCTCTCATTATAGGAATTGGGTTTCCAAATTCATCAAGTTTATTTACTTCAACTTCTTTTTGTCCACCACAAACTAGCTTGCCAAACCATTCATCAAATGGATACTTGTCGTAAGAATTTACAAATGATGGTGCAACTACTTCTGCATTCACTATTTTATTAGCACCAGTCTTTATCTCTGCAAGCTCATTTTGCCTTAATTGTACTAATATAGATCTATTATCTACTGCCACCTTCTGTCTAACTTTTATATTATACTCTCTAGCCTTTTGATAAATATATTTACTAAACGAAAATGTTCTTGTATAATGAACACCTTCTATTAATAAATGTTCTCGCCCATCAAAAATTTCCCTCCAATTAATTTTTTCTTTTTTCATTTATCTTATCCTTAATAAACCTCTCCTCTGAATGAATCTCACAAAACTCATTTATCTCTACTTTTCTCTTCTTTCTTCTTTCTCTGACACCGTCTAAACTATGCAAATGTCTTACAAGAGGTATTTCTTCAAATTTATCCATGAAGCTAAAAGCTACCAATTGATGAACTTTCCTTAATGCAAATTTATATTTTTTATTATCCTTATATCTTAAATTTATAAGTGTATATTTTCGTTCCTCTGGAACTGTAAGATTTAATAATACACCCTCCCTAGTATCAAATATCTTGCCATAATTAGATATAAGATATTCATCAAATTCAAATTTCTCTTTATAATCCAATACTTTTATAAACACTTCATCTTTGTGTAAAATAAAACCACCTAAATTATAAATATAAAGTCTTAAATTACTTAAAAATAATTCAGACTCAATGAAAGGTAGTTTTGAAGCTTCTCTCTTTAATTCAGAAAGAATAATATTTAATTGGCAATATAATTCCTCTACTTTGTTCATTATAATTTATAATCTATTAAAATAAAATTATATTAAATTATGTGGCTGTACACCCGTACACTGAGCATTAGTCTACCTATTAGACCCGCTCGGCCCACCCTAGGCCAGCATAGCAGACCGGCCAAGCACTTGTCAAGCTCTTTATATGGGAGCGATCAGGTAAGTAACCTACCTACCTAGTAATTTTCCAACTAACTTACTTACATTATTACTTACTTACTACTACTACTCTTACTAAGAGAGGAAAACAAGAGAAAGAGAACTCGTAGGTACGTAGAGTAGCTTGCAGCCTAGCGAGGGGTGAGCGAAAAAATCTCGCCGCAAGTGCTGTGCTGGCAGACACTTGCGGCGAGATCGGGTGGCCGAGACTGGGCAAAACCGGCAAAATCACACTAATAATATGCTAAATCATTCTTTATTAACTTCTTCTAATGCTAATTTTATATTACCTAGCATTAATTTTACATTACTTTTATTACCAGTATTATTACCGGCAGAATTATAACTTAAATAAGCAATAAATCTCGTAGATATTTTACAGATAAGAGGTTCTTCACATTCAACTAATGGTTGAAATTTCACTTCATTAATAATTAATCTTGACCATATAGTTTGTTCAATTTGTTCGTGATCTTTCACCACCTCTTTAATTGTACCACATCTTGGGCACCAGAATATTTTTTTATGTTTATCAACACCACTATCAACACCCAAATTCTGCATCGTATGATCGCACGTTGGACATGCCATATTCTTTATCCTTTATCCTTTACTAAATATTCCACTAGTGAATAACATTTGTCTTTTCTGTTCTTCTAGCAATTTATTTAGCTCTTTTTCAGTTACCTCACAAATCTCCGTTATATTTCTATCAATTATACCAATTATATCTGTATCAAATGTATTTGTTAAACCTAATACAAATCTCAACCTATAAATAAGATCCTTAAGATTTTTAATATTTTGTTTCTCACCATCACCGGCATCAAATTTCTGTCTATCAACTATCTTTTTAAATTCCTCCATATCGCTTAGAACAGGAATATTCTTACCTCTAATTTGATACTCTTTACATAGTAAATAAACATTTCTATCAACACTAAAATATTTCTTTAATCTTGATGCTCCATCTAGTGAATAGTTTAATACATGGTAAGTAAATTCACGTAAATCTTCAATAGCTTGTTCTCTTGTCAAAGCACTAGATATTAATATGCCCTCAACTGGAATACATTCCGGTGCAAAAAATCCATATTCATAGAATTTACTTTGATCTTCAACAATGTACAATCTTTTTAATATTTCAGTGTCCATAACCTTCTATCCTTACCTACTAACAGTACCCCTAGTATTGTCTACAATATATGCTAAAGCAACTTCTCCGTCCAATTCTATTTTTGTACTCCCAGCGAATACTTCTGGTGCAGTCATAACTTGAAATTTAATAAAGTGTCTCCGATCAATTTTAACTGCTCCAGGTTTTGTCCAATTAATTACACAGTCGTTACTGAATGTCCATAATAGATCAGTCACTTCACCTTTCTCCACCTTTCTCCACACTTCTCCAACAACTAATGCTAATGCACCAGCTTTTCCCATCCACAAGCTTCTTAAAGCTTGCAGCCTATAAGCAGGACTTTTTAAATATACTGGTGGCATACCATGACAAATATATGTCATAGCACCCATTTTATTTAAAGAGATTTCAGGAAATTTTAATGGTGTGTAATGGAATTCGTGCGTAGTTACATATCCATCTGGACCATGATTAATAAAGTCTGGATGTAGATTACTGCTCATATATACTTAACCTCAATATCTAATGCGTTGCACAATTTAAAAAGAGTTGTATCGAATGGTTGTTGTGTAGTGTAATCCTCCAATTTCTGTATTGTACTATAAGACAATCCAGAAATCCTTGCAAGTTCATAATTTGAAATGCTTAAATTATCCGCTTTAGTGAATATCATATCAATCAAGTCATCTTTCTTGCTTTGATATGAATACCAAAGATCTTTTGACCAATTGCCGCGTGGTAGTTTGTTTTTACTGCTGCTTCTGCTGTTTTTTCTGCTCATAATACTTAATAATCTCCTGCACTGATTTATCTGATTTATCTGATTTATCTGATTTACCTGTCTGCAATCTCGGCAATCTCGACAATCTCAAATACAGTGCTTGTTTTGATACACCAAGTTTCTTTGCAATTTCAGATATAGTTAATAGCTCGCCATGAAAGAACTCTCGCCTACAGTTTTCTTTAAGTCTTAACGCAGCCGCAGGAATATGTGTCCAACAAAAATTATCTGATCCCATCAACCTATCTCTATCTAGTCGTATTAGATACCATCTTTTAACCTTAACATTACTATTAGCCTTGTATTTCGGCGGATCTCCAACAACTCTATAAAACTCTTTAAAAGATTCAGACGACTCAGACCACTCTTTGCATAATATACCCTTAGATCTATAATGTCTCCATGTTGCGTATATTTTACTTTTACTTCCTTCACCACTTTTAATTATATCATCGTACTTCCTGCGTAATTTTCTGGAGCAAGGAAGGCATTTAATTGCCTTCCTATCAACTCTGGTTAAATTAGCAATGGTATATTTATTTATATTACCACACAGAAGGCACTTGCAGTTCCAGTATGTTTGTTTATTAATTCTTCCATGATAACTTATTACTTTTAAATATCCGTATCTATTACCAGTTAAATCTTTAAATTGTCCGCTTTTCATATCTAGTTGTTCCTCCACTCTTCAATTATGCTGCACAGCTTCTTCAAGATCTTCTAGTAATACACTTAATGTAGATTTAAGCACTTCATAACAGTGTGAACATTTTTTCGGTGTATAATTGCTCGCACAGAGAATATTTTGTTTACCAGCAGTTTCAGACCTTTCAAATTTATCTCCATACTTACCTATCAAAAACCCTCTAATACTATTACCTAAGTCATGTACATCAATATTCATAATTAATCCTTCAATCCTTGCAGAGCGATGTAACAATCATTTTAGCAACTTCTTCGATTGTTATATTTTTACTACTGGCAACTTTAGATAAATGTTTCATTGCTCCATCAGCAGTACATTTAAAATGGTCCATAACAATATCTTTTGCTCGCTCCAACTCTACACGGCCTTGCAGCTTACCGATAATCTTAATAAAGTTTTTGCGAAGTGTGCGATATTCTTCTTTAAATCTACATAAATCTTCATTTGAATTCCCTAAGTCTAGTTTATCCAAATCCTCATCAGACAAATAACTTTTGTAATCTTTTGTGTTACTTTTCTTCATGCTACATCAATCCTAACCAAGCGGCAATTCTTTATCATAAACGCCACCTTCTAATTCTTGAACCATCAATTCATATTCAGATCTTTCAATGGGTATATCCTGGCTATTAATTTGTTTCTTGATTGATTTAATTAAAGAATCTTTACATGCTTCCTGTCTTCCAGCACCTTTCTCTCTCCAGCACCTTTCTCTCTTCTTTCAAATTACGGTTTGCCATATCTGCTTTTTCTTCCGTAAACTTCTCTGGATATCTAGCCCTTAGCTTAGCAATATTCTTCTGAAGTATTACATCTAAGCTCAAATCAAGCGACTTGCAGATTATGGCACAAAACCACATTATATCGCCAAGTTCTTCTTCAATGTTTACAACATCTAATGGTTTACCATAAAACATATGTCGTTTAACTTGGTCTTGCAGTTCACCCACCTCCGTACAAAGTCCAATTGCACCATGAAGTAAATCAATTTTTGCTATAACTCGCGACTTTAATCCATCGGTATATTCACACTCAGTTCTGCAAGCATCTTTTACATATTGCGCAAGCGAATTATGGTGTGATTTATCTACAGGTTTATTAATCCCTTGTTCAAGTAGTGCCGCAGAATATTTACTACCATCTTGATCTACCCTAACACCTAATTCAAATAGTAGAATTCGAGTTTCAAAATCATCCTCTCTAATTAAAATAATGGGTATTTCTGTTGCACAGCTATCTACAACAGGATAATTAGTCCTAGTACCCAACTTTGATCGTAAGGTATTGCACATAGCTTGCAGAGCTTCAATTGCTTCTCCTCGATAATGCTTATCAGAAAAAACAACTCTAAGATCGTTATTTTTCTTAAAATACAACATGTCAAATCTCCTTACAAAGTGGTTAAACAGTTAAACAGTTAAACAGTTAAATCTTAACTACACCTTCGGATACTTCGGAACGAATCCGCCGCTATGTCCAGCGTCTCTTTTCTCAAAATCTTTAAATACAAAATTCTCCTTTTCAATCATAATCCCTGCAATTCGACTGAAAACATAAAAAATTTCTTCTTCGGCTGCTGGTTCTGTTCTCAAAGCAATAACATGACGCAACGCTCTAAGATTTCCAGTCCAAACACCACCAGTTGCAATTCCCATAGGAATAATTCTTCTTAAACAGCTAGTCATTTTCTTTTTATAACTAAAATTCTTATCTGATTCATCCATTTCCCATATCTTCATTAATTTTTTGTAAGCATCTTCGATTTTTGTAAAGATATCATCAAATATCTTTACAGATGCACCTTTCTTATAAGCTAACTCTACATTATCATTTGCTAAATCGAGTCGCAAACTAGTTGGCAACCAATAAGGGATTTCATCATATCTAATATATCGCATTGAACCTTCACTTATTGACCAACCAGCTCTATGTCTATTCATTTCTCCTGTGAATACTCTACTAATATTTTCAATTGCAAAAGAATAGACCGCATGCTCTAATACACTACCGTGCCCACTTGCAAGAATATTATCCAAATATTCACATAAATCTTTGCGAACTTTCGTAATATTTGGATTCATCCCAACTTGAAAAGATTTATAACACCGTTTTGCAGCCATAGCAACTAAAAGTGCTCCGTCGCTGCAAGGCTTCTCCGAGCTATTATTAAATTGTTCCTCAAAGAATTCATTTGCACCAAGAAAATCCATCCACTTTTGTACTTCTTTAACATCAACAGCAGTTCTTGCAATGTTAAAAATATTAATCTCAACTTGACGCGGCATTACAACTCTCCTTACAAAAATAACCTTACAAATTTCTCAACGAACGAATAATGTCAATCAACTCACCACCATTATTGAAACTTCCATAAGATATTCCATCAGAGCATCTCAATATCCCCCCTTGTATTAAATCTTCCCAAGCAACAAATCCAGAATATGGTACTCGCAAATTAATTTCTTCAAGGAATCTTTTCTGTACGGCGCTTAATTTACCATTTATTGACTTAAATTCAAGAAATATGATTCCTGTATATGGATGAATTAATGTAATATCCGAAACACCAGGTTCAGGGCTTAATATCATTCCAGATTTTGTTTCTCCCATGTATTGTACATTATTTATAACCTTTGCATTATATTTTTTTAACTCATTTACAGTCTTTGTACGAAATTTTCCTTCCGGGCCTTTATTCACCATTATCGTTGTTCTCCCCACCTTCGCTTTCTATATTCCCCTCGTCTTTGTCTTCTAAATTCTGTCGCAATATTTCTTTCAATGCCATAAAATCTGTAACAATAGCCCCGTCGCTTAGCCTTTTATATTTTCTAACTCGTGCTTCCTGCCCAACAAATTGATACCCACTCTCTTTAATAAGTTGTTCAACCAAATAACCACGCAATATTTTTTCTGTCCTATCTGCCTCAATTAGGATTTGCAGACCATTGCCGGTATTTTTTCTGTCAATTTTAATGATAGACCTGCCGATTGTAATTATATCACCGCAATGAGCAGTTAGTGAAAGCATCGTAGTTTATTGCTCCTCTTCTCGTTAGTTATCAAATTCAAGTCCATCTTTTTCTTCTTTTTCTAATTCTATCTCTATTTCATAAAGAACAACCAGTAATTCTCCGAATGTTCTTTTAATCCAAGACTTTCTTTGCCCGAAATATCCTTCATTATTATATTTATTCATTAACTCCGTTATTAAGTCAAATTTATTCATGTCTCCGTATGTACGAAGAAATGTTTTAATTGTGGTGCTACTGTGCATTTACAATTCTCCTGTAATTATAACCTTGTAGATTCCTTCAAGATGTATATTTTTTACAATGGCTTCATTATATAGAGGCGCTACATCTTCTCTATTTAACCATGTACATAAAAATATAAAATTTAAATTACTATCAACTTCTTCTGGAGTGTAAAGTTTTCCGTGAGATTTAATTAATTTAGCAAATTCTTCGCGTGTGGCTTTGCCTTTATATGCAGTTATGCTATGTTCATCTGCACCGTCGCCGCGAATTTCGTATATCAATAGAATATTGATTAAATCATTCATTATTCACCCATTCAATAAACCACGGTGTTTTAGAGTGTGGACCTAATTTACCTCTACAAATATTAATATGACTATTTAATTCACTTAATGTTCTACAATTGAAACTTATCCATTTATGCTTTAAATAATGGTGACATATTGCAATAATATTATCGTTGCTGTCATTCATCCATCTTCTCCTTAGCACCTTTTTAGCATCTTATAAAAAGACGGAACTTCTGCTAGGTCTAATCTTTTCTCAAAACCTAATTTATCAAAAAATGAAGCAAATCTTTCATTTAAAACATTTTCAATATAAATTACTTGTATATAATTATCTTCAAAGCACAGTAATAAGACTTCTTTTAAAAACGCTGTGAATGTACCCTTTCCAGGATTATAAACCTGAACACTGGCTATTTCGAATGTTCTGTAGCCTATATTATTAATATATCTATATGCTACTCTAACATATACTTGCATTAGATCATTTGATATCCATGATCTTGAATTGATTCGTAGCTTAGAATCATTAATAAAATTAGCAACCTGTTTATTTACATCATACAATTGTTTTTCAGTAGTTTGCATAAACCACCTCGATTCTTTCGTTTGCGGCACCGCTCGATCTTTCCACGCACTTTATTTCATGTCTTTTCCATCGGTAATCATGCGCATAATCATTATACAGTTTATTATCATAACAGCTAAGCAAAAACTTAGCCTTGAAACTATCTAAAGAAATTATACTTAACATTGCTTCATGTTGTTCATAAGTCATTTCATGTTTATATTCTCCACCATCTTTATTAGTTCGTACTCCAGTATCGCCCAATAAATATGGCGGATCAAGATAAAATAAAGTTTTTGGATCATTGAAGTTATTGATTACTTGCAGAGCATCACGGTTTAATATTAAAGCATGTTGTAAGCGCATTGCGATTTCAGGTAATTTATCTATTGCACCTAGCCACGCATTAACTTGTTCATTCTTTCCGCCGCGTAATCTTTTCTTAGTTATAGCGGCAAAATCTGTCATTCTGCCAGCCCAAGACATTCTATTTACAATAAAAAATGCAATAGCTTCATCAAGCATATTTCCTTCATGGTATTGAGATGTTAAAGTTAGTGATTTATTAATGTCTAGTAGATTTTCTAAGTGTGTCCACCACTCTTCAAATGATTGTTCTGCAAACGGCTGCAAGCTAATTATTCTGTGAAATTCTTCAAATAAAAACTTATCTTGTAATACTTTAAAGAAATTTATCAATGTTTCATACTTATCATTTAATACTTCACTACATCGCCCAACGTGTAAATCGCTTGCAGCAAAGAATACACTTGCTCCGCCACAATAAGGTTCTACATAATTAAGGTATGTACTCTTGCTTGGAAACAATCTAACAATATCTTTTGCAATATAATATTTTCCACCAAAATATTTGACGGGTGAACTAATTCGAGAAGTCATACTTCAAATTCCTTATGTTCCTTAAGTTTTTCCTCATTGCTTGATCAATTATAATAGTTTTGTACCATCCGTTTCCACCCATTCCACTGAGCATATTAACATAATTTAAGCCTGTTAATTTTTCTGAATTAAACAGAATAAATCTTCCAACACCGTCTTCTCTCCAACAAGAATCATGGTAAGCTACACATTTATATTCTGTCACTCCACTAAACTTTTCACCTTTACCGTAATAAGGCGTCCACCAATCTCTTTCATATACTGCAACGAATCTGGAATTCGGTTCTTGATATATTAACAAATCTGTATGGTGGTGAACTTCTTTTAATTGAAATCTTGGCTTGGGATCGCTGTCAAAAATCATTAGCATTGCAGTATTATTTACTGTATTGTTTTCCGGCCCTCTAAACTTCTTTTCAAATTCTCCACAAATAATTGTTCTAAGTATCCATTGAAGCATGTTTTATTCCTTAAAATTCTTGACTTGGATTTATATTGATAATATACGTTTCTGTTTTCAGCAATTTTTCTCTAGCACGAATCTCAACATAATCTTGCAGCTCATCCTCATCTGCATAAATCAAACATCCATTTATATTAAACCAACAAGTATGTTCTCCACGAATGTAGATGTTAGATTCTTTGAAACTGGATTGTATCTTTACACCGATAATTTTAAATACATAAATATCAATATTGTTTTGAATATCATGTCCACAATATCCACCGTCTTCAAGACATGCAAATTTATTGTTTAGCCAATGTTTAACAATAATGTTGTTGTTGCTGTTCATTTTATCTCCATTATCCTCATCACCCCCAATATTTGACCAATTCTTCATCTTGCGAAGTTAAGCATTCTTCTGCAAGCTTATCATCTCGCCAATTTTTAAATCTTGGGTGTCGCAACCTACCTTGCGTTGCAACAAATTGATATTGAATTTCTATTACTTGTCCAATCAATTCGTCTTTATTGCTCTTAAATTGTTCTGTCAACCAGTCCCTTATCTCATCATTAAATCCACCAGCCGTAGCTATTTGCATAGCTGCACCAGCGGCATTATATACACAACAAATTAAGCTGCCTACTTTTCCATAATATTTTCCTTTTCCTGGAATATAACCAGCAATGAAACAATCTATTGTATTTTCTTTTTTAACTTTTTTCCAACCAGTCAAATTACCACTTTTAAGCATCCACCCTTCTGCAAGAGTAGAATAATCAAATTTTGTTCGATTTTTGAAATAATCTCTCTGTAGATACTTATCAAGTAATTCTTCTTTGCTAGGAAATTCTTCACTATATCTAAATGATATTGCTGGCGGAACATCTATTCCTAGAGCCATTAATTTAATTTCTACTTGGTCTAATTCACTATTGTGATCTATTCCAGGAAATCCATATTCAATTGCAAATCCACTGAAACATAATTGATATTGTTGCTGTTCCTGTTGCTGTTGTCCTTGCCCCTTCATTAACTTCTTACTTACTGTTATATCTGTTGAGTTTTCATCATAATAATTTTCACCGTTTGCTAAGCCGGTCTTTATATAGCTTGCAGGAAGCCCTTTTCTATTTACTGTATCATAGTAAAATAATTCGCCTAGTATACAAGAATTGAACGGCATATTCTTGTATAAATTAACTAACCACCTAGGCTTGCAGTTAGTAATCGCCGTAGTTAAATCTGTGTCAATACTGGATAAACATTTAATCTCACCTTGTTCATCCTTTTTTATCCTTAAAAATGCACCGTCTATTTTTAGGTGTGCATATAAAGATGGTGTAATGCCATCCCATATTTCTGATTTAATTTTCATATTGATATTCCTGCTGATATTCCTCACACCCCTATAATTTCAAATATATGCCAAACACTATAATCAATTTGCACTGTTCCAATATAATTTAATGGATAACTATTTGAAACTGCGAATGAATGACCAGTTCCACGTAAAATAAAATGTCGATCTACTAATTCTAATTCTGCTTGTCCATTATCAATTAAGCACCAGATTTTAATATCGTCATAACCATCATTTTCTCTTTGCACTTGTGCTGTTAATACTTTTGCACCTTTAGGCATCCTTATCTTTTGAATTCCAGACTTTAATAAAATATCATATTTCCAAACGACCATCGTTAAACCCTCACTATAAATGACCATCGTTCCACACCTTCAAAAGCGGCAAAATTTCTTGTACACTAGTCCAAAAATAAAAATAAAAATAATTCCCTAGATAATAATTATCTAGGGAATTAAATTAAATTTGTTTATTGTTATTTCAAATCATCGACTATTTTCTACCATCTTCAATTAACTTTTTGTAATAATCAAACTCTTTTTTGAGTTGTTTGTACATTGCATACCAATATCCAGCGAGCGCTGCATCACTATTTTGAAAATGTGCTGGGGCTTCAGTTATTGCGCCATCAAGTGTAACATTGTATTTTTCAAGTAATTTCAAGTCTGATTCAGTTAGTATCATCTTAGACATCTCAATTCTCTCCGTTCAATTTATACATTGACTTCTTTTTGTAATTAGTTTTTCTCGACCGCACTCGCGGTTTTTTTCCTCTTCCGCCCATCGCTTTTTCTGCTTCTTTCAATCCAGAATCAATTTCTGAATACTCTGCAAACTTTACTGCACAATCGGCAGCAATTTCAGCTTGCAGCTTTGCAGCTTTTTCATATGTTTCTCTTGCCAATTTTAGTTTTATTGCATCTTCATTTATTCGTCTTTTCTGCAACATCTTCTCGCGTAAGTCTTCCCATAGCCAATCTACAATGGGAACAGGAATATCGAAAACAACATTAGTATATCTTCCGCCAATTACAGCGCGAATGTGCATGTTGTCTACTTATTCTTATCCATATAAGAAATGGAATTGTCTAATGCAATTCTAAAATTTTGCAGAGCTTTTTTATCAAAAGAGAAACAAAAATAATTTTCAATATCAATCCAAAAATTATCTCGTCTATATGGTTTTTCTTTTTTTAATAGTTTTTCTATACTGATTGGCTCTTTTAAGATTAGGATATCTCCTAATCCACATAATCTTGATAAATAAACTTCAATTTCTCTTATATTACTCTCGGTGCAAAGAACATATAGATCTTTAAGATATAATACTCTAAAGATTTTTAAGTCATTTTTAATAGAAAATATTTCTCGAAGACATTTAGGTAATGCACCAAATTCAAATTCAGCCGACCCCATGTAATCAAACTGTAAAAATTCACTAACTTTTTGATTACCACTAAATTTCTGTATTGTGCATCTTTGAATTAAATATGGGGTTTTAATTGCCATTATTTATAGTCCTTGTCGAGATTCCAATGCTTAACTACAATCGGTCCATTATTTTTGTCTTGTGAATTAGAAACAAGTAGAATTTGATCTAACGTGGTAGAATTACCATCAATAGAAAATTGATTAGCAACTTCTTGTGGATCAGTGCTGAAAGTCCAAATTGAACGAGTGTAATTTTGTTCACAATTGAATCCAATTGCTAATCTTGATTTTTCTTTTTCTTCCATTTGTTTCACTTCTCCAATTTATTGTATCAGAAACCAGAAACTATAACGCAATATCTTTTTAGCCATAATCCGCGAAATTCTACACCCCTATATCAATTCAATAAAGGCGATCGCATCTTTTTGATTGCCAATTAGAATTACAAGTTGAGGGAGACGAGAATCTCGGTGTATATCTTGTGTTCGATACCCTAAATATTTTGCTGTTTCTCTTATATGACTAAATATAGTAATATCATCTACTACTATATCACCCTCTCTGTTAATTGTTATTCCGAAATAATGAATTGAATTAGACATAACCATCTTCTCCCTTACATTTATTGTGTCAGAAACCAGAAACAACCTACGCCGTCGCCGTGCAGAATATTCTGCACGGCGGAGACATGATTGTTTTATCAACTCCAATCTTGAATCTTTGGTTGTGTGGTGCCTTTTGTACCTTCTATACCTTGACGCAAGTTTATTTCTTTTGCGTCAACAATTCCTTGATTGTAAGCACGGTCATTCATTGTCATTTTAGAAACAGATTTTGTTTTAGTGGTCGGAAATCTGTTATTATATGCTTTGACAAGCGCCTTATCAATTAAGACAAGTGCTGTTCCACTACTTGCAATGTTTCTATTCATTGCATCACGTTCTTCTTTAAGTTTTCGCTTAAATCCGTGGCATAATCCTTGATAATATGCTCGCCGATGTTTTACTTGAATCTTGTTTACATCTGCGTAAACACTAAAAAGTATATCCAATACTTTATAGACATATACAGCAATTTGAATATTTACTTTATCACCGAAAAATTTCAACGTGGTTTTTCGTTGATAACCGTCGGATGGAATATAAATCGCTTTCACAAAGAAGTAATCTTGCAGAATACTGCACAAATACGGATCTTTTGATGATGCTCGCCCGGCGGTATAAACATCTATTTCATCATAATTTGATGTTGATGTTTCATTATTAACATCAAACATGGAAATATTATGTTCCATCATCAATTTATTTGCTCGCGCAAGCGCCGAAGCGCTTTCATTCTCATTTGATGAGCTAGAAAGCGCAAGCAATCTTTTTATTGTGTCAAGCAATTCATCGCGATTCATTTATTTCACTTCTCCTGCAAGATTCTTTCCAATCCGAGTTCTTCACAAAAGATATTGACCAGTTCAATATCTACTCCACAATACAACACTTCTCCATTCGGTTTGCACAAATCGACATTTGTAACATTTCCATTTACGTCGGTTCCACAAGGCAAAATGGTAACAAAGTTACCATTCTTTCCGCGTAGCCGGACGCAAGTTTTTCCATCATCCGGAAGTAAACATTCAATCTTTTCTTTCATTTGTCAATCTCCATTTCTTTTATTGTGCCAGAAATCAGAAACCACTAGAAACTAGAACCAGAAAACAATCTACGTCATCGCGCCACGATATAAAAATATCGTGGCGCGGAAACATGATTGTTTGTTAATTAACAGAAGTAAATGGAACAACCGGACATGGGATCAAATTAAAATCAAATAATTGAATAAATTGTTTGATCCTAGGCCTTAATAAAATTGGCCCGTCCTCTTTATTATTAATTCCAAATGCGATGTGCATTGGACAATTTTGCCATTCATGGCAATTCCAACAGCCAGATTCTACAATTTCTTGGATTGTTTTTCCGCCAGCTGTCAGTAAAGCCGGAACAACTTTTTCTAAATATTCCTTCCAAGACTCTCCTGTAATATTGGTTTCTTCATTTAATTTTGCACTGGATAAGTTTGCACCAAACAAATTTGCACCGGACAAATCTGCACCAAACAAATTTGCACCAAACAAATTTGCACCAAACAAATCTGCACCGGACAAATTTGCACCAAACAAATTTGCACGCGACAAATCTGCACCGGACAAATTTGCACCAAACAAATTTGCACGCGACAAATTTGCACCGGACAAAATTGCACGCGACAAATTTGCATCAGACAAATTTGCGCGCGACAAATCTGCACCAGACAAATTTGCACCAAACAAATCTGCACCAAACAAATTTGCACCAAACAAATTTGCACGCGACAAATTTGCACCGGACAAATCTGCACCGGACAAATTTGCACGTGACAAATCTGCACCAAACAAATTTGCACCGGACAAATCTGCACGTTCTCCACCTTCTTCATTAAGATAATATTTTCGATGCTTCTCAATAATCTTTTTTAATTTTTCATTGTCGAATTGCATTTTCTTTCTCTCCTTCTTCAATTTATTGTGTCAGAAACTAGAAAACAATCTACGGCACCGTGCTGTTATTTATCTGTTAAATAACAGCACGGAGACATGACTGTCTGCAGAATCAGCTATTTGCTATTTTCATAGCAATTGCTAGAAGCAACTCTTCTCGCAATTCTTCTCGCAACGCGACGACAAATCAGCATTAAATCTTGCTGGTCATAGTTGACCGGAAAACCGTTCAACCAGGCGCGACGAGAATAAACAATATTCTCTCGCCAAAGTTTTCGAGAAAACATGCGAGAGAACAGTTTTACTGCAAGCTCTGTGGCTTGCAGATTCACGCGAAAAGATTTATCGCGTTTGGCGGACGAAAGAATTGTCCGCATTTGAAAGAGTTTGCTTCCAGATCGAAGCTTTTTTGTTGTCGTCTCTGGAGACGCTGCAACTCTCTTTTCGAGAGCTTTGCTTTCGCGGAAAGAGAATTGATGCGAAAGAGATTTAGCAAGATTCGTTGCTAGATCATTTGCATCCTGTTCCGAGAAACGTGAGAAACGTCCATTCGTCTTTTTTGTTGCGATCATCACAACTTCCCTCATTGGAAAAGATTCATTGCAAGTATTCTTTTAATTCCAACTTGCCGGAATTGTAGGCTTGCTAGTACAACATAAATAGCAAACAACCTACGCCACCGCCGCAACATTTATGTTGCGGCGGAAACATGGCTGTTATTTACATTGCTTTCAAAACAGGGTGATCCTTTTCTAAAGAGTCGTGGTTATCGTCAGAAATATATAGTGTAGCTGGATAGCATTCATCGTCTATTTCTACTGTAACATCACACTCTCTTTGCTCTAATGTCATTGCTTCAATGCAATCTAGTAATTGATTGTATGTCATCTTCTTCCTTTTCTTCAAAACAAGTTTTATTGTGCTGCGCCGTCGATACCACTCGACAGAAAACGCGGCAAAATTCCGTACCAATTTTGTACACTACTGTACGGAATTATGTCGGGTTCTCGAATTTTGTTTTTGTTTCTGTTTTCAAGATATTCAAGACAATTTTCTTAATTCTTCGGCTTGCGAAATTAAATCTCGCAACCTAGTCCATTCTCCCTTTTGCGAAATCAGCGCATTAACATTGCTTTCATATTGCTTTAGCTCTTGCTCGATACTTTCTACCTTAGCGGCCCGCGCTTCCGATGGTAGTCTAGCTTGCAGAATCTCAATTTGCTTTTGACATTCTGCAATTTCTTTTTTAGCACGTTCAAGACGTTCCTTGAAGCTTTTTATATATGATTCGATATGCTTAGGATTTTCCTTGTCCGTTTTCGCGGCTGCGAGTCGCATCAAACCATCGTCGATTTTTTTACGCTGGAAAGCTATTTGCTTAGCGGCTTCTTCTATTTCTACACAAGCCCTATTTTTCGTTTCTCGCATCTTATCACGATTTTCTGGATTTAAGAGTAAATTGGCAATTTTTTCTACTGTAATTTCCATTGTCTTTTGTATCCCTTCAATTTTTAATTCCTACGTAGGAATTATTTGCGTGAATGATTTATTTTGGTCGATCCGATCGGCTTGCAGCAACTCCAATGTTACAGCATGTTTTATTGTTCAGAGAAAAAAATAATTGTCGAATTGTCGGATTGTCGGATTGTCGGATTATTGCTTGATTATATTTTCTCCAAAAAAGAGGAGTAGAAGTGTGCAGTGGAAAAAGCGGCATTTTATTGTTCACTGTATCTATTTTTCTCGCCGCTAAATGAGAAAATAAATATTTTTATTTGACGCATGGTGCGCCTATTGCCCCGGTGCGGCCAGTGTAACTACAGCGCGGCAGCGCGTCAAGCTGCTGTTAGGATTCGCTCCCTGGACGACGCTGGCTCGCTCCCTGGACGACGCTGGCTCGCTCCCTGGACGACGCTGGCTCGCTCCCTGGACGACGCTGGCTCGCTCCCTGGAC
>Ga0207652_10000152_pt1 | contig 74928 bp, 73 predicted proteins | sample KBSC63BmetaG_FD_184334 | JGI IMG/M metagenome (GOLD analysis project Ga0207652, IMG submission 184334) | Corn rhizosphere microbial communities from Kellogg Biological Station, Michigan, USA - KBS C6-3B metaG (SPAdes) (version 2) | ecosystem: Host-associated > Plants > Roots > Rhizosphere ... | reverse complement strand
GCTTTCAGGCTTTCCGTTCGCGACGGACTTGCACAAGGACCCGGTAACCGCCGGCCCCAGGTCGTACATTAGGAACAAGGCACATTGCTGGGGGCGCGCTGTCGTTCACCGCAGGGGACGCCAGCAACTTCATTCTACGGGGGTGTCGAGGGCGTCTTCAAGCTTGCGGCGCAGCAACGCGATCTGCTCGCCGGCACTGTCCGACAAGGCACTCTGGCTGCGTTGCAGCATCAACAATTCATGCGTGATGTCGAGCGCGGCCAGCACCGCGATGCGGTCGTAGCCTGGGCTGCGCGAAGCATGCCGGATTTCGCGCATCTTGCGGTTCAGGTGTTCTACCGCTGCCAGCAGCCCTTCGCGTTCGTCGGGCTTGCAGCCCACCAGGAATTCGCGATCCAGCAGCTTGACGGTGACGGTGACGGATTCATCGCTCATTGAGGTTCAACCTGCATTCTCGAGCGACTTCAGGCGCTCGATCATTGCCTCGACCCGCGCACGCGCCTGCTCGTTGCGGGTCATCAGCGCGGCGCGTTCGCCCACCAGTTGATCGCGCCCGCGGCGCAGGCTGGCGTTCTCCTCGGCCAGACGGCGCATTCGCTCCAGGGCCTGGTCCAGCGCACGGGACAGCGCGGCGAGTTCGGCTTCGACGGAGTTGGCGGCGGTGTTCATGGCGCGAATATATCAGGATGTTGACGAGGGACTGTTTGGACGCGTCGCATCTTTCAGAGCGCGAGGGGCGCGGCGGCGTGGCGGTCCAGAAAATCGAGGCAGGCTTCCGCCGAAAGCGGGCGGGAGAGCCAGTAGCCTTGAATTTCGTCGCAATGCTGCGCGCGCAGGAACGCAAGCTGCTCGGCGGTTTCGACGCCCTCGGCCACGACCTTGAGCTGCAGGGAATGCGCCATCGTGATGATGGTGGCGGTGATCGCGGCGTCGTCGGGATCGGTGGTGATGTCGCCCACGAATTCCTGATCGATCTTCAGCGTGTCGATCGGCAGCCGTTTCAGGTAAGCGAGCGATGAATAGCCGGTGCCGAAGTCGTCGATCGCGAGGCGCGCGCCGATCGACTTCAGCTCGCCCAGCAGGCGCACGGACTGTTCGGCGTTGGCCATGACCATGCTTTCGGTCAGTTCGAGTTCCACCTGGTTCGGTGCCACGTCATGTTCGGCCAAGAGGTCGCAGATGTGCGCCGTCAGGTCGGGGCGGTTGAGTTGGGCCGCCGACAGGTTGATCGCCATGATGAGGTTGCGGTGGCCGCTTTCGCGGAAGCGGCGCAGGTCGGCGCAGGCCGTCGCGAATACGTACGCGCTGATCTCGTGGATCTGGCCGGTTTCTTCCGCCAGCGGGATGAACACGCTCGGCGGGATCTCGCCGAGGTCGCGGTTGTGCCAGCGCAGCAGCGCTTCCATGCCGGTGATCGTCTCGCTGTGCAGGTCCATCTTGGGCTGGTAGACCAGCCGCAATTCGCCACGATCCAGCGCGCGCCGCAGCGCGTTGATCAGCGTGGCGTGGTCGCGCGCGCGCGCGTCCATGCCGGGGTGGTACACCGCCCAGGTATTCCGGCCACTGGCCTTGGCCTGGTACATCGCGGTGTCCGCGCACTTCAACAGATCGGCCGGGGTCTGGCCGTGGTCCGGATACAAGGCGATGCCGATCGAAGGCGAGATCACGGTTTCCTGGGTGCCCGTGATCGGCAGCGGCTTGGCGAACGCGCGGATCAGGCGCTGCGCCATTTCCTCGGCGCCGCGGGTATCGGCGAGGTCTTCCAGCACCACCGTGAATTCGTCGCCGCCGAGGCGCGCGACCACGTCGTTTTCGCGCACGCATTGGCGCAGGCGGGCGCCGGCGGCCTTGAGCGTGCGATCGCCCGCGGTATGGCCGAGCGAATCGTTGACGTGCTTGAAGCGGTCGAGGTCGAGGAACAACAAGCCGACCTTGTGGCCGCCGCGGCGCGCACTGATCACCGCCGCGCCCAGACGCTCGCCCAGCAGCGCGCGGTTTGGCAGGCCGGTGAGGGTGTCGTAGTTGGCGAGGTAGCGCAGTTCCTGCTCGGCGCGCTTGCGATCCGTGATGTCGGTGAGCACGCCGATCATGTGGGTGCGCTGGCCCGAGGCGTCGCACACCTCGTTCAATTCCACCCAGCACAGGAACTCCTCGCCATCCTTGCGGCGCTGCCACAACTCGCCGCGCCAGTGGCCGGTTTCCGCCAGCGTCTGGCGCAGCTGGGTATAGCTGTCGGGCGCGTGGCGGCTGCCGTTGAGCATGGACGCGTCGCGGCCGAGCACCTCGTGTTCGGCATAGCCGGTCATGCGCGTGAACGCGGTATTGACCGACATGAAGCGGAAATCGAGGTCGGTGACGGTGACCGCCTCGCTCATGTTGCGGATGACCTCGGAGGCGATGCGGCGTTCGCGGTCGGCGGCGCGGATCGCGCTGATGTCGCGCTCGGTGCCGCACACGCGCAGCGGCTTGCCCTCCGCGTCGCGTTCGATGATCTTGCCGCGCGAAAGTACCCAGGTCCATTCGTCATCGCGGCCGCGCACGCGGTGTTCGACTTCGAAATGTTCGGTATGGCCCGCGAGGTGCTCGGCCAACGCGTGATCGAGGTTGGCGAGGTCCTCGGGATGCACCATCGTGCGGCGCCATTCGTCGGCCGGCACGGATTGTTCGTGGTGTCCACCGGGCGCACCTTCCGGGCCGAGGCGCAGGATCGTGCCCTGTTCCAGGTTCCAGTCCCAGAATTCGTCGCCCGACCCCCAAAGCGCCTGCCGCAGTCGGCCCTCGCGCAGCCGCAATTGGCGGCGGTGCCGCACCTGCTCCAGGTGATGACTGCGCCAGCCGAGCACTGCGATCAGGATCAGGAGCGCGACCGCCGCGGCGTAGACCAGGCGCATCGGCAGACTCCACCACCACACGATCGGAATGTGGAATGCCAGGCTTGCCGTGCTCCCCGGCGTGCCGTCGCGCAGAACCGCCTGCACTTCCAGGCGGTAGTCGCCGGGCTCGAGATCGGAATAGGTGATGGTGTGATCCAGCGTCGGGGCGGACCAATCGGGATGGCGCGAACCGAGCAGTCGGATCCGAAAGCGGTTGTGGGCGGGCGCAGCGTAGTCGAGCGTGCTGAATGCCGCATACACGCTGCGATCGCCGGTGCCCAGCGTCAGCGGCGGTGAAACGGATTGCGGCAAACGGATCCGGTTCTCGCCAGCGTAGAACGCCGTGAATGTCACCGGTGCCAGCGCTGTCGAGGGGTGATGATGATTCGGCTCGATGATGTCGAACCCGTGGCCGCCGAACAGAAGGATGCCGTTGGCGGTGCGCGAACATGCACCGGAGGTGTACTCGTTGCCTTGCGTGCCATCAGCGGTACCGAAACTGCGGATGGATCCTGTTTTAGGGTCGAGGCGGCCGAGGCCGAGATTGGTGCTGAACCAGATCTGCCCTTCGTTGTCCTCGAGCATGCAGTTGATGGCGTCGTCGGGCAGGCCGCCGCCGAGGCCGTAACGCTGGAACTCCGCACCGCTGGCATCGATGTGTTGCAGGCGGCTGATTCCGGAGAGCGACCCCACCCACACACGACCTTGTCCGTCGACCAGCAGGCTGGCGATGGCATTGCCAGCCAAAGAATGGCCGTCTCCGGGCACTTCCCGGAACGTACGAATTTTCCCGGTGGCGGGATCGATTGTCGAAACGCCATTCGTCGTGCCGGCCCAGACGGTCCCGGCGTGATCCTGGGCGATCGTGACCACATTGTTGCTGCCTAGCCCGCGCGCGGTATCGAAGCGTTGGACTGCGCGGCCATCGTGGTAATGGACGAGCCCCGCATCGTACGGAGCAATCCAAAGATCGCCATTGCTGGCGCGAAATACGGTGCGCACCGGCGCAGTTGCAGGCTCGCCGTCGAGTCGTGCGTAAGCGACGGCGCCGGTCTTGGGGTCCAGGCGCAGAAGGCCGTAATTGGAGGGAAGCAGCAGATCGCCGTCCCCGTCCCGCAAGATGTTGTAGATCCGGATGTCGGGCGAGGCGGCGGAGTCGGTCAGGTGCGGTGAGCCGTCTTGCGCTGCAGGATTTGAGAAGAGGACTGGATGTCCTGCGGTCGGATCGGCGCGGAAAGCGCCGATTGCTGCGGTCAACGCGCGTTCATAACTAGTGACCTCATGGGTGGCCGGGTTGTAACGGACCAAGCCCGGACCACTCATTGCGACCCAGAACTGCCCGTCAGGAACGGCTTCCACCGCGCTGACGAAAGTTCTCGCGCGTGGATCGCCAGTCAAATTGAGTACCGAATTGATGGCTCCGCTGTCGGTACGGGTCCACACCACCCCGGAAGTGAGGGTGCCCACCCAGAGTAGACCCGTCCGGTCGACGAACATTGTCTCGATGGAAGAGTCGGGCAAGCCACCGGTGATCCCGAGCGGCGCAGGTGTCACGCTGACCGTGGAGCCATCGGGCCCGATGCGAAGCAATGTATGGTCGGTGAGCCCGAGCCAGAGCCGCCCCGCATGGTCCGTCACGATCGACGCGACCCCGATCCCGCTGCCGATCGCCGACGGCCATAACGGACTGAGTGAGCCATTTTGGCGATTCACACTCGAAAGGCCATCCGCGTTGCCGAGCAGCAGGCGGCCCTCCGGATCGCAGAAGAGCGCGTTGATGGCCGAACCCTTGTCGGTGAGAACGCGCCCGCTGGCTTTGGCAGGATCCAGCGTTATGACCCGGTCACCTGCGCTTGCGTACACTTTCCCATCGCTGCAACGCGTCATGGACTGGACCCGCGACTGTACGCCCTTGGCTTCAGCCCAGATCGTTTCGAGCCGTGGTTTGGCCGCGCCGCCCACTAATCTGTCCACGCCATGCACGCTGCCGACGAGCACGTCGCCCCCGGGCAAGCTCAACAGGCTGGTGACGGGTGTTCCCTTGCGTTGCACGGCGGCCGGCAGGGGAAGCGTCAGGTTGGCGTCGGGATCGAACAGGATCAGCCCACCGCTGGTGGACCCGACCCAAAGCTTCCCGTTTCCGGCGTCCGCCAGTGAAGTGACCCTGTAATCCTCGGGCAAGCTGTCCGCGCGGTTCGGGTCGTGCGTGTAACGCGTGAGCTTGTAGCCGTCGTAGCGGAACAGGCCGGCTTGCGTCGCGAACCACATGAACCCGGTCTGGTCCTGGAAAATCAGCGAAACCGAGTTCTGCGTCAGGCCGTCGCGGTCGTCGAGTTGCTGGAAGTGGAAGTTGCGCTGATACGCCTGCCACGACGTGGGCGCATCAGCGGCATGCGCAACGCCGGTCGCCATCAGGACGGCCAGGGCACCGGCCAGCACGCGCGCGATCCGCGGGCGCGCGGATCGCAATCTGACCGCGGATGATCCGGATGCGATGCGACTCATGATGAAAAGGGATTGCCCTGATGAAGCGCAGCCCGATTTGCGCGACCGCCCTGGGGCGCGTCGGGCACGGCTGCCGGCCAAGTGTACTCAAACGTGCAGGGCGCGTCGTGGGCAACACGTCAGACTTTCCCTAGAATGGTGGACGGCACTGGACACGGCACGAGCGGCATGCAGACGCCCAGCTACGAAAACCTGGAGGCGGCGCTCGCACGGGCGAAACTGGGTGTCTCGCCCGCCGACCTGCATGGGTCGGTCACGGGCTATTTGTGCGCGGGCGGGCATGGTCGCGCCCACGAACTGCTGGCGGCGTTGGCGCTGGAAGGTGAGGAGGCCGGCACTGCCGACGAACTGCACGCGCTGCTGGATGCGATAGCCGGCGATGTTTCCCACCGGCTCCGGACAGGCGAGCCGGTCGCGCCGTTGCTGCCTTCCGGCGCCTTGGCTGCGCGTGCCGACGCGATGGTCGACTGGTGCCGCGGATTCCTGGGCGGGCTGGCACTCAAGGGCAACCTCGCCGAGGCGGCGGAGATGCCCGAGCTTCGCGAACTGCTGGAAGATTTCAGCCAGATCGCAGCGATGCACCTCAGTTGCGACGATGACGATGACGAAGCATCGCTGCAGGACGTGCTCGATTTCATTCGAGGCGGTGTCGCCCGGCTGCATGCCGCGCTCGCGCCCGCGAGGCGCCAATGATCGCACCCGTGGAGTTCGCGCGGCGGCGCGCGGAACTGATGCGCATGGCCGGCGAAGACGCCGCGCTGGTGGTGGCGGCCGCGCCGCAGCGGATGCGCAATGCCGATGCCGCGTGGCCGTACCGCCAGGATTCCGATTTCCACTACCTCACCGGATTTCCCGAACCCGACGCGGTGCTGGTGCTGCTGCCCGGCCGTGCCAGCGGCGAGGCCGTACTGTTCTGCCGCGAGCGCGATGCCGCGCGCGAACGCATCGAAGGCGCACGCATCGGACCGGAAAACGCGGTGGCGCAGTTCGGCGTCGCGGACGCCTTCCCGGTTGAAGACATCGACGACATCCTGCCCGGCATGCTGGAAGGGCGCGCGCGGCTGTATTGCCATTTCGGGCGCGAGAATGAATTCGACGCGCAACTGCTGCGCTGGATGCGGCGCCTGCGTTCGAGCCGCGGCGGTGGAGTGGTGCCGCGCGAATTCGTGGCGCTGGGACATTTGCTGCACGAGTTGAGGCTTTACAAGTCTGCGGGCGAAATGGCGTTGATGCGCCGCGCCGCCAGGATCGCGGCCGACGCACAACGCGCGGCCGTGCGCGCCGCACGTCCGGGCGCTGCCGAATATGAAGTCGAAGCCGCATTGCTGCACGCGATGCGTGCGCACGGGGCGGTGCCGTCGTACCCGCCGACGGTTGCCGCCGGCCACAACGCCTGCGTGATGCACTACACGCGGAATCGCGGCAAGTTGGGCCTTGGCGACCTGCTGCTGATCGATGCCGGCGCGGAAGTCGAGTGCTACGCCTCCGACATCACCCGCACCTGGCCGGTCGGCGGAACCTTCTCGCGCGAGCAGCGCGCGTTGTACGGCGTCGTCGCAGAGGCCCAGCAGGCTGCCATCGAGGAAGTGCGTGCAGGCCGCCCGTTCACCGCCGCGCACGAGGCGGCAACGCGCGTGATCGTGCAGGGCCTGTGCGCGCTGAAGCTGCTGCCGGACAGTCCGCGCGCGGCATTGAAATCGGATGCCTACATGCGCTTCTTTCCCCACAAGACAGGCCACTGGATCGGACTGGACGTGCATGACGTCGGCGATTACCGGATCGATGACGAGCCGCGCATGCTCGAGCCAGGCATGGTGGTGACGGTGGAGCCCGGCATCTACATCGCGCCCGACGATGCCACGGTGCCGCCGAAGTGGCGGGGCCTGGGCATCCGCATCGAGGACGACGTGGCGGTGGGCGCGCGCGGCAGCGAAGTGCTGACCGCCGCGCTCCCCAAAGCCATCGAGGACGTGCAGGCGCTGTGCGGCGGCTGATCGCCGGGCACGCGCAATTCGACGCGGCATTTGGTGTTATGGTGCGCCCACGGGGCCGGCCCGCAATGCGACCGGCCCCATTGCATGCACCGAACACGGGAGAACCAGCATGGCCGGCAGCAACTCCTGGACCAACGCTTCACCTTTTCTGCTCAGCATCCTGCGCATCGTCGCGGCGTTCCTGCTCCTGTGTCATGGCGCCGACAAGCTGTTCAATCTTCCCGCTGGCCCGTTCACGCTGATTGCCTCGGCGAAGCTGTTCACGCTGGCACCCGGTCTCGCCGGCATCCTGGAATTCGGCGGCGGGGTGCTGCTGCTGATCGGTCTGTTCTCGCGGCCCATTGCGTTCATCCTGTCGGGTGAAATGGCGTTCGCCTATTTCATGGCCCATTTTCCGACCAACCACATCTTTCCCTATCTCAACGGTGGCGACAGCGCGGTGCTGTTCTGTTTCGTATTCCTGTACCTGTCGGCGGCGGGGCCGGGGCCTCTGAGCGTGGATCGGGCGCTGCGCCGCGCGTGAACGGAGGGCGCCATGCACCAAAGCAGACTCTGCAGCATCATCATCGATTGCAAGACCGACGATCTCGAAGCCGCGGCGCGGTTCTGGTCGCAGGCACTGGGGCGTCCATACAAGCCGGACAGTGATCCGAAGTACGTCGACATCGAAACCCGTGACGACGAGCCCATCGTGATGGTGCAGGAGGTCGATCACGAAAGCCGCGTCCACCTCGATATCGAGAGCGACGACGTCGAGGCGGAGGTGCGCCGGCTGGAAGCACTCGGCGCGAAGCGCTTGCAGGCGATCAAGACGTGGGTGGTGATGGAGGCGCCGACAGGCCAGCGTTTCTGTGTGATCCGTCCGCAGCGCCACGGCAAAGTGGGTCCGCACGCGAACGCCTGGCCGTAGCGCCGGCGGGGCGCTGCCCGCGCGCCATGCGCCGTCATCCCGGCGGAAGCCGGAATGACGGCCAGTGTCAGCGTGCCGCGGCCGCGCGCGCGGGCGCGGCCGCCGGTGGTGCGACGGCAGCCAGCGCATCGACGATGCGCTGGTGCTCCGCCTTCAACGCATCGGGCAGGTGTGCGCCATAACCTGACAGGTACTCGCCGATCGCGGCCTCTTCCTCGCGCCATTCGGCGTTGTCCACCCGGAACAGTTCGCCCAGCGCACCATCGGTCAGATTCAGTCCCTCAAGGTTGAGATCGTCGGTGCGGGGAAGGTTGCCGATCGGCGTTTCGATGGCATCCGCTTTGCCCGCGACGCGCTTCAGCATCCATTCGAGCACGCGCATGTTGTCGCCAAAGCCCGGCCACAGGAACTTGCCGTTCTTGCCCTTGCGGAACCAGTTGACGTGGAAGACCTTCGGCAACTTCGCGCCGGGCTGGTCGAACGATAGCCAGTGCGCGAAGTAGTCGCCGTAGTCGTAGCCGCAGAACGGCTTCATCGCCATGGGATCGCGGCGGATGGCGACGCCGACGTCGGTTGCGGCGGCGGTGGTTTCCGACGCCATCGACGCGCCCACCAGCACGCCGTGGGTCCAGTCACGCGCTTCGAACACCAGCGGCACGCGTGCGGCGCGGCGGCCGCCGAACACGATCGCGTCGATCGGCACGCCTTCGGGATTTTCGGCTTCCGGAGACCAGCTCGGGCACTGGTTCGCGCGCACAGTGAAGCGCGAGTTCGGGTGCGCGGCGGGGCCATTCGCAGGATCGTAGTCGCGGCCCTGCCAGTCTCTCGCGGGCGTGCGGTCATCCAGACCTTCCCACCATGGCTGATTGTCGTCGGTGACCGCGACGTTGGTGAAAATGGTGTCGTGCTGCAGCATCGCCAGCGCGTTGGGGTTGGTTTTCTTCGAAGTGCCGGGTGCGACGCCGAAGTAACCGGCTTCGGGATTGATCGCGTACAGCCGCCCATCCTTGCCGGGGCGCATCCAGCAGATGTCGTCGCCGACCGTCCAGATTTTCCAGCCCTCGCGTTGGTAGCCTTCCGGCGGGATCAGCATCGCGAGGTTGGTCTTGCCGCACGCCGAGGGAAACGCCGCGGCGACGTAGCGGATTTCGTGCTTCGGATTCTCGATGCCGACGATCAGCATGTGCTCGGCGAGCCAGCCTTCACTGCGCGCCTGCCACGAACCGATGCGCAGCGCGTGGCACTTCTTGCCCAGCAATGCGTTGCCGCCGTAGCCGGACCCGAACGACTTGATCGCGAGTTCTTCGGGGAAATGCATGATCCAGCGGCGCTCCGGGTCGAGTTCGCCGATCGAGTGCAACGCCTTGATGAACGTGCCTTCGCGCTCGATGCGCTCCAGCGCGGCGGTGCCCATGCGGGTCATGATGCGCATGTTGGCAACGACGTACGGCGAGTCGGTGATCTCGACGCCGCAACGCGACAGCTCTGAGCCGAGCGGACCCATGCAATACGGGACCACGTACATGGTGCGCCCCTGCATGCAGCCCTCGAACAGCGCGTCGATCTTGGCATGCGCCGCGGCCGGGGCCATCCAGTTGTTGTTGGGGCCGGCGTCGTCCTTGTTCTTCGTGCAGATGACGGTGAGTTTTTCGACGCGCGCGACGTCCTTCGGATCGGAGCGGTGCAGGTAGCAGCGCGGATGGGTTTCCTGGTTGAGTTCGATGAGATCCCCGGTCTTCAGCATCTCGTCCACGAGCTGCTTGTATTCGGCTTCGGAGCCGTCGCACCAGTGGACATGATCGGGTCTGGTTTTTTTGGCGACGTCGTCAACCCATCGGTTCAGAGAATCGAGTTTGCTTGGCATCGGTTGTGATACTCCAGAAAAAAATCTTGTCGTTATGCGTCAGGCATCGCGGTCGTCGCGGCGGCGGAAGGTCGTTTTGTTTTTTTATGACCTTCGGCGACGGACCGGCGTGTCGAGTGAGCCTGAAGAAGTATTGTGAGAGCTTGCGTCTCCCGCGGTGTGCAAGGGAAGTGACGGTAGTCTGCGCATCGGGGCTTTGCAAGGCGCGCGGCGCGATCGCGTTGTGCGCCGCAACACGCGAAGCGGCTGTTGGTGAGGGGTCACGCGATGGATGGCCGATCTGGTGTTGCCGCGGTCGGGGACTCCATTCCGCTGGAACATCGAAAATGCAGCGATCAAGGATGATCGGATGAATCAGGGCACCAGAGTTCCTATGACGTGCTCGACGTACGCATCGTATTGTTCGTGCGAGAGGTGCGGCATTTCCAGCGTCAGGTTCAATTGCAGGAAACCGACGTAAGCGGCGTAGGTCAGGCGTGCGCGGTGACGCGCTGCTTCGCCGTCCAGTCCCGCTTGTCGGAACGCCTGTTCCAGGAATTCCATGCGGCGCTGCGACACGCGGGTCATCATGGGTTTGACCTGCGGATGATCCAGCGCCTGCAGCAGCGCCGCATAGATGCGGTGCGCCTGGGCTTCGCCGGAAACCCACCGGAACAACGTGCCGAGGCGCTCGCGGGGCTGTTCGCCCACCGCTTCGACATGGCCGGACAGTTCGCGTGTGTCGTCGGCTTCCCAGCGGTTCAGCGCCGCCTGCAACAGCGCTTCGCGGTTCTTGAAATGCCAGTAGAAGCTGCCCTTGGTGACGCCGAGCCGCCGCGCCAGTGCTTCCACCGCCAACGCGCCGACGCCTTCATCGGCGATCATTTCGAGCGCGCCGCGCTCCCAATCGGCGGCAGAAAGCCGCGCGTGCGCACGTCCACGGCGGGTGGCGTCGGCGGCTTCGGGTGTCGTTGCAGGTTCGGCGGACATGACCATACTGTAGCGTATTGACAGTGCTTCGGCACAAATCCATACTTTTGCGTATGGAAACAGGAAGGCTATCCATCGAACAAGCGCTGCACCGGTTGCCGGTGGGCGATGGCCTGTCTCTTGCCGTCGAGACGCGGGGTCCGGGCTGCGGACCCACAGTCGTGTTCGCCCACGGCTTCGGCCAGAGCCGGCACGCGTGGACTCGCACCGCCGGATCGTTGGCAGAGCGCGGCTGGCGGACCGTCACGTTCGACGCGCGCGGCCATGGTGACAGCGACCGGGTGGCCGGTGGCGGTTATCGCCTCGAACAATTCGTGGACGACTTGCTGGTGGTCGCGCGCGCGTCGGGCGCGCCGCCGGTGCTGGTCGGTGCGTCGATGGGCGGCCTGCTGGGCCTGGTCGCTGCGGGCGAAATCCGTCCCGATCCGTTCCGCGCGCTGGTGCTGGTGGACATCACGCCTCGCTGGGAAACCGCGGGCGTCGAACGCATGCTCGGCTTCATGCGCGCGCATCCGCAAGGATTCGCATCGCTCGATGAGGCCGCGGAAGAAGTGGCGGCGTACCTGCCGCAACGGCGCCGGCGCAAGGATCGCTACGAACTCGCGCAGTTGCTGCGCCGCGGCGGAGACGGGCGGCTGCGCTGGCATTGGGATCCCGCGATGCTGGACACTATCGCGCGCGAGGGCGAGCGGCACCAGCAACGACTGTTGAATGCCGCGCGCAACGTCGACGTGCCGACGCTGCTGGTTTCGGGCGGACGCAGCGACATCGTGTCGGAAGCCACCGTCAAGGAGTTCCTGGATGCGGTGCCGCACGCGACGCACGTCGAAATTCCGCACGCGACGCACACGTTGGCGGGCGACGACAACGCCGCGTTCGCCGCCGCAATCGAACCGTTCTTGAATACACTCGACCCTGGCGTCGTTCCTGCGCCGCGCTTGGTCGCGGCGATCCAGCGAGGGTGAGACTGCGCGTTCAGCCGATGCCAGTGGCAGCGGCTGCGCAGGCGAACGCACGAGGCAGGATGCCGAGGGCCGGGTTGCTTGGTGAGCGCCGGATGCGCGAGCCTAGCAACGCCAGGGAGTAGGGAAGAGCAGAACCTTATGAAGAGGCAATCACGATGAACACCATCATCATCCTGGTTTGCACCGCAATCGTCGGAATGGCCTGCGCGTATTTCCGCAGCCGCCTGTGGCAATGGACGCTCGCGACGAGCGTGACGATTCTCGTGGTCGGATTCGGCCTGCAGGCGTTCACCCCGATGTGGGTGCTGCTCGGCCTGTTCGTGGTGTTGATTGCGCTGCCGCTGAACTTCACGCCGCTTCGCCGCGCACTGTTCGCCGCGCCGCTGCTGAAGCTGTTCAAGCGCGTGCTGCCGCGGATTTCCGAAACCGAACAGGTCGCGCTGGACGCCGGCACGGTCGGTTTCGAAGGTGAGCTGTTTGCCGGCAAGCCGGACTGGTCGAAGCTGCTGTCCCAACCGAAGCCGCAACTCTCCGCCGAAGAACAGGCGTTCCTCGATGGACCGTGCGAGGAATTGTGCAGGATGATCGACGACTGGCACATCACGCACGAGATCGCCGACCTGCCGCCGGAGATCTGGGATTACGTGAAGCGCAAGGGCTTCTTCGCGATGATCATCCCGAAGCGCTACGGCGGCCTGGAATTCTCGGCGCTGGCGCATTCGATGGTGCTGCAGAAACTCTCCAGCATCTCCGCGACGCTGTCCTCGCTGGTCGCGGTGCCGAACTCGCTGGGTCCGGCGGAATTGCTGCTGCGCTACGGCAGCGAGGAACAGAAGAATCATTACCTGCCGCGCCTCGCCGACGGGCGCGAGGTGCCGTGCTTCGCGTTGACCGGCCCGTATGCGGGTTCGGATGCCACCTCGATTCCCGACTACGGCATCGTCTGCAGGCAAACGGTCGACGGCAGGGAAACACTGGGCATCCGGCTCACCTTCGACAAGCGCTACATCACCCTGGCGCCGGTCGCGACGCTGGTGGGCCTGGCGTTCCGGATGTACGACCCGGAGCATTTGCTGGGCGACAAGGAAGACCTCGGCATCACGCTGGCGCTCATTCCTCGCGAGACAAAGGGCCTCGAAATCGGACGGCGTCACCTGCCGCTCAACATTCCGTTCCAGAACGGCCCGCTGCGCGGCAAGGACGTGTTCGTGCCGATCGACACACTGATCGGCGGCCCGCACATGGCCGGCCATGGTTGGCGGATGCTGGTCGAATGTCTGTCGGTGGGCCGCGGGATTTCACTGCCGTCCAACGCCACCGGCTTCGTGCGGCTCGCGGTCGCCGCGACCGGCGCGTATGCGCGCATCCGCAAGCAATTCGGATTGGCGGTCGCGCGTTTCGAAGGCGTCGAGGAAGCGCTGGCGCGGATCGGCGGGTTCGCCTACGCGACGGCCGCGCTGTCGCGTGCGTCGGCGGCGGCGGTCGATCGCGGCGAGAAGCCGGCGGTGGCTTCCGCCATCGCCAAATGCCACGCGACGGACCTCGGCCGCATCGTGGTGCAGGACGCGATGGACGTGCACGGCGGCAAGGGCATCCAGCTTGGGCCGTCGAATTACCTCGGGCGGATGTGGCAAGGCGCGCCGATCCCGATCACGGTGGAAGGCGCGAACATCATGACCCGCAGCCTGATGATCTTCGGGCAGGGCGCGATCCGCTGCCATCCGTGGATCCTGAAGGAAATGCATGCGGTGAACGAACCCGACCGCGCCAAGGCGCTGCACGAATTCGACGCCGCGCTGTTCGGGCACATCGGATTTGGGTTCTCCAACGCGGTGCGTTCGTTCGTGCTGGGCCTCACCTTCGCCAAGTTCGGCAAGGCGCCGGGCGACGCCTACACGCGCCGCTACTACCGCAAGTTGAACCGCTATTCCGCGGCGCTGGCGCTGCTCGCCGACACCGCGATGGGCGTGCTGGGCGGCAAGCTGAAGTTCAAGGAGAAGATCTCCGCGCGACTCGGTGACGTGCTGTCGTACCTCTACATCTGCTCGGCCATGCTGAAGCGCTACGAGGACGAGGGCCGTCCAGAAGTCGAGCGCCCGATGCTGGCGTGGGCCTTTCACGAATCGGTGTGGCGGATGCAGATGGCACTGGACGGCGTGATCCGCAATTTCCCGGTGCGGCCGGTCGCGTGGCTGGTGCACATGCTGGTGTTTCCGTTCGGGCGCCGCGAGGTGCCGCCGTCGGATCGCCTGGGCCGGCGCGTGGCCGCGCTGATCACCGCGCCCAATGCCGCACGCGATGCTTTGGTGCGCGGGATGTACCTGACGCCCAACGCCAACAACCCGGTCGGGCGGATGCACGCGTTGCTGCCAGACGTGATCGCGGCCGAGCCGGTCGAGCGCAAGTTCCTGAAGGCCGTGAAGGCCAACAACATCCGGGCACACGATTACTTCGAGCAGCTGGCGGAAGCGGCGAAGCAGGGCGCCATCAGCGAAACCGAACGCGCGATGCTGGAACGCCTGCGCCGCGCGACCGCCGAGTTCATCAACGTGGACGATTTCGATCCCGAGGAACTGCGCGCGAAAATCGTGCACGGCGGCGCGGATATGCAGCGGTCGCTGCACATTGCGTAATGGGAAGCAACGCATGCGTTTACGGTTTGTCTCTTTGCTGGTCGCGGGCGACCTCGGCGCGCCGGATCATTTGCTGGACTTCCGGCATGGCATGTATTGCGACGAGCTCTACTTCGGGATGTTCGCGGGCGAACACCCGGAATACCTCGTCCGCAAAGGCTGGCCCGATCGTCGCGACGCCCCTAAAGTCCAACGTGACGTAGAGAAATCGATCCACACGTTGCATGAGGCGTTTGGCCTGCGAACGCGAGACAAGGTTTTCGTCTCCCACTTGCGCCAGCCGGACCGGGACGACGGTTTTCGCAAAGCTGTAGTCGTCAGGGCCACTGGAGTACTCTTCGAACACTTGTCTGAGTGTCCGCCGGGAATCGCCACTGATGGACATAAAAACCGTCGTGCCGGGTCGCGGTTCAAGCGGGAATTCCGAAAGTACGTCTTGCTCGCTTCCCACAAGGTGATCGAACACCAAACCCCCAGCGACAATTTCAAAGTGGTCAAAGACGCGGGAGGTAAAAAACACCCCCTCTCCAGTATGCCGGTTGGGATCGGTCGTAAATTTGCCTTTGGATAGTTCCAGCAAGGCGAGTCGGTCATCGGGCAGATCGAGGGCAGTGGCGATCTTGCGAAAGATGCCGATGCCGTTGTCCGAAATCTGAAGGCGGACGTCACCCTTATCCGAAAACACCGCGACCGAGAGTAGGCTGCCTTCGGAATGATCGATGGCGTTGTTGACCATTTCGGTCATGCCGTAGTGCGCGATCTCGATGACGTTTGCCGGCAGGTTGTTCAGTAGCGGCGAAACATCCTTGCTCCAGACCGTATCTTCAGCCAAGCCTTTCAAATGGTAATCGAACGTGCCGCGACGGGTCGGGCCAAGTACGTAGGTCGGGCGGGTTGTTCCGGAACGAGCGAGAAATCCCGATTCCACCAAGGCACGTGCACGCGCGGCGGTGGTTTGTCGGCTGACGCCGAGTTGCGATGCAACGTGATTGGTGAGGTCGCGCGGATGCGCCGCGACTGCGGCGAGCAAAGCCGCATCAATCAGGCTGGAACGACTTTCAGGCATGCCGAGACTGTAAAGCCTCAGCAGCAAATTGTAAAGCTAAGGCAGAATGATTGTAAAGTAAATTGCAAACTAGCGGTGCAGATCGATGGCGTGATGGCGCAGATGGTCCTCGATGAAGCTCTGGATGAACCAGTAGCTGTGGTCGTAGCCGGGCTGCAGGCGGAATTCGACCGGTTGTCCGGCGGCGCGGCAGGCGTCTATGAAAAGTTCGGGTCGCAGTTGTCCGCACAAAAACTTGTCGGCGTCGCCTTGGTCGATCAGGATCGTGCCGTCGAAGCGCCGCCCCGAGCGCACCAGTTCGAAGGCATCGTGGGCCTTCCACGCTTCGCGATCGTCCCCCAGATAGCGCGGGAAGGCCTTGAGGCCCCACGGCACCTCGCTTGGCGCGACGATCGGCGCGAACGCGGAGACGGAGCGATAGCGGTCCGGATGCCGCAGCGCCAGCGTCAGCGCGCCATGCCCGCCCATCGAATGGCCCATGATGCCGCAGCGCGTGAAGTCGGCGGGGAAGCGCTCCGCGATCAACGCCGGCAATTCTTTCACTACGTACGTCTCCATCCGGAAACGTGACGACCACGATGGCTGCGTCGCATCTAGATAGAACCCCGCGCCTTCGCCGAATTCCCAATCGCCCGTCGCGCCTTCGAAGCCGGTGTCGCGCGGACTGGTGTCGGGCGCGACGAGCATCAGGCCGAGTTCCCCGGCCACGCGTTGTGCGCCGGCCTTGATCGGAAAGGTTTCGTGCGTTGCGGTGAGGCCGGCGAGGTACACCACCACAGGCACTTTCCCGTCCGCGGCCTGCGGCGGCACGTACACCGCGAAGTTCATCAATCCGCCACAGGCTGTCGAATCGTGCCGGTAGAAACCTTGCGTGCCGCCGAAGCAGCGTTGTTCCGAGATGATGTCCATTTCAAAAAACCACCACGGAACGGATCGACTCGCCCTTGTGCATCAGCTCGAAGCCGCGGTTGATGTCTTCCAGTTTCAGGGTGTGCGTGATCATCGGGTCGATCTCGATCAGGCCCTGCATGTACCAGTCGACCACCTTCGGCACGTCGGTGCGTCCACGCATCCCGCCGAACGCGCTGCCGATCCAGCGCCGGCCGGTGACCAGCTGGAACGGTCGCGTCGAGATTTCCTGGCCGGCGCCGGCCACACCGATGATGCACGACACGCCCCAGCCCTTGTGACAGCACTCCAGCGCCTGCCGCATCACCTGGACGTTGCCGATGCACTCGAACGAATAGTCGGCGCCGCCTCGCGTCAAGGAAACGAGATACGGCACCAGGTCGCCTTCGACCTCGTTGGTATTGACGAAGTGCGTCATGCCGAATTTTTCGGCGAGATCCTTCCGTTTGGGGTTCAAGTCGACGCCGACGATCATCGCGGCGCCCGCGAGTCGCGCGCCTTGGATCACGTTCAATCCGATACCACCCAAGCCGAACACAACGACTTTCGACCCGGGTTCGACCTTCGCGCTGTTGATCACCGCGCCGATGCCGGTGGAAACGCCGCAGCCGATGTAGCAGACCTTGTCGAATGGCGCGTCCTCGCGGATTTTCGCGACCGCGATTTCCGGCAGTACCGTGTATTCGGCGAACGTGGATGTGCCCATGTAGTGATGGATCGGCTCGCCGCCAACCGAGAATCGGCTGCTGCCATCCGGCATCAGTCCACGGCCTTGCGTTTCGCGGATTGCCTGGCAGAGATTGGTTTTCGGATTGAGGCAGTACTCGCATTGGCGGCATTCGGGCGTGTACAGCGGGATCACGTGGTCGCCCTTCTTCACCGACGTCACACCGGGTCCGGTTTCCACCACGATGCCCGCGCCTTCATGCCCGAGGATCGCGGGGAACAATCCTTCGGGATCATCGCCCGACAACGTGTATGCGTCGGTGTGGCAGATGCCGGTCGCCTTCAGTTGCACCAGCACTTCGCCCGCGTGCGGGCCTTCCAGGTCGACGGTTTCGATCGTGAGCGGCGCACCGGCCTTGTGCGCGACGGCGGCTTTGATTTTCATGCGCGGCTCCCTGCGATGAGGAACCGCCAGTGTAACGCCTGAGAAAAGGCCGGAGCCGGTTACGCCGCCGCGCCGGCGTGCTCGCGCGTGTCCGTGAAGGTGACGTCGGGCCAGCGTTCCTGCGCGAGTTGCAGGTTCACGCGCGTGGGCGCGAGGTACACCAGCCGATCGGCGGCATCCAGCGCGAGGTGCGTGGCGTTGCGTTCGCGGAATTCGGCCAGTTTTTTCGGGTCGTCGCAATGCACCCAGCGTGCGGTCACGACGCCCACGTTCTCGAACGCGCAGTCGACGTTGTATTCATCCTTGAGCCGGTATGCCGCGACGTCGAACTGCAGCACGCCGACTGCGCCCAGGATCAGGTCGTTCGACATCAGCGGTCGGAAGAACTGCGTCGCGCCTTCCTCGGACAGTTGCGCCAAACCGGCGCGCAGCGCCTTCATCTTCAGCGGATCGCGCAGGTGCGCGCGGCGGAACAGTTCCGGCGCGAAATTGGGGATGCCGGTGAACACCAGCTTCTCGCCTTCGCTGAAGCTGTCGCCGATCGAGATGGTGCCGTGGTTGTGCAGCCCGATCACGTCGCCGGGGTAGGCTTCTTCCGCGATCTCGCGCTCGGACGCCATGAAGGTCAGCGCGTTCGCGAGTTTCACTTCCTTGCCCGTGCGTACCTGCAACGCCTTCATGCCCGACGTGTAGCGGCCCGAACACACGCGCAGGAACGCCACCCGGTCGCGATGCGCGGGGTCCATGTTGGCCTGGATCTTGAACACGAAGCCGGAGAGTTTTTCTTCTGCGGGCGACACGTCGCGCGTCGCGGTCGCGCGCGCCTGCGGGGACGGCGCGTGCTCGACGAAGAAATCCAGCAGCGGCTGCACGCCGAAATTGTTGATGCCGGAACCGAAGAACACCGGCGTCTGTTCGCCGGCGAGGTATTGCTCGACGTCGAATGGATGCGAAGCGCCCTGCACCAGTTCCAGCTCCTCGCGGAGTTCCGCGAGTGCGTCTGCGCCGATGCGTTGTTCGAGTTCCGGATCATCCAGGCCTTTCAGGATCGTCGAATCCTGGCGCGTGAAGTTGCGTCCGGATTCGTACAGGTGGACTTCGTCATCGAGCAGGTGATACACGCCCTTCAGTCGCTTGCCCATCCCGATCGGCCAAGTCACTGGCGCGCACTGGATCTTCAATACCGATTCGACTTCATCCAGCAGTTCGATCGGCGAGCGGCCCTCGCGGTCGAGCTTGTTGATGAAGGTCATGATTGGCGTGGTGCGCAGCCGGCAGACTTCCATCAGCTTGATCGTGCGTTCCTCGACGCCCTTGGCGCAGTCGATCACCATCAGCGCGGAATCGACCGCGGTCAGCACGCGATACGTGTCCTCGGAAAAGTCTGCGTGGCCCGGCGTGTCCAGCAGGTTGACGATGCGGCCCTCGTAGGGGAACTGCATCACCGAGGACGTCACGGAGATGCCGCGCTCCTTTTCCAGGGCCATCCAGTCGGACGTTGCGTGGCGCGCGGTCTTGCGCGACTTGACCGCGCCGGCCATCTGGATCGCGCCGCCGAACAGCAGCAACTTTTCGGTCAGTGTGGTCTTGCCCGCGTCGGGATGCGAGATGATCGCGAAGGTGCGGCGGCGGGCCGTTTCGGTGGCGTGGTCGGACATGGAAGGCAGGTTTGCGTCAAACGCAAACCCGCCATTCTAGCGGGCGCCGCGGTTCCGCCCAAGAAGTGCGCCGATCGCGGGACCTTTATCGGGTCAGTCGGGGCAGCAAGCTATGCCAGAAATCCAGCGCGGCCGGCACTTCGGATGCGCGCAGTTTTTCGTTGAGCCCATGGGCGAACGTGTCGTTGGGCTTGGAAAAGCTCGGATCGACGCCGTAGCTCGGCACGCCCGCGTTGCGGAAATACATGCTGTCCGAGGCGCCGGCCGACATCCCGGGCACCACGTCCACATCCGGAAAGCGCTCGTGGATGGTTGCGGTGACCGCCTTCACCACGTCCGGGCGCAACGGCGATGGCGGGCTCTCGACCGGTGGCGGCTGGCGCACGCTGATCTTGACGCTGGGATCGTCGATCACCTTGGCCAGCGTGGCTTGCACCGAGGCGACTTGCGTGCCGGGAAAGATCCGGCAATTGATGTTGGCGTCGGCGCGTTGCGGCAGTGCGTTGAGCGCATGGCCGCCGTCCAGCATGGTGGCGATGCAGGTGGTGCGGATCTGGCCGACGTAGGCGGGGTCGGCCGAGAGCGTCGCGGCGGCCTTGGCGTCATCCGGATTCGCCGCGAACGCGCGCATCGCTTCGGCGATCGGGCCGCTGCTGTGCTCGCCGGTGGCTTTCAGGGATGCCAGCGTGATTTCGTTGTGCTGCACCGGGAACTGGTACGCCGCGATCTTCTCAAGCGCCCGGGCCAGCCGGTAAATCGCATTCTTCGGTGCGTCGGGTTCGCTGGAATGGCCGCCGGGCGAGGTCACGGTCAACTGGAAATCAGCGTAGGTTTTTTCGGCCGCCTGGATTTTGTACACGACCGGCTTGTAGTGCGCGTCGTAGGTGCCGCCGCCGGCGTCCGCGTTGAGCAGGAATTCCGCGTCGTGATGGCGCTTCGCCAGCTCGCGCGTGGAGGCCATGTCGGTCTCCTCGTCGCCCGAGAACACCAGGATCATTTCGCGCTTCGGCACGAAGTGTTCGCGTTTCAGCCGCATGAAGGTTTCAACCAGCGCGATCACGTTGGTCTTCATGTCGGCCACGCCGCGTCCGTAGAGATAGCCGTTCTCCTCGATCAGCTTGAACGGATTGCGCTGCCAGTCCTTCGGGTTGGCGGCGACCACATCCATGTGCGCGGACAGCAGGATCGGCTTCAGGCTCTTGTCGCTGCCGCGGTAGTGCACCACCAGCGCGGCGGTGTGCTCGACCGGGATGACCTCGATGTCGGATCGGGCGAAGCCGGCCGACTCCAGCTTGCCCGCGAGGTATCGCGCGAAGGCCGGCACCTGGTCCTTGCCTTCCACGGTTTGCGCGGCGATCGCGTGCCGCAGCATGTCCATGGTTTCGGGCGTCGACTGCGCGGTGGTTTCCGCGGCGGCGAGCGGGGAACAGCCGAGCGCGAGGATCACGCCGGCCAACAACGTGCGATGCATGGACATGACGAGGCTCCCCGCTAGAAAGGGCGTCAGCGTACCGCCCAATCAGGGTGTCCGCACGGGTAAGAGGTCACGATGGATCCTGCACCGCCTCGACCTGGATCTGCAGGCCCACCTTCATGTCGAGGCCGAACGACTTGCCGGCGTCGATCCCGAAATCCGCGCGATCGAACGTGGCCGAGGCGTCCGCGCCACAGCGTTCGCGCGGTTTCACCATCATGTCGGGCACGCATTTGAAGTGGTCAATCTTCAAATCCAGCGGACGCGTCACGCCGTGCAGCGTCAGTTTTCCAACCACGCGCGTGGGCGCGCCGTCCACGAAGTCCGCGAGCCGGCCGTCATAGGTCGCGGTCGGGTATTTCGCGGCATCGAAGAACGTGCACTGGGTCTTGCACAACGAGGCCGGGATCGCATCGCGCAGCACCATCTGCGTCAGCGGCGGATTGCCGAAATTAATGCTGTCGATCTTGGTGACGATGTGCACCGTACCGGTTTGTTTCGCGCGGTCCAGCGTGATCGTGCCGCTTGAGTGATCGAACTTGCCGCGCCAGGTCGAGAGGCCCATGTGGTCGGCGGTGAAGCTCGGATGGGTGTGATCCGGGTCGATGGTGAAGTGCACCGGTGCGGCCGCGGCGGTGCCGCTGGCCAGCAACAGCGCGAATGTCAGAAGGCGCATCGTGTTTTCTCCATGAAATCCGTTCGGGTTGCCACGCATTCTTGCATCACTGGGCCGCGTGTTCCGTGCCGTACTCGTCGTGCCGGCGCCACCATTTGTAGGGCTCGGTCTGCGGCCAGCCTGCCGGTGAATCTTCCCAGGCTTCTTGGCGGCCGTATGGCGTCAGGTCGAGCAGCGACCACACGGTGCCGACCGCTTCGAGTCCGCGCGCGCTGACAAAATACGTGCGGAACACCTGGTCGCCGTCGCGCAGGAATACGCTGAGGCCCGGCGCTTCGCCCTGGTCGGTGGTCGCGCCCATGTCGCGGTTGAAGTCGCTGCCTTCCGACGAATACCACGGCCGGTCCCAGCCCATGCGCTTGCGGAACCGCTCGATGTTCGCGAGCGGCGCCCGCGAGACGAGGGGGAGCGACGTGTCGCGCGCGTGCAAGTGCGAAGGGTGGCACAGGCAATCCACGAACATCGAGCAGCCGGGGCAGCCGGCCTCGGGCCAGCCGTGCACGTCCGGCGCGAACATGAAATGGTAGACCAGCAACTGGCGCCGACCCTCGAACAGGTCACGCAAATGCAGCTTGCCGTGCGGGCCATCGAATACGTAATCGTCGACGCGCACGGCAGGCTGACGGCGGCGTTCCGCCGCCAGCGCATCGCGTGCGCGCGTCATCTGTTTTTCCTTCGCCAGCATGCTTTCCTGCGCAGCTTGCCATTCGGCTTCCGAAACGACCGGCGGTAGCGGTTTCATGGCGCGCCTCGTTCATTGCGGCCGGTTGCAGTTGACCATCCAGTGCACGCCGTAACGGTCGACGAACATCCCGAAACGCTGCGACCACGAGGTTTCACCGATCGGCATCTCGATCTTGCCGCCTTGGCTCAATGCCGCGAACAAGCGCTCGGCTTCCCCGGGCTGCTCGACGCCGAGGCACACCGCACAGCCGTGGATGCCCGGATAAGGCTCCGGTGTCGGGCTGCAGAAGTCCGAACCCATCAATACGGCACCGCCGGCTTCCAGACGCACGTGCGCGATCTGCTTTTTCACCTCGGGTGGCATTTGCTCCGTACCCGGCATTTCGCCGTAGGTTACCTTCATCGCGATCTTGCCGCCCAGGCACTTCGCGTAGAAGTCGAACGCTTCCGCGGCCTGGTTGTCGAAGAACAGGTAGGCTTCGAGTTTCATGATGGAATCCCCGTGTGGGTGTTCGCCTTGACGACGAACGGGATTGCGCGAAATCGACAAACATCCGCGTTCAATCAGGCCGCTTCGGCCAGCACCGGGAACGGCTCACGCCAGGCTTCCAGTTTGTTCAGGCGGTCGTGCCAACGCCGCACGGAGGCGAATTCGCCCAGCGGGATATGGCTGCGCTCTGCGTCCGGCAGGAATGCCGCGACCGCGAAATCGGCGACGGTGATGCCGTCGCCCACCAGCCAGCGGCGGTCACGCAGATGACCGTCAAGAATCGCGGCGAAGCGTCGCCATTCGTTGGTGGCCTGCTTCACCGCGGCCGGGTCGGTGTCGCCGAGGCCGAAGCGCGGCTTGATGATGTGTTCGAAGTACAAGCTGCCGCCGGCACGGTAGAAGTTCGCGAGATCCCAACTCAGCCAGCGGATCACCTCGGTCTGGCGATCGTCCTGCGGCCACAGGTCGGAATCCGAGCGGGCGGCCAGGTGGCACATGATCGCGGCCGATTCCCACAGCGTGCGCCCTCCGTCCACCAGCGTCGGCACCTTCCCGTTGGGGTTCAGTGCGAGATAGTCGGGCTTCCTGTGCTCGCCGCGCCCGAGGTCGACATGCACGTAATCGACAGGCGCCTGCAGGTATTTCGCCACCGCGCACGCCTTGCGCGGATTCACCGTATCAAACCAGTAGAGCTTCATCGCGGGATCTCCTCTAGATGTTCGCGGGATGTTCGTCTTGATGACGGATCGCGGCTCGTGTTTTCGACAGTGGTCTGCGCGGTGCGTGCCCGGCGTGCGTCGGCATCACGCACGATCCGCCTGCGAGCTTGCGCAGGCTGGCCACGGCCTGCGCGCCCATCGTGTCGACAAGCCTCTGTTGGGTTTCGCGCCAGGCGGGCAGCGCCGCCTCCAGCGCGCGCGACCCCTTGGGCGTGATGGCGGCGATGCGCGATCGTGCATCGCCGCGGTCGGTCCGCAGCGCCACCCAGCCGTGCCGCTCGGCGAGGGCCAGGTTGCGGGTGAGCGTGGTGCGATCGGCGGACAACAATTCGGCCAGGTCGCCGATCGATTTCGGCCCTGCAAGATACAGCGCCGACAGCAGCGTGAACTGGGTGGCGCGCAGCCCGTGCGCGCGCAGTGCCTGGTCGAACTCGCGGGTGATCGCGCGCGATGCGCGCCGCGCTGCAAGGCACAGGCAACGGGTGGTTTCGAGCAGGAAAGGATCGGGCGTCACGGCACTTATGTGTATATGCACATAAGTGCCCTGTCAAGCGATCGGCGAAGTGGTTTCGGTGCGTCGCCTGGATGCACAGGACAACGCAAGATTTGGCGGCGCCTCTGCGGGAGCGGCCCGGCCACGAAATGATGATTCGTTATATGGGCGTATGGACGTCTATACGTCCGTTGACACGCAGGCGCGCCCTCGCTAGATTGTGTCCATTGCTCATCGAGACCGGCTGAGGGACAGGCCCTTGGAAGCCGGGGCAACCCGCGAAACCGCAAGGTTTCGCACGGTGCCAACTCCTGCGGAGGCGCAATGCGCCGCCCGAAAGATGAGTCGCGCGATCCCGTACCTGCGGGATCGGACGGCCGATTTCGGTTCTCCGCGTGGCTCGATGCCCGGGTTGTTGCAAGGAGAACCGCCATGAGTCTTGCCGTCGTCCCCGAAATCGCCGAGCCGCAGGTCGAGGACTCGCCGCGCGCCCCGCGAGGCCTCGCGCCCTTCACCTGCCTGCGCGGCAGCCGCCGCGTCCGGATCACGCCGCGTTACGGCAACGGCCCCATCGACGCCGAAGTGCGTTACCTGTGGGCGGGTGCGCCGGGTGCCCCCACCGTGATCGTGCAGGGCGGCATCTCGGCGGATCGCGACGTCTGTGGGACCAGTGAGCGCGCCGCGCCGGGTTGGTGGGAATCCCAGGTCGGCGCGGGCCGTGCGATCGATCTCGACCGCGTGCGCGTGCTCGCGATCGACTGGCTGGAGGCGGGCGATCTGGATGCGCCATCCATCTCCAGCACGGACCAGGCCGACGCCCTCGCGTCACTGCTGGACGCGCTCGGTATCGCGCGCGTGGCGGCGTTCGTGGGCGCGTCCTATGGCGCAATGGTGGGACTGGCGTTCGCCGCCCGTCATGCCGATCGGGTGTCCCGGCTTGTCGTGCTGGCGGGTGCGCACCGGCCGCATCCGTTCGCGACCGCCCAGCGCGCGGTGCAGCGCGGCATCGTCAAACTTGGACTGGAGAACGGCTGCGTTGACGACGCGCTGTCGCTGGCGCGGCAGCTCGCCTTGACCACGTACCGCAGCGGCGAGGAAATCGGCCGCCGCTTCGCCGGCCAGGCCGAGCCATGCGATGGCCGCTTCCGCTTGCCCGTCGAAACCTGGCTGGAACATCACGGCCGCGCGTTCGTGGCGCGCTTCGATGCCCGCCGCTATCTGGCGTTGTCGGAATCCATCGACCTGCACGATGTCGATCCGAAATCGGTGCGCGTGCCGGCCGCCTTGATCGGTTTCGCCAGCGATCGGCTGGTGCCGCTCGCGGACCTGTGCGAACTGCAGCAACGGCTCGGCGCGCCGGCCAGCCTCGAAGTGATCGAAACGCCCTACGGCCACGACGGCTTCCTGAAGGAACACGAACGCCTCGCGCCCCTGCTGCGCGAAGCCTTGCACGAATGTGGAGCATGACATGAACAACATCGCATCCTGTACCCGCGCGGTGCGCGCCGGCATCGAAACCGACCATCAGCACGGCGCGGTGGTGCCGCCGCTGCACCTGTCGACGAACTACTCGTTCGCCGGCTTCAATGAAAAGCGCGAGTACGACTATTCGCGCAGCGGCAATCCGACCCGCGACCTTTTGGGCGAAGCCTTGGCCGAACTCGAACGCGGCGCGGGCGCGGTGGTGACGGCCAGCGGCATGGCCGCGGTCGCGCTGGCGCTGGAACTGGTGCCAGCGGGTGGCAAGGTGCTGGCCGCGCACGATTGCTATGGCGGCACGTGGCGGCTGCTCGATGCGTGGGCCAAGAAGGGCCGCTTCGAGGTGCGCTTCGTGGATCTCACCGATCCTACGGCGCTCGCCTCCGGCCTCGCGGAAAATCCGTCGCTGGTGTGGGTGGAAACGCCGTCCAATCCGCTGCTGCGGATCACCGACATTCGCCACGTCGCGCAGGCCGCGAACGCGGCAGGCGCGCTGTGCGTGGTGGACAACACGTTCCTCTCGCCGGCCTTGCAGCAGCCGTTGACGCTCGGTGCCGACGTGGTGGTGCATTCGACTACCAAATACATCAACGGCCACAGCGACGTGGTGGGCGGCGCGGTGATCGCGCGCGAACCGGAAGTTGCGGAGAAACTGAAATGGTGGGGCAACTGCCTCGGCCTCACCGGCGCGCCGTTCGACAGTTGGCTCACCTTGCGCGGCCTGCGCACGTTGTCGGCGCGCCTGCGCGCGCACCAGGAGAATGCCGCCGCCTTGGCCGACCTGCTCGATCAACATCCGGCGGTGACGCGTGTGTTCTATCCCGGTTTGGCCTCGCATCCGCAGCACGCGCTGGCGAAGCGCCAGCAATCCGGATTCGGCGCGATGCTCTCGTTCGAACTCGCCGGCGGCGAGGCGGCGGTGCGCGCGTTCCTCGATGGCCTGCAGTGCATCACGCTGGCCGAATCGCTGGGCGGCGTGGAAAGCCTGATCGCGCATCCCGCCACGATGACACACGCGGCGATGGCGCCGGAAGCGCGTCGCGCGGCCGGCATCTCCGACACGCTGCTGCGCCTTTCCGTCGGCATCGAGGATATCGCCGATCTGTCGCGTCATCTGCGCGCCGCGTTGGCGCGCGCCGATGCCGTGTCTCGAAAACGCGTGGCGGTGCCGGCGTGAGCGCGGTGCTGGCGGAAGAAGCATTCGTTCGCCGCGATGCGCCGCGGCCCGACATCGCGGTGGTGCTGTTCGGCACCGGCAAGGTGGGCGGTGCGTTCCTGCAGTTGCTGCGCACCCGTGCCGGAGAAAACCTGCGCCTGCTTGGCGCCGCCAATTCACGCCACCAGCAGACCCAGCCGTCCGCGCTGGCCGAGCGCCGCCTGCGCGAACGGCTGGATGCCGGCGGCGAACCACGCGACGACGCTGCGTTGCTGCGCGCCTTGCACGCGAGCGCAGCGCCGATCCGGGTCGTGATCGACGCAACCGCCTCGGCAGACTTGGCGCGGCGGCATCCCGAATGGCTGGCGCACGGATGCCATGTCGTCACCGCCAACAAGGCATTGGCCGGCGGCGGACTCGATGGCTGGCGCGCGCTCCAGGCCGCATGCGCGCAAGGCGTCCGTTACGGCGACAGCGCCACGGTCGGCGCCGGGCTGCCCGCACTCGCCACGTTGCGCCGCCTGCATGTATGCGGGGACACGCTGACCTGTATCGAAGGCGTGTTCTCGGGGTCGTTCTCGTACCTCTTCAACCACTTCGACGGCAGGCAGCCGTTCTCGACGCTGCTGCGCGAAGCCTGTGCGCTCGGCTACACCGAACCCGATCCGCGCGCCGACCTATCCGGCGAGGATGTCGCGCGCAAGCTGCTGATCCTCGCGCGCGCCGCGGGCTTTCCGCTGGAACGCGCGGACGTCGAAGTCGAAAACCTGGTGCCGGAATCGCTGCGCGAGGTGTCGCGCGATGAGTTCCTGGACCGCCTGGACGAACTCGACGCCGCGATCGCGGTGCGCCATGCCGCGGCCGCTTCGCGCGATCGCGTGCTGCGGTACCTCGCGCGCTTCGACGCCGGCGGTTCGGCGCGGGTCGGGCTGGCCGAAGTGCCGGCGTCGCATCCCGCGGCGCACCTTCTGGGCGCCGACAACCTGTTCGCGTTCACGACGTCTCGCTACTGGCAGCGCCCGCTGGTGATCCAGGGCGCCGGCGCGGGCCCCGAAGTGACCGCGCAGGCATTGCTGGGGGACATACTCGCGCTGGCCTGACGCGCGGAACGCGAGCGTCGCGACGGTCAGCCGGCTCAGCGCCCGGTCATGCGCTCGGCGGTCTCCTCATCCGGCGGCACCAGGATCCCGCCGGGCTTCGCCTGCGCTTCCATTTTGATCGCCTCGATTTCCGGCGTGCGCCAGCCGCAGGCCAGGCCCCAGGCGAAGAAGCCTACCGCGACCACCGCCACGATCAGCAAATCCCATCCGTAGGGCAGGTAGCCGTGGCCGCCGAACCGCGCGCTGCCGGCCCACGACAGCAATGCGATGGCCGGAAGATAGAAGATCAGCCACGACGCGCCTTGCACCTGTCGAATCAAATCCGTGCCGCCACGCTTCACCGCGTACCAAAGCCAGATCGGCAGCGCGACCACCATCAGCAGGATGATTTCACCGGTGCGCGGCCAGCGCGCCCAGTACAGCAGTTCGGTCGCGAACACGAATGCCAGGCCTGCGATCACGCGCAGCATGGGAAGCCGCAGCGGGCGATGGATGTCCGGTGCCGTGCGCCTCAGCACCGACACGCTGACCGGACCGGTCAGGTACGAAATAATGGTCGCGACCGAAATCACCTCGGCCAATGTCGCCCAGCCGCGGAAGAAGAACAGGAAGATGAAGGCGACCACCAGGTTCAGCCACATCGCCGGGCGCGGGATGCCGAAGCGCGGGTGCACGCGGCCGAATATCTTCGGCAGTGTGCCGTTGCGTTCCATGCCGTAGATCATGCGTGCGGTGGTCGCGGTGTAGGTCGCGCCGGTGCCGCTGGGGCTGATGAACGCGTCGGAATACAGAAGCAGCGCCAGCCAGTTCAGGTTCAACGCGATCGCCAGTTGCGCGAACGGCGAGGAATGTTCGATCGCGGCCCAGCCGCCTTTCGCGAGCAGCACGGGATCGGTTGCGCCGAGAAATGCGACCTGCAGCAACAGGTACACGACGGTCGCGAGCAGGATCGACCCGATCACCCCGAACGGCACGTTGCGGCCCGGATTCTTGGCTTCGCCCGCAAGGTTCACCGGACTCTGGAAACCGTTGAAGCTGAACACGATGCCGCTGATCGCGACTGCGGTCAGGATCGCCGAGATGTTGTAGGCGTGCGGGCCGCCGTGGGCGCCGACCTGGAAATTCTCGGGATGGAAAGAAGTCGCCATCAGCGCGATCGCGGTGAGCGCCGGCACGATCAGCTTGTACAGCGTGATCCAGGTGTTGGTCTTCGCGAAAAGATTCACGCTCCAGTAGTTCAGCAGGAAATACACGACCACCAGCGCCGCCGCGATCACCAGGCCGGTCGCACTCAGTTCGCCCAGTCCGCCCGGCGCGACGTGATAGAGGTTCTGGGCCCACTGCCACGGCCACGACGCCATGTATTGCACCGACGCTTCCGCTTCGACCGGAATCACCGAGGCGATCGCGATCCAGTTGGCCCATGCCGCGATGAAGCCCACCAGCGTGCCGTGCGAGTACTGCCCGTAACGCACCATGCCGCCCGATTCGGGAAACATCGCGCCTAGCTCGGCATACGTCACTGCGATGAACAGGATCACCACGGCGCCGATGATCCACGCCCAGATCGCACCCGGTCCGGCCAATTGCGCCGCGCGCCACGCGCCGAACAGCCAGCCCGAGCCGATGATCGAGCCCAGACCCGTGAACATCAGCGCCCACGCGCCGACGTTGCGGCGGATTGCGTTTTCGTGACTCATCGCGACGGCCTTTCCCGGAAAAAACAGTTCCCGATGATCGCAGAACAGGCCGCGCGTGTCCGCGTGGCGGTGGTCGGCCACGCAACAGGAGCCGTCGGGCCCATGGCGCGACATCGCCGTTGCACTGGCCCTGCAGATCGGTCCAGACCGCGCGGCCGCCGACGCGGCGCTGAAAAATGTGATCGCCAAATATGCCGATACCGGTCCGTACCAGATCGCCGAGGTCTATGCGTTGCGCCGCGATCCGTACAACGTGTTCAAGTGGCTGGGTAATGCCCGGAAGGCGCGCGATACGGGCGTCAGCACTCCGCTTTGCGACCCCTTGATCCTGCGCTACCGCGACGACCCGCGCTTCGCCACTTTCTGCAAGAAAGTCGGTCGGCCCACCACCACCGACGCCGCGGGACGAAGCTGCAGCGGTTTGACACGATTCCGTACAGACTGTACAGTTCAATCATGAAAACGACAGCGCAACCGGTTTCCAAAGGCGCCGAGGAAGCGCGCCAGCAACTGCCGGCCATTCTGAGTGCGGCCGAGTCCGGGCGCACCACCCTCATCACCCGGCATGGCCGCAACGTGGCGGCCGTGGTCCCGGCGTCGGCCGTGAAGCAGCGCGTCCCGGTTTCATTGTTGGCGCTTGCCGGAACCGGGCGCGGCATGTGGGGGCAGGGCAGCGCCCGCACCATCGCCAGGATCCGTGACGAATGGAATCGCTGAACGTCGATTCACTTCGCGAGGGTGCGCTGATACTGGTGGACACCGCGCCGATCATCTACACCCTCGAAGCTCATCGCCGGTTCGCTGCCCGGTTCGAGCCCCTGTTTCGCCGTCACGAAGCCGGCGAGATCGCGCTGGCGGTCACGACCGTGACGATTGCCGAAGTGTTGACCGGGCCGATGAAGGCTGGCGAGGAAGCGCTCGCGCGACGCTATCGCGCCGCATTGGAAGCGTGGCTGGTGGTGGATTTCACCAGCGACATTGCCGAGAGCGCGGCGCGCCTGCGCGGGCGCTACGGCTTGAAGTTGCCGGCTGCCATCCAGCTTGCCAGCGCCCTGGTGATCAATGCAGATGCGCTGGTCACCCACGATCGCGATTTCGACGGTGTGACCGGTATCCAGGTGCTTGCCTGAGTGCATGAAGCGGGCGCGCTTGCCCCGGTGCTCACGCCGCCGCGAACGCTTCGCGCGTGAGGTTCAACGGATCGCCTTCGGTGCACACCACGTCATCCTCGATGCGGATGCCGCCGTATTTGCGGAAGGCATCGACCTTCGGCCATGCCACGTCCCTTGCGGCGGGTTTTCCTTTCAGTTCCGCCAGCAGCATGTCGATGAAATACAGGCCCGGCTCGATGGTGGTGATCATGCCTGGCTGCAGCGTGCGGGTCAGGCGAAGGTAGGGATGGCCTTCGGGTTTCGGAATCGTGCCGCCGCGCTCGTCGCCTGCAAAACCGCCGGCGTCATGGACCTGTAGCCCGATCGAGTGCCCGAGCCCGTGCGGGAAGAATGCCGATGAAATGCCGTTCGCCACCGCGGCTTCGGGCGAGCAGGTGAGGAAGCCCTGGTCGTGCATGGCCTGCATCAACACGTGGTGTGCGTGGACGTGCAGTTCGGGATAGCTCTGGCCTGCACGCACCTTCGCGCAAAAACCTTGCTGGGCCTTGTCCACCGCGTCGATCAGCGCCTGGAATTCATCCGCGTCGGGCGAGGCGTACGTGCGCGTGATGTCGGAGGCGTAACCGTGGAATTGCCCGCCCGCATCGATCAGGAACGATTGCGCGTGCACCGGCGGGTTGCGCTCGAGGTGCATGTAGTGCAGCACCGCGCCATGCGCGTCCAGCGCGATGATGTTGCCGTAGGGCAACTGCTGCTCGGTGAGCCGCGTGGCTTTCAGGTATTCGCAATGGATGTCGAATTCCGACAAGCCTTCGCGGAATGCGCGCTCCGCGGCGCGGTGGCCGTGCACGCCGAGCCTGCTGGCCACACGCATCATGGTGATTTCGTAGGGCGTCTTGAACGCGCGGCGGTAATGAAGCAGGTTCAATGCGGCTTCGGGATTGTCGGGGACGAAATGGCCGACGGCGGCATTGGCTTCGCCGATGATGGCGCAGCGCGATGGATCTTTCGGCAGGTGGGCGCGGGCTTCCTCCACGCTGCGGATGATCACGATGTCGAAATGCTCGACCCAGTAGCCCGATGGCGCGTTGGGCACTACGTGCCAGTAATCGTGCGGCTGCAGGAAGACCAGTTTCGGTTTTGCGCCGGGCGTGTAGATGATCCAGCTTCCCGGGGCGTCGGTGAGCGGCAGCCAGTGCAGGAAATGCGGGTTGGCCTTGAACGGATAATCCTGGTCGTCCAGGAACCAGCCGTGCGGCATGCCGGCGGCGACCACCAGCGTGTCACGCCCGCACGCGGCCAGCGCGTCGGCGGAGCGTTTCCCGACTTCGGCGAGGTGCGCGGGATACAGCGCGGAAAGGTTGTCCTGCGGGGAAGCGGTCATGGCAGTGCTTCGAACGGCGGCATGAAAGCTGGAGTCGCCATCATGCGGCGATGCGCGCCACAACGCCAGCTTTTGGACGACCGCAAAAACTAACCCGCACCCGCGGCGACGTCCAGCCAATGATCCAGCGACGCGGCCGCCGCGCCGCTGATGGAGATGATGCGCAGCCCCGACCATTGATAACCGTTGGTGGCGGCGAGTTCAGTCCACATCGTGTGCACGCCGGTTTCGATTTCGGTGGGCGTGCCACGTTTGTCGGGCAGGCGGAACTTCAGCTGGTACAGCGCATCGTCGCGCAGCGGACGGTGGCAGATCAGCATCATGCCGTTGCGCGAGAGGTTGCCGACCCGCCCGATGTTTTCGCCGCTGATGGTATCGACGACCTCGATGGGGGCCGTGGTCGGTTTGCGCGGGGCGCTGCGACGTTCGTCGTTCATGCCGCGGGTTCCGGAGTTGGGTTGGATCGACTGAATTTCCGCAAACCTGCCACCAGTGCGCTCCAGGCGCGGTCGATCATACCGCCATCCTGGCGCGGAATGAGCCCGACCTGGCCGCGTGCCATCATCCGCGCGATCTGGTCCAGCGTTCGTTCAGGCGCGGCAGCGCCGCGCGCGTTGACCAGCAGGCAGCGGCCGCTGACAGGATTGTGCCAAGCCAGCTTGCGCGCGACCTTCTGGCCCTGCTGGTTGATGGTGAATTCCAGCCAGCTTCCGAACGGGAGTTGTTTCAACGTTTCAAGTGCCCGGCGCTCGCTGGGCGCCAGCGGCAGTTTGCGTGGGCCGGCTTCGGCGGATGATGCAGCCTCGTCGCCTTCGGGCTTTTGACGCGACTTCAGGCGAATCAGCAATTCGGTCTGGCTGGGCGGCGGCGTGGCGGCCCGCGTCGCCGGACGCTGCGGAAGGTCCAGCGCGTAGCGGGTGATCTGGTCGGCCTCGTTGGCCTGCAAGCCGACCTGGGTCAGGCCGTGATTCAAGTCCGCGGCAAGCTTGGCATCGTCGCGTTCCACGGGCGAACCCAGCAACTGGTCGGCGGCGGCCAGCCGGCGGCGATAGGCTTCGCTGTTCTCGCCTTCCCGCAGCAACGTCAGCGTCAGTGCGTCGGTCCACGCGTTTTCCAGCAGGGAACGGACCAGCGGCGTGGTCTTGCGCCCGGCGAGGCGTTTGCTGATCGCGGCGGCGGCGGCGGCGCGCGCGTCGCGTAAGCGATCGCGTCCCTGCGCGGCTTCCACTTGCCGGCGCTCCGCGATTTCGGCGCGTCGGCTGAGCAGGCGCAGGTGCGAATCGAGGTCGTCCGCCTCGCGTTTGATCACGCCGAGGTCGCCCTGGTATTCCGCGGCAACGCGGTCGACGGAACGCTGCAGGCGCTGGTTCAATGCAACATCGAAATGATCGTCGCTGCGATCCAGCCAAAGGTTCGCGGTTTCGAGCACCAGGTTCAGCAGCCGCCGCGCGGGATGGTTGCGCACGGTGAAGAAGTCATTGTCCGACAGCGCCACACGCAACAGCGGAACCTGCAGGCTGGCGAGCAACTGCTGCGCGATGCCTTCGGTGCGCGTCTCGGTGAGCAACTGGTCGTACAGCAGGCCGACCAGGTCCAGCGCATCGCGGTGTTCGGGCTGCAACTGCACCGCGTTGCCGTGCGCGCCGCGGCGCAGCTGGGCAAGCAGGTCGCCGGTGAGGCGTTCGCCCGCCTGCAGCGCGCCGGTCTTGCGCGAGGGCAGGGCCTGCAGCGCGGTCAGCGCTTCCTGCAATTCCGGCATCGAGGCGAATTGCGCGGACTGCGCGGCGGCCGCCCGGGCATCCGGATGCAACGCGCGCCGACGGGCGTCGAGCAGCGTGTGCAGTTCGCTCATCGGCGGACTGGCCGGCGGGGTGAAGTTGGTGGCCGGCGCGATGGGACTGGTCGCCGCCGCGTCGTCGGGCACCGGTGCGGCCGGCGCCGGGCGCGGTTCCGATGGCGCGCGTTTGGGCAGGTAACTGCGCAAGTCCGGCAGGATGCCCGATGACTTGAGGTGTTCGTTCAGGCGCCCGTAGAACGACTCGGCCGCGCCGAACATGCGTCGATCGCACAGCCGGTAGAACAACAGGCGGTGCTCGCGTTCGAGCCCCAGCTCGAGAGCAGCTTCGCTCAACACGACCGCGAGGACGTGTGGCCCGGGCGGCAGTACGTCGTTGTCTAGTGGCGGGGCGGCCACCAGCACGGCATAGCGGTGGCACAAGTCGAAGAGTGCATTGCCCGCGTGCAATTCGGTGCGCGTGGACAGGTCGTCCAGCGCCATGCTTTCGTCGAATTCGTGCGGATCGACCAGCGCCAGATTCGCGGCCGTCAGATCGCCGCGCGCGGAGGCGCCTTCCGCCTGCGGCCGGCCGACACTGGCGAAGCGGTGTTCCAGGAAGCCCATCAGCCTTCCCTGGAAACGCGGACGATTGCGCTTGACCGCCTTCAGCGCTTCCATGGCTTCGTGCTGGGCCTGCCCGCCGCTGGATTGCTCGGCGATCCGGAACAATTCGTGTTCCAGGTCATCCAGCACGTTGCGCAGCAGTGGCTCCAGCAATGCGCCGCACTCGGCCAATTGCTGCGCCAGCAGGTGCCGGGCGCGTGGCGCCAGGTCGCCGCGGTCGGCGAGTGTCGGCATGGTCGATGGCATTGACGCTGGATGACCCCTGATTCCCCGTGGGTCCGCATGCAAGCTCCCTGCCAGCAGACCGCCCCACCACGCGGCGATTCTATGCAAGCGCGACGAAAAGCGCCATTACGGCGCAGGGATCATTCGTCGCCGGTCCTGACGCGTACGGTTACGCCTTCGCCATTTGTCTCGATCGCAACCTGCATCGGCCGGCAGCACACGGGGCAATCCTCGACGTAGGCGGCGTCGCCGGCCGAGTCGTCCACCACGAGTTCGACGGGTTCACCGCAATACGGGCAGGCGATCGCGACGAGTTCAGGCATGCCTGCGCTCCGGCGACCGCGGTGGCAGGAACACTTCGATCAGATCGTTGAGGAAGCGGCGACCGAGGGAGGTCGCCTGCAGCCGATCGGGATCATCGATCAACCAGCCGCGCAGGTGCGCTTCGCGAAGCGGTGCCGCGATCGCCTCGGCAGGCAGACCTGTGCGCGCGGCGAAATCCGCGGCCGGTACACCATCGCTCAAGCGCAAGGTGTTCAACATGAATTCGAACGGTAGTTGGTCGGCGGTCACGGTTTCGTCGCCACCGAGGCGCTGCGGCGTCCGCGCGTGCTGCAGGTAGGCGACAGGCGAGCGGATCTTCCAGCAGCGGCGGATGCCGCCGGTTCCGCTGACCTTGCCGTGTGCGCCTGCGCCGATGCCAAGATAGTCGCCGAATTCCCAGTAGTTCAGGTTGTGCCGGCAGCGGTGGCCTGCCCGTGCGTAGGCCGACACTTCGTATTGCGCATAGCCGGCCTCCGCCAGCCGCGCCTGACAAGCTTCCTGCATGTCCCAGGCGGCGTCGTGATCGGGCAGCGGCGGCGGGCGCTTCGCGAATGGCGTACCGGGCTCCAGCGTCAACTGGTAATGCGAGATGTGCGCGGGTCGCAGCGCGACCGCGCGTTCGATGTCGGCCAGCGCGCCTTCCAGTGTTTGCCGTGGCAGCGCGTACATCAAATCCAGATTGATATTGGTGTAGCCGGCATCCTGCGCAAGCTTCACCGCCGACTCGGCTTCGTTCGACGCATGGATGCGACCCAGCGCGCGCAGCTTTTCGTCATCGAAACTCTGCACGCCGAAGCTGATGCGGTTGACGCCGGCTTTGAGATAACCATCGAAACGCCCGTGCTCGACCGTACCCGGATTGGTTTCCAGCGTAATCTCGCAGTCGCGCGCGAACGGAATGCGCGTCGACGCCCCGTCCAGAATGGCCGCGATCGAATCCGGCGCGAACAAGCTGGGCGTGCCGCCGCCGAAAAACACGCTGATGATTTCGCGGCGTGCGACCGCTTCGCCGAAATCCGCGATGTCGCGGTCGAGGTCGGCCAGCAAGGCCGCGACATACTCGCGCTCCGGCATCGCGGCGCGCAGCCCATGCGAATTGAAATCGCAGTACGGGCACTTTTTCACGCACCAGGGGATGTGGATGTACAACGAAAGTGGGGGTTGGGGGTGGCCAGCGGACGCGCAAGAAAGGGAGCCTGCGGATTGCACGGGCGGGTGCACGGCTGCAGGGCCACTCGGGGGCGAACTTTCGGAGTTGCAGGAAGCAGGCATTCAGCGCACCCTCGCTGCCCGTTCCCCATCCCCATTGCGGCACGTAGCCTCGACGATGGGGTCGATCTCCCGCCGCAGCGCCGCCAACGCCTGCCCACGATGGCTGATGCGGTTCTTCAACGCGGGATCCAGTTCGGCCGAGCCGAGGCCGCCGCCATCGTCGGGCAGAAACACCGGGTCGTAGCCGAAACCGTGTTCGCCGCGTGGGGTGGAGATCACGCGGCCCGGCCAGCGGCCGGTCGTGATGATCGGATCGGGATCGTCGGCGCTGCGCAGCAGCGCGAGTACGCAGGTGAAATGCGCGGTACGTTTCGCATCCGGCACGCCGTCGAGTTCGCGCAAAAGCTTGGCATTATTGCCGGCATTGTCGCCGTGCACGCCGGCATAGCGCGCGGAATGGAGCCCCGGCGCGCCACCCAGCGCGTCCACGCAGAGTCCCGAATCGTCTGCCAGCGCCGGCATCCCGGAGGCGCGCGCAGCGTGACGAGCCTTCAGGATCGCATTTTCGATGAAGCTCTGGCCGGTTTCCTCGGCGTCGCCGATGCCGAGTTCGCTTTGCGCGACCAGCTCGATGCCGCTGCCTGCCAGCAGTTCGCGCAGTTCGGCGAGTTTGCCGGCGTTGCCGCTGGCCAGCACCAGCTTCATGTCGCCAACGCAGCCCTTTGGGCTTCGATCAATTCGCCGATGCCTTTCTGCGCCAGCACCAGCAGCGCGTCCAGTTCTTCGCGGCGGAACGCATGGCCTTCGGCGGTGCCCTGCAATTCGATGAAGCCGCCGCCGTCGTTCATCACCACGTTCATGTCGGTATCGCAGTTGGAATCTTCCGCGTAATCGAGGTCCAGCACCGGCACGCCCTGGTACACGCCCACCGAAATCGCCGCGACGGCACCATGGATCGGATTGCGTTTCACCGCGCCGCGCTGCATCAGCACGTTGACCGCATCGACCAGCGCGACATACGCGCCGGTGATCGCCGCGGTGCGGGTGCCGCCATCGGCCTGCAGCACGTCGCAATCCAGCGTGATCACGCGCTCGCCCAGCGCCACGCGATCGATGCAGGCGCGCAAGCTGCGCCCGATCAGGCGCTGGATTTCCATCGTGCGCCCGCCCTGCCCGCCGCGCGCGGCTTCGCGCTGGGTGCGTTCGCTCGTCGCGCGGGGCAGCATGCCGTACTCGGCCGTGACCCAGCCTTCGCCCTTGCCGCGCAGCCATGGCGGAATGCGTTCCTCGACGCTGGCGGTGCACAGCACGCGCGTGTCGCCCATGCCGATCAGTACCGAACCTTCGGCGTGGCGGGTGAAGTGGCGCTCGATCGTGACGGCGCGCAGCGCGTCGGGCGCGCGACCGGAGGGACGCATGATGGGCATCGAAAGGTATCCGCAAAGAGCGTGACAGTTTACCATCGCGGTTCGTTGCGTTTGCCCGGAACCGCCCATGATCCGCAGCATGACTGCCTACGCGAACACGGAGTCCGCCACGCCGGAAGGCTGGCTGGCGTGCGAGGTGCGCGCGGTGAATTCGCGTTTCCTCGAAGTCGGCGTGCGCCTGCCCGACGAGCTGCGCGCGCTGGAACCGCAGGTGCGCGAACGCATCGCGGCGCGGCTTGCGCGCGGCAAGGTCGACGCCACCTTTCGTTATCGCCCGCCCGTGGCCGCGGCCGACTTGCTGCTGGATGAACGCACCGCCGCGCAATTGGCAGCGACGGCCGAAGCATTGAAGGCGCGCTTCCCGCAACTCGCGACCGATTTCGCAGGGCTGCTCGACTGGCCCGGGCTGCTGGTGAAGCCGGAACTGGACCAGGCCGGATTGACGGAGGCGGCGCTGGCGTTGCTGGACCGCACCCTGCACGAATTCATCGCCGGGCGTGCGCGCGAAGGCGCGAAACTCGCGGCCGCGCTGCTCGAACGGCTGGACAGCATCGAGCGCATCGTTGTCGACGTGCGCGCGATGCTGCCCGACATCCGCGCGGCGCTGCGCGCGAAGCTGGAATCGCGACTGGCCGATCTGGCGCAATCCGCCGAGCCCGGACGGCTGGAACAGGAGCTGGTGCTGCAACTTTCGCGCATCGACGTGGACGAGGAGCTCGACCGTCTTGCCGCGCATGTCGGCGAGGCTCGGCGCATCCTGGCGCTGGACGAGCCGGTCGGCCGGCGGCTGGATTTCCTGATGCAGGAATTCAATCGCGAGGCCAACACGCTGGCGTCGAAGTCGGTCGGCCAACGCGCCACCCGCGCGGCGGTCGACCTGAAGGTGCTGATCGAGCAGATGCGCGAACAGGTGCAGAACCTCGAATGAGCGGCATCTTGTTCATCGTCGCGGCGCCGTCGGGTGCGGGGAAATCGACGCTGGTGAACGCGCTGCTGGAACGCGAGCCGGGCATCGCGCTCTCGATCTCGCACACGACCCGCGCGCCGCGTCCGGGCGACGTCGACGGCGTGCAATACCACTTCATCGATCGCGCGACGTTCGAGGCGATGGTCGCGCGCGGCGACTTCCTGGAATACGCGGACGTGTTCGGCAATTACTACGGCACCTCGCGCGGGGCGGTCGAACCCATCCTGAAAGCCGGGCGCGACGTGCTGCTGGAAATCGACTGGCAGGGCGCCGAACAGGTGCGGTGCGCCATGCCGGAATGCGTGTCGATCTTCATCCTGCCGCCCGCGCGCGCGGAACTGGAGCGCCGCCTGCGCGCGCGCGCCACCGACAGCGAGGCGACGATCGAGAAGCGCCTTGCGGCGTCGCGCGAGGAAATCGCGCACGCGGGCGAATTCGATTGCATCGTCGTCAATGATCGGTTCGAGGAGGCGCTCGCCACATTGCAATCCATCGTGCATGCGGCGCGCGAAGCGCAGCCCTTGCCCTGCGAGCGCCACGCCGCGCTGATCGCCCGGTTGCTGGCTTGACTCCCTCTTCCATGAATGGGAGAGGAGAGTTCCCTTGGCGCATTGATGTTGCTGCGTTAACGTAGCGCACCTATGTCGCGCGCTGAGCTCGATTTCACAGAGAGGGTCACTTCCGACGCGCTGGTACAGGTGCGCGGTTTGCGCACGCGCATCGGTACGAAGACGATCTTCGACGGGCTCGATCTCGACGTGCCGCGCGGCAGCATCACCGCGATCATGGGGCCGTCCGGTACCGGCAAGACCACGCTGCTTCGGCACCTGACTGGGCAGTTGCGACCGGACACCGGCAGCGTGGTCGTGGATCGCGAGGAAGTGACGAAACTTTCGCGTCGCGCGCTGTTCGGCTTGCGCGAACGCATCGGGTTCCTGTTCCAGAATTCCGCGTTGCTGACCGATTTCAGCGTGTTCGAGAACGTCGCGTTTCCGCTGCGCCAGCACGCGAAGTTGCCGGAAGAACTGCTGCGCAACATCGTGCTGACCAAGCTGCAGGCGGTGGGCCTGCGCGGCGCGGCGCAGTTGATGCCGAGCGAACTTTCGGGCGGGATGGCGCGGCGAGTGGCGCTGGCGCGCGCGATCGTGTTCGATCCGATGCTGATCCTGTATGACGAACCGTTCGTGGGACTGGACCCGATCGCGTTGAATCAAGTGCTGCGCCTGATCCGCACGCTCAACAAGACGCTCGGCATCACTTCGATCCTGGTTGCGCACGAACTCGCCGCAATCCGGCAGGTCGCCGATCGCGTGTACCTGATCGCCAACGGCAAGTTGGTGGCGCAGGGCGCGCCGGATGAACTCGAGCACCAGGATTCGCCATGGACGCGGCAATTCTTCGGTGGCGAGGCGGATGGTCCCGTTCCATTCCAGTATCCGGCGCCGGATTACGCGACCGAATTGGGCTTCATGGACACGCGTCGATGAACGCCAATCTGCGTCGCAACTGGCTGTTGCAGGGCATCGTCTCGCTGGGCGAGTGCGGCCTGTTCTTCGTCGCGGTGCTGGGCGCGCTGCCGAAAAGCCTGCGCTACTGGCGCGAGACGTGCCGGCAGGTCTGGTTCGTCGGCGCGATGAGCCTCGTGATCGTGATGACCTGCGGCCTCTTCGTCGGCATGGTGCTGGCGCTGCAGCTTTACTACACGCTGTCGATCTTCGGCGGCACCGCGGCGCTCGGCACCGTAGTCGCATTGAGCCTGTTCCGCGAACTCGGCCCAGTGGTGACGGCGCTGCTGGTCGCGGGTCGCGCCGGCACCGCAGTCACGGCCGAAATCGGATTGATGCGCGCGACGGATCAGCTTGACGCGATGGGCATGATGGCGGTCGATCCGCTGGCTTACGTGGCCTCACCGCGTTTCCTTGCGGGCGTGATCGCGATGCCCCTGCTCGCGTGCGTGTTCAACGCGATGGGCATTTTCGGCGGGCACCTGGTGGGTGTCACCTGGCTCGGACTCGACAACGGCACCTTCTGGGGCAACATGACGTCCACGGTGTCGCTGCAGCGCGACATCATCGACGGCTTGTACAAGAGCATCGTGTTCGGCGGCGTAGTCAGCCTGATCGCGGTGTTCCAGGGTTACACCGCGCCGCCCACCAGCGAGGGCGTCGCGTATTCCACCACCCGCACGGTGGTGTTCTCGTCGATCGTGATCCTCGCGTTCGATTTCGTGATGACGGCCTTCATGACCTGACTGCACGCAGCATGGTGATCGCATGAATCCAAGACCTTCCTACGCCATCGGTACCGGCCTGTTCATCCTGCTCGGTTTCGCCGCGCTGGCGTATCTCGCGACCCAGACCACCTCGGTCGCCAACGGGATCGCCAGCGGCAACAGCTACACGCTGAAGGCCCGCTTCCAGAACATCGGCCAGTTGAAGGCGCGCGCGCCGGTGAAGATCGCGGGCGTCCGCATCGGCGACGTGCAGTCCATCCAGCTCGAACCGCAGCGGATGGACGCGCTGGTGACGATGTCGATCGACAAGCAGTACAACGACATTCCGGACGATTCCTCCGCCGCGATATTCACCAGCGGTTTACTGGGTGACCAATATGTTGGCCTCGAGCCGGGCGGTTCGCCCACGTTCCTGAAGGACGGCGACGAGCTGGTGCTGACGCAGTCGGCGATGAGCATCGAAAACCTCATCGGCAAGTTCCTGGTCAACGGCGGTCCGAAATCGGGCAGTTCCGATTCGACGCCCGCATCGAGCGCACCGCCGCCATCCGGCAAACCCTGACAATTTGTTCGCGCAACGTGGTTGTGCGGCCCGAGGAGAACGACATGCTGAACCGATCCATCCGCCTGCTGATGGCGATGTTGCTGGCGCTCGCACTTGCGGTGCCTGCGCTTGCGGCGGCCGAGCAGACGCCGCAACAGATCGTGCAATCGATCGCGGACCAGCTCGGCAACGCGATCCAGGGCCGCCAGGCCGAACTGCACCAGCACCCCGACGAGGTCATCAAGATCATCGATGACACCGTGCTGCCGCACTTCGACATGGATTACGCGTCCCTGCTGGTGCTGGGCCGCCACGCGCGCGATGCCACGCCCGCGCAACGCGTCGCGTTCGCGCGCGCGTTCTACAAGGCGCTGACGCGCCGCTATGCCGAAGGGCTGGTGGCCTACACGCGCGGTTCGGTGAAGGTACTGCCGGCGCAAGGTACGCTGGACCAGCGTCGCACCATCGTGCGCACGCAGGTGCTGCTGACCAGCGGCAAGAACCTTTCGGTGGACTACGCGTTCCGCAAGACGTCTTCCGGCGAATGGAAAGCCTACGACGTGATCATCGAAGGCATTTCCTACATCACCAATTACCGCAACCAGGTGGATGCCGAAATCAACAAGGAAGGCATCGCTGGCCTGATCAAGCGCCTGCAGACCGAAGGCGCCGGTGCGATCGACCAGATGAAGCAGCAGGACGGCGGGCGCTGACGCGATGGCGCGCGCCACCGCTCGCATCGACACCGTGAGCCTCGGTGAACCCGATCGCGACACGCTGGCGTTGTCGGGTGCGCTGACGTTCGCCACCGCGGCACGCGCCTTCGCCGAGGGCGGACGCGCATTGGCGTTGGGCGTGCAGACGCGCCTCGACCTTGCTGGTGTCACCCGCGCCGACAGCGCCGGATTGGCGTGCGTGCTTGCGCTCGCGGCGAATGCAAGCCGCGCCGGCAGGCGGCTGGCCGTCGTGCATTGGCCCGAGGGGCTGCGCGCGTTGGCGGCCGTGTGCGACGTCGAAACGCTGCTGGATCGATTGGCGGATCAACCGGCCGCCGTTTGATCGCTTCAGCCGCCGGAGCCCGCGGACGGAGGATTGCTGCTGCCTGCCGGAGCCGGCGTCGCAGCACTTGATGGCGCGGCGGGCATCGGCATGGCCGCGCTGCTCGCCGAAGCAGGCGGGGGCGCTGAACCGGCCGGCGCAGGCGCGGCATTGTCATCGATGCCGTGCGACTTTTCGTACTGCTGTTGTTGCTGCAGCAACCGATCGATGTCGCTGTCGCTGTTTTCGTCGGGACTGGTGCCCTGCAGTTGTTCGATTGCCGACAGCGGCGGATTGCCGTAATAGATCTCGTACAGGCGATGCTGCCGGTACGCATCGCGCATGAACGCGTAAGGATCGTAGGACGAGTCGATCATCGGGTCGATCGGCAGCGCGCTGGCACGCAGCGTCACGAGATAGGCGATCGAAGGCAGGTACTGCGCGTGCCATTTCAGGTCGTGCTCGCGCGCATACCAGCCCATCGGGTCGAAATAACTGTCTACCGGCAGGCGCCATACGTCGCGCAGCGTGGTGGGACCGACGAATGGCAAGACCAGGTACGGGCCTTCGGGTACGCCCCAGTGCGCCAAGGTCACCCCGAAATCGGTGGGGTGTGCTGGCAGCTGCAGTTCGCTGGCCGGATCGAAGAAGCCGAGGAAGCCCACGCTGGTGTTGATGAGGAATCGACCGGTGGATTGCAGCGCCGGTCCGGGTCGGCCCTGCAGCACTTCGTTGATGATGGTTACCGGCGTGCGCAGGTTGGCGAAGAAGTTGCCGATCAGCACGCGTTCCTTCGGTCCCGTCACCTTGACGTAAGCCTCGGCCGCCGGCCGGATCGCCACCTTGTCCGCGAACCGGTTGAACGCAAACATCTTGCGATTGAAGTGCTGCAGCGGATCGTCGTGGCGCGGCGGCGTGACCGCGCACGCGGCGAGCATGCCGGTCAGCGCTGCAACGACGATCGGATGTGCGATGCGAAAGCGGCGGGTGCGTGACATGCGTCGTTGAATGCGGTCGAAGGGGGTGTGTTGCAAGCGCGCAATTCTAAACGCCTCGGTCCAAAAAATAACCCCGTGCAGGAATGCAGGGCGGGCCGTGTTCAGGTGTGGCGCGCGCTTCGGTGAGAAGCGGGATCGACAAATGCCGTACCGCTGCTACAATCTGGAAGTTTGCGATACAACCGGAAGCTCACATGGCACGCATCACCGTCGAAGACTGCCTCAAGGTGGTCGACAACCGTTTCGAACTCGTCTTGATGGCCACCCGCCGCGCGCGCCAGCTCGAGAACGGCGTCGAGGCCACCATCGATCCCGAAAACGACAAGCCCACCGTGCTGGCCCTGCGCGAGATCGCCGACCGCACCGTCGACATGCCGACCATCGACGAAATCGATCGCGTCGAGCGCGAGCGCCGCGACCGCGAGGCCATGGAATGGGCCGCGGCGGAAGTGGACGAAGACATGTCGAAGGGGTTGGACGAAGTCTGACCTTGCGGGCGCGGCCGCTTTGCTAGCACGGTAGGTTGGGCTGATCACGGGCTTCATCCGTGAGAAGCCCAACATCTTGCGTTGGGTTTCGCTGCGCTCAGCCCAACCTACAATGTGACGATCGTTTCGACGCCTCGAATGCAGGCCATGGATGGCCGAACTGCGGGGGTCGATGTCTCGATCGTCAGCCATGTCTCGTGCAGCGAGCAACACCGTCTTTGTGCTAGCTTGCAGCCATGCGCAAGCGCAACACGAAAACGCAAACGGTGGCCACGCAACGGCCGGCGAACACGGGCGCCGATACGGCGGGCATCGATGCGCTCGCGACCCAGCTTGCGATGTATCTTCCCGACGATCAGATCGAGCGCGTGCGCGGTGCCTACGCCGTTGGCGCGCGCGCGCATGCCAGCCAGAAGCGCAAGAGCGGCGAGCCGTACATCACCCATCCGCTCGCGGTGGCGATGATCCTGGCCGGGCTGCGACTCGATGCCGAAACCATCATTGCGGCGATCCTGCACGACACGCTGGAGGACACCGGCCTCACGCGCGTGCAACTCGAAACCGGCTTCGGCCCGATCGTCACCGAACTGGTGGACGGCGTCACCAAGCTGGAGCGGGTCGATTTCGCCAGCCGCATCGAGGCCGACGCGGAAAGCTTCCGCAAGATGCTGCTGGCGATGGCGCGCGACCTGCGCGTGATCCTGATCAAGCTGGCCGATCGCCTGCACAACATGCGAACGCTCTCGGCGATGGCGCCCGATGCACGCCGCCGCATTGCACGCGAGACGCTCGACATCTACGCGCCCATCGCGGCCCGGCTCGGCATGAACGCGATCAAGGCGGAACTGCAGGATCTCGGTTTTCGCAGCCTCTATCCCGACCGCTACAAGATCATCGCCTCGCGCATCAAGCGCACGCTGGGCAACCGCCGCGAATCGATGGAGCGCATCGAACAGGCGCTGGCCGAACGCCTGGCGTCGGACGGCATCACGGTGCGCATCGTCAGCCGCATCAAGGCCCCGTACAGCATCTGGTCGAAGATGAAGAGCGAGCACAAGACCTTCGACCAGGTGATGGACGTGTACGGTTTCCGGCTGGTGACCGATACGGTCGCGCACTGCTATCAGGCACTGGGTTCGGCGCATTCGCTGTTCAAGCCGGTGGAAGGCCGCTTCAAGGATTTCATCGCGATCCCGAAGGCCAACGGTTACCAGTCGCTGCACACGGTGTTGTTCGGGCCATTCGGCGCGCCGATCGAAATCCAGATCCGCACGGAAGACATGAACACCGTCGCCGAGCGCGGCGTGGCCGCGCACTGGAGCTACAAGACCGACGCGCCGCCCGCCAACAGCGCGCAGTCGCGGGCGCGCGCGTGGGTATCCAGCCTTGCCGACAGCCAGGCCGCGACGCCGTCGTCGCTGGAGTTCATCGAGAACGTCAAGGTCGACCTTTTCCCCGACGAGGTGTACCTGTTCACGCCCGCGGGCGACATCCAGGCGTTGCCGAAAAACGCGACGGCCCTGGACCTCGCCTTCGCGGTGCACACCGACGTCGGCATGCACGCGGTGGCGGCGCGCGTCGACGGCAAGCTCGCCTCACTGCGTTCGCACCCGGCCTCGGGACAGACGGTCGAAGTGATCACCGCGCCGTCGGCGGCGCCCAATCCGCAATGGCTGGACTTCGCGGTGACCGGCAAGGCGCGCGCGGCGATCCGCCAGTACCTGAAGCGCCTGCAGCACGAGGACGCGATCGACTTCGGTCACCGCATGCTGGAAAGCGCGCTCGATGCCAAGGGTTCGAGCCTCGATGCGGTGCCGACGGAAGTGCTGGACAAGTTCCTGGCCGAACACAACCTGCGCCGGCTCGAAGATCTGCTCTCCGACATTGCGCTGGGCAACCGCATGCCGGATCAGGTCGCGGCGAAGCTCAATGAAATGGCCGGCTCGGTGATCGGCGCGACCCTGCATCGTTCCGAGAAGATCCGCATCAGCGGTGCCGAGCGCGGCATCCTCAGCTTCGGCAACTGCTGTCACCCGGTGCCGGGCGACGACATCGTCGGTTATCTGTCGCCGGGCAAGGGCATCGTGGTGCATCGCGTCGAATGCCCTAATGTGGTCGAACTGGCCAAGCTGCCGGAGCGGCGCGTCGAGATCGGCTGGGACAAAGAAGTGCAGGGCGACTACCGCGCCGAGTTGCGGGTGGAAGTCGTGAATCGCCCGGGCGTGCTGGCCACGGTGTCGGCCGCGATCGCGGAAACCGATTCCAACATCGACGACGTGCGCTACATCGAGCGCGGCGTGCAGGCCGCGACGCTGATCTTCACGATCGAGGTGAAGCACCGCAAGCATCTCGCCGACGTGATGCGCCGCGTGCGCAACACGAAGGTGGTGAACGGGGTGTACCGCTATCCCATTTGATTGCGATCGTCCCTGATCGCTGCGCCTCGAATTTTCTTATGAACGGGCGTTCCTTGGTTCCGTGGGAGTCCAGAACGGCCGTCCATGGCCTGACTTTCCACAACAGCCGCTCCGGCCAGAACTGTTATTCTGCCGTTCTTTCCGAATCGCAATCCAAGAGCCCCATGCCCCGCCAACCCATCCATTCCGATTCCGCACCGAAAGCCATCGGGCCTTATTCGCAGGCCGTGCGCGCTGGCAACACGCTGTATTTGTCCGGACAGACGCCGCTCGATCCGGCAACCGGCGAAATGGTCGCGGGCGGCATCGAGGAACAGGCGACGCGCGTCTTCGAAAACCTGAAGGCTGTACTGGCGGCGGCCGGCGCGGGCTTCGACGACGTGGTGCGCGTGGCGATCTACATGACCGATCTCGGCAATTTCGCCGCGGTGAACGAAGTGATGAAGCGCTATTTCTACGAACCGTATCCCGCGCGTTCGACGATCGGCGTGGCGGCGTTGCCGCGCGGCGCGGCTGTTGAGATCGACGTGATCGCGGTGACCGGCGGCTGATCGCACGCGTCATCGCTTGCACCATCGGCTAATCTTGCGCGGTGACCGCCGCCGCCGACATGCCATCGCGACATTCGACCGATGCCGGCCTCGCGCCGGCGTCGTCGTTGCCTGGCGTCGGCCCCGCGCTGGCCGAAATCTTGCGCAAGCTCGGCATCGAGCGGCTGCAGGATCTGTGGTTCCACTTGCCGCTGCGTTACGAGGATCGCACCCGCATCACGTCGATCCGTGATCTCGTGGCCGGCGAATCCGCGCAGGTGGAAGGCGCGGTCGAAGCCGTCGAAACCGGATTCCGCTATCGGCCGCAACTCAAAGTGGCGATCACCGACGACTCGCACGAGACGCTGGTGTTGCGCTTCTTCCATTTCCGCCGCCAGCAGGCGCAGCAGTTTGCGCCCGGTCTGCGACTGCGTTGTTTCGGCGCAATCCGTCACGGCCAGCACGGACTGGAAATGGTGCATCCGCAGTATCGGGTGGTGCGTGGCGAGGCGGCCGTCGAAGAAACGCTGACACCGGTCTATCCGGTCACCGAAGGCTTGGGCCAGCAGCGCCTGCGCGGGGTCATCGACAAGGCACTGGCGCGTCTTCCGGGTGAGGCTGCGCTGGAGTTGATCCCGCCGGAACTCCTGCGGCCACTGGGGCTGATGCCGCTGCGCGACGCATTGCTTGGCGTGCACCGGCCCACGCCCGACGCCGATGTGCAGGCATTGCTGGCGGGAAGCCATCCTGCGCAACAGCGGCTGGCGTTCGAGGAATTGCTGGCGCATCACTTGAGCCTGAAGCGATTGCGTGCGCAGGTCCGCAAGCATCGTGCATCCGCCTTGCCGGCCAATCCGGAACTGCGGCAGCGGTTCCTCGCCGCGCTGCCTTTCACGTTGACGGGTGCACAGCAGCGCGTGGGCGACGAGATTGCGCGCGATCTCGCCAAACGCGTACCGATGCTGCGCCTGGTGCAAGGCGACGTCGGTTCCGGCAAGACCGTCGTCGCGGCGCTGGCCGCGCTGCACGCGATCGCGAACGGCAGACAGACCGCGCTGATGGCGCCGACGGAACTTCTGGCCGAGCAGCACCTGCGCAGTTTTCGTGCATGGTTCGAACCGCTCGGCATCGAGGTCGTGTGGCTTGCCGGCAAGGTGACGGGCCGCGCGCGCGACAAGGCATTGGCGCAATTGGCCGAAGGTGCCCCGATCGCGGTCGGCACCCACGCGTTGATGCAGGAAGGCGTGGCGTTCGCGCGACTGGGGCTCGCGATCGTGGATGAGCAGCACCGCTTCGGCGTGCAGCAGCGCATGGCTTTGCGGGACAAGGGCTTGGCGGGCGGCGAGGCGCCGCACCAACTCGTGCTGACGGCGACACCGATTCCGCGCACGCTGGCGATGAGTGCCTACGCCGATCTCGATGTCTCCACGCTGGACGAACTGCCGCCCGGCCGCACGCCGGTGCGCACGGTCGCGGTCGCCAACACGCGCCGCGAAGAAGTGGTCGGGCGCATCCGCGCGGCCTGCGCGGAAGGCCGGCAGGCGTACTGGGTCTGCACGTTGATCGAGGACAGTGACCAGTTGCAGGCGCAAGCCGCCGAAGTCGCGCATGCGCAACTGTGCGCGGCGCTGCCCGGTCTTGCAGTGGGGCTGGTGCACGGCCGCATGAAGCCGAAACAAAAACAGGCGGCGATGGATGCCTTCAAGGATGGACACACCGCGTTGCTGGTCGCGACCACCGTAATCGAGGTGGGCGTGGACGTGCCCAACGCCAGCCTGATGGTGATCGAGAACGCCGAACGCCTGGGCCTTGCCCAACTGCACCAGTTGCGCGGCCGCGTGGGCCGCGGCAGCATCGCTTCGACCTGCGTGTTGCTCTACCAGCCGCCGCTCTCCGGCTTGGCGAAACAGCGCCTCGCAACCCTGCGCGAAACCAACGACGGGTTCGTGATCGCGGAAAAGGACTTGCGCCTGCGCGGCCCCGGTGAATTGCTCGGCACCCGGCAAACCGGCGAGATGGGTTTCCGGGTGGCCGACATCGTCCGCGACGCCAGCCTGATGCCGGCCGTGCAGCGGGTCGGGACGGCGCTGTTGCGGGATCATCCGGGCTTGGCGAACCGGCTGACAGCACGCTGGATCGGCGCGGCGGCACGGTTTGCCGAGGCGTGAAGCGGGCTTGCCCGGCAAGCGGGGCTCGGGTTACAATTCCGCCCTTGCCCGAAGCCTTTGAATCCAGGCGGACCCATCATGAAAGCCGACACCCATCCGAACTACCAGCCGGTGGTTTTCCAGGACGCCGCGTCCGACTTCGCGTTCCTGACGCGTTCGACGATGACGAGCGACGAGACCATCAAATGGGAGGACGGCAACGAATATCCCGTGATCAAGGTCGACATTTCCTCGGCCTCGCATCCGTTCTACACCGGCAAGCAGAAGGTGCTGGACGCGGGTGGCCGCATCGACAAGTTCAAGCGGCGCTACGCGACTGGCAAAAAGTGAAGGCAGGAGGCCTTCATCCCGGCCAGTACAAGGATGTACGCTGAGCCGGGATCCACTGCGGCATCGCTCCAGATTCTCCCGACGCCTTCCGTCACCCGGAAGGCGTTTTCGTTTCCGGAGGTGGCGGTCCGACCTGCGTACGCGGGCGTATCGTGCGATAATTGGGCGATTGCTTGGCGCGATGATCAGTCATCGCGACGTACCGAAGGAGTTTCCAGTGTCCAACAAGAATGCCACCCTGACCGCCGCCGATCGTTCCGTGTCCCTGCCGTTGGTAGAGGGCAGCCAGGGACCGAGCTGCATCGACATCTCGCCGCTTTATCGCGAAACCGGACACTTCACGTTCGATCCCGGCTTCGCAGCCACCGCCGCCTGCAAGAGCGCCATCACCTTCATCGATGGTGACAAGGGCGTGCTGCTGTATCGCGGTTACCCGATCGAACAGCTCGCCGAGAAATCGCGCTTCCTCGAAGTGGCGTACCTGCTGCTGGAAGGCGAGTTGCCGAGCTCCGCCGAAATGGCGAAGTTCGAGGATGCCGTGACGCACCACACGATGATGCACGAGTCGGTGAAGAACTTCCTGCACGGCTTCCATTACGACGCGCACCCGATGGCGATGCTGTGCGCGGCGATCGCGTCGCTGTCGGCGTTCTACCACGACACCGTCGACAACGAGGACCCGGCGCAGCGCAAGCTCGCGGCGATCCGCCTGATCGCGAAGATGCCGACGATCGCGGCGGCGGCATATCGCTACTCGATCGGTTGGCCGATCCGCTATCCGCGCAACAACCTGGAATACGTCACGCGCTTCCTGCACATGATGTTCGAGGTGCCGAGCGAACCGCTGGAACTGAACCCGGTGGTGGCGAAGGCGCTGGACCTGCTGTTCATCCTGCACGCCGATCACGAGCAGAACGCCAGCACTTCGACCGTGCGGTTGGTGGGATCGACGGGCGCCAACCCGTACGCGTCGATCGCAGCCGGCATTGCCGCGCTGTGGGGGCCGGCGCACGGTGGCGCCAACGAGGCGGTGCTGAAGATGCTGGCCGAAATCGGCGACGCGAAGAACGTCGAGAAGGCGGTCGCGCGCGCCAAGGACAAGGATTCGGGCTTCCGCCTGATGGGCTTCGGCCATCGGGTCTACAAGAACTTCGACCCGCGCGCCAGGATCATCCGCGAGATGACCCACAAGGTGCTGAACGAGCTGGGCGTGGACGACCCGTTGCTGGACGTGGCCCTGAAGCTGGAAGAGGCCGCGCTCAAGGACGACTATTTCGTCGAGCGCAAGCTGTACCCGAACGTCGACTTCTACTCGGGCATCATCTACAAGGCGCTGCGCATCCCGACCGAGATGTTCACGGTGATGTTCGCGATCGCGCGGACCGCGGGCTGGATCGCCCACTGGATCGAGCAGCACGAAATGCCCGGTGGCCGCATCGGCAGGCCGCGGCAGGTGTACGTCGGCGCCACGCCGCGGGATTACGTGGCGCTGGACAAGCGCTAAAGCAGCAGGAAAGCCGCTCGCTGCGCAAGCTGTAAAGTCGCGCCTTCGGTGCTGTAAATCGCAAAGAGGAAAGCTGCGGGTACGCTTTTGCTCTTCCTTTACGTTTTGCAGGCGGCGCAGCCGCCGACTTTACCCTTTACTGCTTAAAGCCAGCACTGCGTAGGGCGGGAGGGGCGCAGCGCATCCCGCCTTCGGATGTTTCAACCGCGGCGGGATACGCCGCTACGCGACTGCTCCCGCCCTACATCCGTTTCTCGGTCAGCAAGGTTTCCACTTGCGCCAGTGACGCGCGTTGCTGCGGGCGTTCGCTGACGGGATCGAGCGGCGCTTGCCGCAGCGCATCGCGCGGGAACACGGTGACGTCCATCGGGACGTCGTCGGCGCTGAACAGCAGCACCGGGAATTCGGCGCTGCGCACCCGGTCCAGCCTGAGCGTGCGGGCGCGTGTTTCGAACGCGATGCCGTGGTCGTGCAGGAAGCCGGCGACGTGTTCGGGCGAGTCCTCGAATACGTGCAGGCTTACGGGCGAATGGGTGTCGGCGGTGCCCTCGAGCACCGCGCCGACCAGCCGCGGTTCGAAACGATCGAGAAAGTGCATGGCGTGCCGTGCGGCTTCGCGACGTGCGTGCAACGCGTGCGGTTGTTCGTCGGCGCGGAACAGGCGCTGGTGCTCGCGCAGCGCTTCCTCGATTTCCCGGTTGCGTGGCAGGAAGCCTTCGTCGCTGACACCAATGTGCTGGGCCGCCTTGCGTTTGGCCATCCGGAAATCGCGGATGCCGTGTTCGCTGATCAGGCGCGCGGCTTCGAGGGCGATGCGGCGACGCAATTGATGACTGCGCCCTTCGGCATGGATACGGTGGTATCCGGCGGTCTTGTGCATGGCGAAACACCCGTAGCCGCGTTGGGTCCAGTGTCGCAAAAAGCGGGGGAGAAAAGCAAAGGCGGGGTGAGGGATGAGGGGGTGAGCGGCGGGCATGCCTTGCCGGCGTGCGCTCGTCCCTCGCCCCTCGCTCCTCGCCCCTGCTCCTAGAAAATATCGTAGGCCGGGGCTTGGTTCTGCTGGTTCTTGGCTTCGTTGCGCAGGCGGTCGAGATCCTCGATCTTGAACATCTCGCTCGTGGTGTTGGTGTCGCCGGGAGGCGCGGGCAGGCCGGTGGTGCGATCGATGGTCGCAGTCACGATGCCGGGTGGCATCGGCAACTGCGCTTCCGGCGTGCCTTGCAGCGCCGGGTCCATGAACGCCATCCAGATCGGCAACGCCGTGGCCGCGCCGAATTCGCGGTGCCCGAGTGAACGGTAGTCGTCGAAGCCCACCCAGACCGTGGCAACCAGGTCGGCATTGAAGCCGCAGAACCAGCCATCATGGTGGTCGTTGGTGGAACCGGTCTTGCCGGCGAGATCGTTGCGGCCGAGCTGTTTTGCGGCCGCGGCGCCGGTACCGCCCCCGTAGATCACGCTTTGCATCAGCGAGACCATCAGGTAGTCGTTGCGCGGATCGATCACGCGCGGGGCTAGCAACGGCTTGGTCGATTCGCCGCGCGTCAGCGCATTCGCGGTATCGGTCATCGCGCCGGGGTCGCCCGCTGCAGCCGCGGGTTGCGCCGGCGCCGCGGTGGTCTTGCCTTCGTCCAGCAGCCGCGCTTCGCAGGTGCGGCAGGCCTGCAGCGGATCGGCCTTGTAGATGGCCTTGCCATTGCGATCGTCGATCTCGGCGATGTAGTACGGGTTGATCAGGAAACCGCCGTTGGCGAAGACCGCGTAGGCGCGTGCCATCGCCATCGGCGAAACGGACGCGGTGCCAAGTGCCATCGACAGGTTGGCCGGGATCGCATCCAGCGGGAAACCGAAGCGCGTCGCGTACTCGCGCACGTAGCGCACGCCGACTGCGTCCAGCAAACGGATTGCCACGAGGTTCACCGATTGCGCCAGAGCGTCGCGCAGGCGCATCGGTCCGCGGAACTTGTTGTCGTCATTCTGTGGCGTCCACAGTCCGCCCGGCTTGGAGGGATCGGGCAAGGCGATCGGCGCGTCGTTGATGATCGAGGCCGGCGTGTAGCCGCGGCTGAAAGCCGCCGAATAGATGAAGGGCTTGAAGCTGGAACCCGGCTGGCGTTGCGTCTGCACCGCGCGGTTGAACTTGCTCAACTGGAAATTGAAGCCGCCGACCAGCGCCTTCACCGCGCCGTCGTTCGGCGACAGCACCACCATCGCGGACTGCGCCGCGGGAATCTGCTGGAGTTCCCAATGTTTCTTGTCGGCGGCGGGGACCTTTTCGTCCTTCGCGGATTTGGCGGGCGCCGTGGCTGGCGCTTCCGCGTCCGCCACTTCCCGCACGCGGATGATGTCGCCCGGCCGGAGGATCGAGGCCACGCCCTTGCCGCCGGTCTTGGCCTTGCGTGCAAAGCCCATCGCCCATTTCATGTGGGCAACGGAAAGCTTGATGGTTTCGCCGCCCCGCACGTAAGCCTTGGCGTCGTCGTCACCCGCTTCGGTGACGATGGCGGGATACAGGCCGCTGACTTCGTTGTAGCCCGACAGCGCCTTCTGCAGCGCGGCAGGCGTGGCCGGTTGCGGCAGCGTGACGTGCGCTTCCGGTCCGCGGTAGCCGTGGCGATGATCGTAGTCCTCGAGCCGGCTGCGCAGCGCATGGTTCGCCAGCGCCTGCAGGCGGCTGTCGAGGGTGGTGCGGATCACGTAACCGTCGGTCTGCGCCTGGTTGCCGAGCTTCTGCAGCGCCTGCTGGCGCACCATTTCGGCGAGATAAGGGGCGTCCACCTCCACGGGCGGTTCGTGCGGCGCGGCGTCGTCGGGCGCGGCGATCGCTTGATCGTATTCGGCCTTGTTAATGAAACGATGCGTCAGCATCTGCCCCAGCACCCAGTTGCGGCGGGCAATCAGGCGGGGCTTGTGGTCGATGGGATTGACCACCGACGGCGACTGGAACGACGACGCGATCGCCGCGCACTGCGCCAGCGTCAACTGGTCGATCGTCTTGCCGTAGTAGTACTGCGCGGCCGCGGCCACGCCGTAGGAACGATGACCCAGGAACATCTTGTTGAGGTAGAGCTGCAGGATCTGGTCCTTGGGCAATTCGTTCTCGATCCGGAATGCGGTGAGCATTTCGGTCAGCTTGCGGGTGTAGGTTTTCTGCGGACTCAGGAAGAAGTTGCGGGCCACCTGCTGGGTGATGGTCGAGCCGCCCTGCACCTTCTCGCCGTGATGCAGCACCACCTCGAACGCGGCGCGCAGCGTCGAGGTCACGTCGATGCCGGAGTGGTGATAGAAGTCGGCGTCCTCGGCGGCCAGCACCGCGTTCTTCAGGTACGCCGGCACGTTCTCGATCTGCACCGGCATGCGCCGGGTCTCGCCGAACTCCGCGATCAGCTTGCCGTCCGCGCTCAGCACGCGCAGCGGCACCTGCATCTGCACGTCCTTCAGCGATGCCACCGATGGCACGCGCGGTTCGATCAACCAGTAGGTGACGCCGCCCGCGATGAGGCCGAGGACCACCAGGCATGCCAAGCCAATCAGGGCGATCAGCGCCAGTCGTTTGAAAATTCTCATGCAGTTTCCGGATCAGGCGCGATGCGCGTCGCGCACGACGCCGCAGCGAGCGAAGCGGTTGGAAAGTATAGATGCTCGTCCCGGATGCAGGTTCCGTGATGGTCGACAAAGTTCGTTTTTGCAGGTGGCGTATTCTCCGCCGCGCGGGGCACGGCTTTTGCTTGAGCGTGCGTCGCATCGCCTGCGGGCATCGGAAACAGCGAAGAAGCGCCGGGTTTGCGCAAGGGGACGCAGGCCGGGCGGGCGGGAACTCGGCTCGCGGATTTGTGACGCACGTCCGCCGGAAACATGCAAGCAACGAGGGTGATTTCACATCGAAAGCACAGAAACATCATAAGCTTGGACGCACTTTGCAAGGTTATTGATATTTCGTTAACTTTCGTATCTAATTCGATCGCGCCACGTTTTTCTGCGAGCGGGCACGGGGAAGGGGAATTCCAGTGGGAATACTGACAACCAATGCTGCGCCGCTGATCGGCGTCGACATCAGTTCGACTGCGGTGAAGTTGTTGCAGCTCAGCCAGGCCGGTTCGCGTTACCGCGTGGAGCACTACGCGGTCGAACCGCTGCCGCCCAATGCGGTGGTGGAGAAGAACATCGTCGAGGTCGAAGCCGTCGGCGATGCGATCCGGCGTGCGATGCAGCGCTCCGGCGCGCGCACCAAGTATGCGTCGGCCGCAGTCGCGGGCTCGGCGGTGATCACCAAGGTGATCCCGATGCCCGCCGATCTTTCCGATGACGACCTCGAAGGCCAGGTGCAGGTCGAGGCCAACCAATACATCCCGTATCCGATCGAGGAAGTCAGCCTCGACTTCGAACCGATCGGGCCGGTGAAAGACAACCCCGAGATGCAGCAGATCCTCCTGGCTGCGTCGCGCACCGAAAACGTGGACATGCGGGTCGCGGCACTCGACCTCGGCGGGCTTACCGCGCGCGTGATCGACGTCGAGGTGTTCGCGATGGAGAACGCGTTCCGGCTGGTGGCCGATCAACTGTCGGTCCCGCGCGACGCGCTGGTCGCGCTGGTGGACATCGGCGCCACGATGATTACATTGTCGGTGCTCAAGAACCAGCGCACCATTTATTCGCGCGAGCAGGTGTTCGGCGGCAAGCAGCTCACCGACGAGGTGATGCGCCGCTACGGCATGTCCTACGAGGAAGCCGGCCTCGCCAAGCGCCAGGGCGGTCTGCCCGAATCCTACGAGATCGAGGTGCTGGAGCCCTTCAAGGAAGCGATGGTGCAGCAGGTCAGCCGCCTGCTGCAGTTCTTCTTCGCCGGCAGCGAGTTCGGCAAGGTCGACCAGGTCGTGCTGGCCGGCGGCTGTGCGTCGATCCCGGGCGTCGCCGACATGGTGGTCGAACAACTCGGCGTGCCTTGCGTGGTGGCCAATCCGCTGGCCAGCATGTCGCTGTCGCCGCGCCTGCAGGCGCAGACGCTGGCACAGGATGCGCCCGCGCTGATGATTGCTGCCGGATTGGCCTTGAGGAGTTTCGACTGATGGCCAAGATCAATCTACTCCCGTGGCGCGTGGAGCGCAGCGAACACCGCGCGCAGGCGAATTCCGCCGGGCTGAGCTTGGGGGGCCTCGACTGATGGCCAAGATCAACCTATTGCCATGGCGTGCGGAGCGGCGCGAACGCCGTAAACGCGAATTCTTCACGCATCTCGTCATCGCCTTCGTCGCCGCGGTGGTGCTGGTGCTGTTGTGGGGCTTCTGGGTGGGGCTGCGCATTGGCAACCAGAATGATCGCAACGACTACCTCAAGGGCCAGATCGCCCAGCTCGATGCCAAGATCACCGAAATCCAGAACCTGCAGAAGGTCAAGGACCACCTGCTCGCCCGCAAGCGCATCGTCGAGAAGCTGCAGTCCAGCCGCTCGCAGATGGTGCACCTGTTCGACCAGATCGTGGAGACGGTGCCCGCCGGGGTACGCCTGACCGGCCTGACCCAGCAGGGCGACAAGCTCACCCTCGACGGCGTGGCCCAGTCGAACGCGACGGTCGCCCAATACATGCGCAACATCGAGGCGTCGCCGTGGATGGGGCCGACCACGCTGGTCAGCACCACCAATGTCCACAACGACACGAACACGCCTTACGAATTCCAGTTGGTGGTCGCGTTGACCACCCCGAAGAACGACGGCAACGGTGCGCCGGCTTCGGGTTCCACGGCCGCCACGCTTGCGACCGCTGGCACCTCTGCGGCCGTTGCTGCCGCGGACCCACAGGCCGCGAGCACCGTGGCATCGACTCCGGCGGCGTCGCCCGCCGTGAGCGCGCCGGCCTCGGCCGCTCCGGGTTCGACCGTGCCGCAGGCGACCGCCGCGAAGGCACCGCAAGCGCCCGCTGCGTCGACCAGCAACGGAGGGTCCAGGCCATGAAATTCTTCGATGACCTGCGCAATCTCGACCGCAACAACATCGGCGGCTGGCCGAAATCGGTCAAGGGCTTTTTCGTCGGGCTGGTGGTCGTCGTGGTCCTGTTCCTCGGCTGGTACTTCTACGTCAGTGGCCAGCAGGAGACGCTTGCGTCCGGCCAGCAACAGGAAGTGAAGCTGAAACAGGAATTCGAGTCGAAGCAGGCCAAGGTCGTGAATCTCGACGCGTTGAAGGCGCAGCTTGCGCAGATGAACGAAATGCTGAGCCAGATGTTGCGCGAGCTGCCGAGCAAGACCGAAATGCCCGCGCTGCTGGTCAACATCTCGCAGACCGCGCAGGCCGCCGGCATCGAGACGGAATTGTTCAAGCCGCAGCCGGAGATTCCGAAAGAGTTCTACGCGATCCAGCCGATCGCGCTGAAGATGCAGGGCACCTATCACCAGTTCGGCACCTTCATCAGCAGCGTGGCCTCGCTGCCGCGGGTGGTGATCCTCACGATGCACGACGTGTCGCTGAAGGCTGCCAAGCCGGGCGGTGCCAAGGACGCGCCGCCGCCGGGCGGCGAGCTGACGCTCGAAGGCACGGTGCAGACCTATCGCTATCTCGGCGATGAAGAGACCAAAGCCAACGACGACAAGGCAGCGGCCAAGAAGGGAGGGCATTGATCATGCGAGCCGCCCGTATCGCCTTGATGTTCGCCACGCTCGGCATGACGCTCGGCCTTGCCGCATGCAGCGGCCAGGGCGACCTGCACGAGTGGGTGGCGCAGGTGAAAGCGCGCAAGGGCGCGCCGCTGCCCGCGTTGCCGGTCGTCAAGACCTTCGAAACCTTCATCTATCAGGACCAGGATCGGCGCGACCCGTTCGAACCGGCGCCGCCGGAGGCCAACGCGCAAACCGCGGCAGGTCCGCATCCCGACCAGAACCGCCCGCGCGAGCCACTGGAAGCTTTCCCGCTCGACAGCCTGAAAATGGTCGGCACGATTGGTGCAAAGGGCAGCGTCGAGGCGCTGATCAAGGATCCGCAAGGCGTGATCTACCAAGTCCACGTCGGCGACTACATGGGTCAGAACTACGGACACGTCACCCAGGTGACGTCCAGTGAAGTGGATCTCGTGGAACTGGTGCCGAACGGTTCGGGCGGCTGGATGGAACGCGACGCGAGCGTCGCATTGGGCGACAAATGACGATTCATCGGGGGTTACGTTCATGATGACCAAACCTGCTCACTACCTCCGTCGCTCCAGTGGCGGCCACGTCCGATCGCCACGCGGTTGGATAGCGTTGCTGGCGATGTCGGTGATGGCGATGGGCCTGCTGGTGGCGGGACCGGCCATGGCGGCCAATACCTTGCAGAACGTCAGCGCCACGCCGCTGCCCGGTGGCAAGGTCCAGGTCACCCTGACCTTCTCCGGTCCGGCCGCGACGCCGCAGGCGTTCAGCACCAACACGCCGCCGCGCATCGCGCTGGATTTTGCCGATACCAGCAACGGACTCGCGCAACGCAATTACCCGGTGAACCAGGGGACGGCGCAGGGCGTCAGCGCGGTGGAGGCGAATGGCCGCACACGCGTCGTGGTCGCGCTGACCCAGGCGTCGCCATACGTGACCAATGTCGAGGGCAACCAGGTCATCGTGACCATCGGCGACGGCATGTCCGGCGCCACGGCTGCCGCGGCGCCCCAGCCGGCCGCCGCGCAAGCGCCGGCGCTTGCGACCGCGCCGCCGCCGCCGCAGTCACCGCGCTCGCTCTCGGTGTCCACAACGAATCCCGACAAGGCCGCCGCGATGGCCGGCAGCAACGTCATCAACGGCGTGGATTTCCAGCGCGGGGAGCATGGCAGCGGCAAACTGGTCATCGATTTCAGCCAGCCGGGTGCCGCCACCAGCATGCACAGCAATGGCGACACCACCGTGATCGACGTCGCCGGGGCGAATCTGGCTGCCTCGCAGGCGCGGCGTCTGGACGTGACGAGTTACGGCACGCCGGTGCGCAGCGTCAATACCCACCCGGTGGCAGGCGGCGCGAAGATCGAGGTGGACACCCGCGGCGTCATGCAGACCGCGGCGTACCAGACGGGCAATCAATACGTGGTCGAATTCTCGCGCCCGACCTCGAGTGAACATTCCGCGCTGGGCGCGCCCAAGCCCATCGTATACAACGGCAGCCGCGTCACCTTCAACTTCCAGGACATCCCGGTGCGTTCGGTGCTGCAGTTGCTGGCCGACGTGTCCAACCTCAACATCGTGGCGGCCGACAGCGTGCAGGGCAACGTCACGCTGCGGCTGGTCAACGTGCCGTGGGACCAGGCGCTGGACGTGATCCTGCGCGCCAAGGGCCTGGCCAAGCGCCAGAACGGCAACGTGATCTGGGTGGCCCCGCAGACCGATCTTGCCAAGTACGAGGAAGACATCGCCAACGCGCGCGAGAAGCAGCTCAACAGTGCGCAGCTGGTCACCGACTACATCCCGATCAACTACGGCAGCGCCTCGCAGATCGCAGAGCTTTTGACCTCGGGCGCGAAGACCGGCAATGTCGGCGGTGGTGGCGGATCGAGCAGCGCCGAGCGCGGCTTTCTGTCGCCGCGCGGCAGCGTGTCCTTCGACGAGCGCACCAATACCCTGCTGGTCAACGACACGCCGGAAAAGGTGCAGGAGATCCGGCAGCTGGTGTCGGTGCTCGACCGCCCGGTCAAGCAGGTGCTGATCGAATCGCGGCTGGTGATCGCGACCGATTCGTTCACCCGCGAACTGGGTGCGAAGCTGGGCATTGCGGGCTTCCGCATCAATCCCAGTGGCCAGACGTTGATCACGAACAGCACGTCCGACAATGTCGTGGATCAGGGCAAGAGTATTGCCGATGCCGCCTTCAAGGCTGCAACCACCGGCCAGCCGCAACAAGTCACGATTCCCGCCGGGCTCAATGTCAACCTGCCCGCGACGACTTCCGGCGTGACGGCAAGCAGCATCGGGTTCGGCATCCTGGGCAATGACTACCTGCTCAACCTGGAATTGTCGGCCGCGCAGCAGGAAGGCCGCAGTGAAACCATTTCGCAGCCCAAGGTCGTCACCGCCAACAACCAGGAAGCCTCGATCGTCCAGGGCCAGCAGATCGGCTACCTGACGTTCCAGAACTCCGGTGCTGGCGGCGGCCAAGGTACCGCGACGGTGCAGTTCAAGAACGCCGCGCTGGAGCTCCATGTCACGCCGACGATCACCTCCGACAATCGCGTGTTCATGAAGCTCAAGATCCTCAAGGACGCGGTCGCCAGGCTGGTGCCCAACCCGGGCGGCGGTTTCGTGCCGCAGATCGATCATCGCGAGATCGACACGTCGGTGCTGGTCGGGAACGGGCAAACGGTCGTGCTGGGTGGTGTCTACGAGTTCCAGAATGAACACGACGTCACCAAGGTGCCGTTCCTCGGCGATATCCCGATCCTCGGGGCGCTCTTCCGCGACAAGGTGGACAAGAACAGCAAGGCGGAGCTGCTGGTGTTCATCACGCCGCACATCCTTGGCCAGGAAACGATGGTGCAGTGAGTTTTCCGGCCGGCTGAAGACGCAGGAACGGCGCGGGCAACCGCGCCGTTCTTCGTTTCGGCGCCGCCGCTGGCTGGCTTCGACCAAACTTTCGCGCCCGGCTGTGGTCTACTTGGCGCATGCACGCCGACAGCTACCCCACGCCTGACGCCGCTCCGCCTTCGCCTCCGGGGGCCGGTGATGCGGGCTCCGGCGCCCTGCACGCGCGTTTCGCGGCACTGCGGTCTGCCCTCCAAACCGAAGTCATCGGCCAGCCCGCGCTGGTCGATCGCCTGCTGATTGCGCTGCTCGCCGACGGGCACTTGCTGGTCGAGGGCGCGCCAGGCTTGGCCAAGACCACCGCGATCAAGGCGTTGGCCGCCCGCATCGAGGCCGATTTCCATCGCGTGCAGTTCACGCCCGACCTGCTGCCGGCCGACCTCACCGGCACGGACGTGCTGCGTCCGCAAACCGGTGTGTTCGAGTTCGAGCGCGGGCCGCTGTTCCACAACCTGGTGTTGGCCGACGAGATCAACCGCGCGCCCGCGAAAGTCCAGTCGGCGTTGCTGGAGGCGATGGCCGAGCGCCAGGTCACGATCGGGCGCCGCTCATGGCCTTTGCCGAAGCTCTTCCTGGTGATGGCGACGCAGAATCCGATCGAGCAGGAGGGCACCTTTCCGCTGCCCGAAGCGCAACTCGACCGGTTCCTGTTGCACGTGCCCGTGCGCTATCCCGCCGCGGGTGCCGAGCGCGAGATCCTGCAGCTCGCGCGCCGTCGCGCGCGCGAGGAACTCGTGCCGCACGCCCCGCCGGAACGCTTGCTCGACCAGCAGGACATTTTCGCCGCGCGGGAAGAAGTGCTGGATCTGCACATGGCCGACGGCCTCGAGGAATACATCGTGCAACTGGTGCTCGCGACGCGGGACTCGCGTCCGTGGGCGCCGAAGCTTCGCGAGCGGATCGCGTGGGGCGCGAGCCCGCGCGCCAGCATCGCGCTGGAGCGCTGCGCACGCGCCGCCGCGTGGCTGGCCGGCCGCGACTACGTGTTGCCGGAGGACATCCAGACGCTGGCGCCCGACGTGCTGCGCCATCGCGTGCTGCTCGGGTATGAAGCGGAAGCGGAAGGTTTGCGGGTCGACGACGTGGTACAGCAGTTGCTGGAGCGCGTGCCGCTGCCGTAGCGCGGGCATTGCCCGCCGTCTGAGATCGGCGGACGGTGTCCGTCCCACCTTCCACAACAGCGGCCTTGGTGGTCGCCGCAATCCGGATTGCGTAAAACTCCTTTCGTCATTCCGGGGCCGTTTCCCGGTTCATCGGGAAACGAAACCCGGAATCCAGTTTTGATCCTTGCGATCGCCACACTGGATTCCGGGTTCGCTCGCAAACGGCGCGAGCGGTCCCGGAATGATGCGATTTTGTTTGGTTTGCGATGTCATCCATGTCGGCTGCTTCATCTTCCATAGACGGCATCACCCGCGTCGATCTGGCGGAGCTGATCACGCTGCGCGCACGCGCGGGCAAGCCGGACAACGCACGTACGCGTGCACGAACGCCGTTGGCCGGTGGGCATGTCTCGGCGCTGCGCGGGCGCGGCATGGACTACGCCGAGTCGCGTATCTACCAGGCGGGGGACGACGCGCGCAACATCGACTGGCGGCGTACCGCACGCAGCGGGAAATGGCACACGAAATTGTTCGAAGCCGAACGTGAGCGCAGCTTGCTGTTGCTGGTCGACACCCATGCGACGATGCGTTTCGGTACGCGTGTGCGCTACAAGTCCGTGGCGGCGGCGCGTGCGGCCGCGTGGCTGGCGTGGACCTGCGTGCGAGGTGGCGATCGCGTCGGCGCGCTTGCGTTCGGCGCGGTGCGCGACGCCGTCGATCCGCACGCCGGCGCGCGCGGTGCCTTGAACGCGCTGGGCGCGTTGGCGCGCTGGGATGCGGCCGCCAGCGCCGGCGGCGATGCCGATGAACCGTTGTCCGCCGCGATCGCGCGAGCGCAACGGTTGATCGCGGCAGGCAATCGCATCTGGCTGCTGTCGGACGGTTGGTGCACGGATGCGAACGCGACCGCGGCCTTGGTGCGCCTGGCGCGTCACGCCGAAGTGCGCGTGGTGGTCGTGGCGGATGCGCTCGAACGCGAACTGGCGCCCCGGGGCGCTTACGTCTTCGAGACCGCAGCGGATCGGCAGGTCGTCGATCTGGCCGGTGCGGAGGCGCGCGCCGGGTTTCGCGACGAACTCGCCAAGGGCTGGCACGGCCTCGCCAAGGCATGCGATGCCGCGGGCGTCGCGTGGACGACGTTGTCGACGGGCGATGAACCCGACGTGACGCTGGCGCCGTTCCTGCGGCGGCGGAGCGCACGCGCGTGAATGACAGCGGTCCCGTGCTGCGCGACATCCATCTGCCGCCGGCGGGTTGGTGGCCGCTGGCGCCCGGTTGGTGGATGCTGGCACTGGTTGTCATCATGCTGGCGATCGGCGTGGCGTGGTGGTGGAGACGCCACGCGCGACAACGTCCGCTGCGATCGGTCCTGCGGGAAATCGATGCGATCGAGGCTGCGCACGCCGACCATCGTGACGACACGCGCGCGGCCGAGCAGGCTTCGCGCTTGTTGCGACGCATGGCCCGCCGCATCGATCCGGCCGTGGCCTCCCAGACCGGCGCCGCATGGCGCGCATTCGTGCGCCGTTACGCGCGCGATGCCGCGACGCGGCAGGCACTCGAGAGCTTGATGGACGTGCGCTTCCGGGCACGTCCCGCACTCGATGTTCCGGCCGTGGCGACGGCGTTGCGGGCGTGGTGTTGTATCGCGTTGCGCGCGCCCCGTGCACGCCGGTTCCAGAAGCCTGCAGCCGCGCGAGGCGCCGCGACGCCATGACCTTCGCATGGCCCTGGATGTTCGCGTTGTTGCCGCTGCCGTGGCTGGTGTGGAAGTTCATGCCGCCGGCCGCGCCGGGCGCGGCGTTGCGGCTGCCGCAACGCATCGCGCTCGCACGCATGCACGCGGCAGGCTCGGCGCGCTGGCGCGTCGCGGTCGCGGCGCTGGCCTGGCTGTCGCTGGTGTGTGCCGCGGCGCGTCCGCAACAACCGGCGCCGCCGCAGGCGTTGGCGCATACCGGACGGGCGATGATGCTGGCGGTCGATTGCTCCGGCAGCATGGCGATCCAGGACATGCGCTTCGGCGACCTCACGGTCAGCCGATTCGCGGCGGTCAAAGCCATCGCGCAGCGATTCATCGAAAAGCGTTCGGGCGATGACGTGGGGTTGATCCTGTTCGGCACGCAGGCGTACCTGCTGACGCCGATGACGTTCGATGTCGACGCGGTCGCGAAGCAGATGGCGGGCGCGGCCATCGGACTCGCCGGGCGCGAAACCGCGATCGGCGACGCGATCGTGCTGGCGGTGAAACACCTCGACGCCCTGCCGGCGCGTGCGCGGGTGCTGGTGTTGCTCACCGATGGGGTCAACACCGCCGGCAACGTCGCACCGCTGGACGCCGCGAAGCTCGCGAAGGCAGCGGGCGTGCGCATCTACACGATCGGCGTCGGTTCCGATGCGCAGACGCTCAACGTGTTCGGGATGCAACTGCCGGCGCCGGACAACGAGCTGGACGTGCAGGCGTTGACGCGGATCGCGCGCGAAACCGGGGGACGGTTCTTCCGCGCCGCCGATGGCGGGCAGCTTTCCGCCGCGTACCGCACCATCGACGCGCTGGAACCGTTGGCGCGCGGCGAGTCGCTGCTGCGTCCGGATCACGAATGGTATCCGTGGCCGCTGGCCTTGGCGCTGGTGTTGGGCTGCACCTTGTTGCCGTGGCGCGTGTTGGTGCCGGGCAAGGCCATGGCGACATGAGCGCGTTCGATTTCCCGTTGCATTTCCTGCGTCCGTGGTGGTGGCTAGCATTGGCGCCGCTGCCGGCAGTCCTCTGGATGCTGGCGCGCAGCGGTGGCCGCGCGGTGCTGGCCCGCTTGGCCGACGCCGCGTTGTTGCCGCACTTGATCCAGGGCGGCGGCGCGCGCAAGCGCAGCGCATTGGTGCTGGTCGCGCTGGCCTGGTTGGCGGCGGTGGCGGCGCTGTCGGGCCCGGCATGGCAGAAGACGGCGGCCCCGCTGTATGTGAACGGTGCGGCACGCGTGATTGCATTGTCGCTGTCGGACCACATGCTCGCCGAGGACCTAAAGCCCGATCGCATGACCCGCGCGCGCTTCGCGGTACGCGATCTGCTGAATGCCGCGGGCGACGCGCGCACGGCGCTGGTCGCGTACGCCGGCGCGGCGTTCACGGTGGCGCCGCTGACCGACGACAAGCATACGGTCATGAACCTCTTGCGCGTGCTGCAGCCGGACGTGATGCCGGTGCCCGGCAACGATGCTGCCAGCGGCATCAGGCGCAGCGTCGAATTGCTCGGGCAATCACATGTCGAAGGCGGCGAAATCGTGCTGGTGACGGATACGGCCGATGAAGTCGCGGTCGCGGCGGCGCGCGATGCGCATGCGCAAGGCGTCCGCGTGGACGTGCTCGGCATCGGTACGCCGCAAGGCGCGCCCGTGCCCCGGCAAGGCGGTGGATTCGCGAACGGCGCGCACGGACCATTGATGGCGCGTCGCGATGACGCGGCGCTGCGCGCGGTCGCGAACGCGGGCGGCGGACAGTACGTTGCGCTGCAGGCCGACGGGGGCGGCGTGACGGCATTGGCTGTGCCCCAAACGGAAACCGGTCACGCGAGCCACGGCGAACATGCGCAGTTGTGGCGCGACGGCGGCGTATGGCTGCTGCCCGCGCTGCTGATATTCGCGGCGCTGGCTTTCCGGCGCGGCTGGCTGATGCTGCTCGCGGTGTTCCTGCTACCCATCGGCGTGCCGCCCGCACACGCGGCGGACCTGCAATCCCTGTTTGCCAACCGCGACCAGCGCGCGCTGCAGGCGCTGCAGAAGGGCGACGCGGCGCAGGCGCGGAAACTGGCCACGACGCCGGCAGTGAAAGGCGCAGCGGATTATCGCGCCGGCGATTTTGCCGAAGCCGCCAAGGCATTCGCCCAGGGCGACGATGCGCGTTCGCACTACAACCTCGGCAATGCGCTCGCCAAGGAGGGCAAGTACGAAAAGGCCATTGCGGCCTACAAGGAAACCCTGCAGCGCGATCCGGAATTCGCGGATGCGCGCGCGAATCTGGATGCCGTCGAGGACTGGTTGAAGCGCCACGCCAAGCCCCAGCCGCAGCAAGGGCAGGGCGGCAAAACGGCGAACGACAACGAAGGAAATCAGCAATCTTCTTCGCAGGGTTCGACGTCGAATGCAGACAAGAGGCGGAGGCGGAACCCATCGCAGTCCGGCGCGCAGCAACAGCCTTCGTCATCCGCGAATTCCGCATCGTCGGATACCGGCCAGAACAGCGCTGCGTCCGGCCGGAACGCGCAGCAGCAAGGCGGCGGCCACAACGCCAGACGGTCCGGCAACGATGGCGCCTCCGCCAATGAAGACGCCAAGCAGCGCGAACAGACGCAGCGCGCTTCGGAAGGCTTGTCACGCGAACTCGAGCGCGCCGATGGGAAGGTCGGGCACACAAATGGCGCATTCGCGTTGGGTCAGAATGACGCCAAGCAGGACGACCGCTTCGACGCCGAGCAACGCGCGATGCTGCACGCGGTACCGGATGATCCCGGCGCATTGTTGCGACGCAAGTTCCAGCTTGAGTGGGAGCAGCGCAACGGACTTCAGCAAGAGGATCAGCAGCGATGATGCGCCGATGGTGGATCGTTCTGATCGTGTTGCTGGCGCCGCTCGCCTGCGCGGCGACCGGGTCGGCAGCGACCGTGCACGCGTTCCTCGACCGCACCCATGTCAGCCTCGGCGATACCGTCACGCTCAACATCCAGGCCAGCGGCTCGATCGGCACGCCGGATTTGGCGCCGCTGCAGAACGACTTCCAGGTGCTGGGCACGTCGCGCTCCAGCAGCGTGCAGATCACGAATGGCAAGACCGAAGCGACATCGCAACTCGGCATCGCCTTGAAGCCGTTGCACGCGGGTGCGATCACGATTCCGCCGCTCGACGTGGGCAGCGCAAAAACGCGGCCATTGACGCTGCAGGTCGGCGCCGCGCCAGCCGGCGGCACGGGCAAAGTCGGGGACCCGGTCTTCATGGAGGCGAGCGTGCTGTCCAGCTCGCCGTGGGTGGGGCAGCAAACCGTCTACACCGTGCGGCTGTTTTACCTGCCCGGCGTCGATGGCGCGCTCGGCGATCCGAGTGCCGACGGCGCGCGCCTGGTCAAGCTCGATCGCGATCATCGTTACATGGCCAATCGCAACGGATATGCGTACAAGGTGATCGAGCGCAGTTGGGCGCTGATCCCGCAGCGCAGCGGCGCGATCACGGTGCAGGGGCCGGAATTCCAGGGCCAGCGGATTGCGGCCGGCAACCCCGGCACGTGGTTCAACGATCCGAACGCGCTGCTCAACAATCCGAATGGCATCCTGAACGGGCAGACGCCGGGCCTCGGTGCGCCGGTGCAGGCGATGGCACCCACCGTGCACATGAATGCCCGCGCCGCACCCGCCGGTGCAGGCAAGCCGTGGCTGCCGGCGCGCTCGATTCAACTGCAATTGACGGGATTGCCGTCCAACGGCGAAGTGGATGCGGGCGTGCCGCTGACGCTCACGCTGAGCATCAGCGCCAGCGGACAACCCGCCGACGCGCTGCCGGAACCGGAACTGCCACCGATCGCGGGCGCGCAAATCTATCCCGACCAGACGCAGGATTCGACCGACGACAGTGACCAGTGGCTGCAGGGCAAGCGCACCCGCAGCTTCGCGATCGTGCCGCAACGGAATGGCAGCCTCACGATTCCCGCGATCACCTTGAATTGGTGGAACGTCGAAAGCGGACGCGCCGAGCAGGCGAGCGTGCCGGCGCGCACGTTGCGCGTTTCGGGTGCAGCGGCCAATGCGGCGAGTGTGTCCGCGCCGCCGAGTGCCGGTCTTGCGACGAGCAGCAACGTCGCGGCGCCCGCGGTGGCGGTTGCCGTGCCGGCGGCGGGTGTGCCGGACTTTTGGCGCGCCGTTGCGTTGGCGAGCCTCGCGTTGTGGCTGCTTGCGATCGCGGTTTTCGTAACGTGGTGGTGGCGGCAACGACGCCGCGCGCAGCGGCCCCAACCGGCGCCGGATGGCGAACCCCCTTCGTCAGCCACGTCAGCCCCGGCTGTCGTGAGGCCCGCGGACGCGGATGCCACTGCGCCCGCGACGCGACCAGACGCGCGCGCGTTGCAACGCCACGCGCTCGATGCGGCACGCGCGGGCGATCCGGCGGCCTGCGAACATGCGCTGCTGGAATGGGCGCGCGCCTCGCGCTCCGGCATCACGCACCTGAGCCAAATGCGCGATGAACTGTCCGATGCCGGACAACGCGATGCACTGGACGCGCTGCAACGCGCGCGGTGGCAGGGCGGCGATCCGTCACCCGCGTGTACCGCGGTTGCGGATGCGTTCGCGCGGGGTTTCGCGTGGCGCAGCGATGACAAGCCCGCGCGTGGCCGGGATGCGGACCTGCCGCCGTTGTACCCGTCGCGCTGATGGGGTGCGCGCGTTGGGCTTCGCGTACGCTCAGCCCAACCCGTTCGTCACGTCGACATGCAAGCGTTCGGCCGCCCGTTGCCACGCCTCGGCCATGCCCCGATCGAACGCGCACAGCACGATGCGGTGCGGTGTGCGCGTGCGGTGGCGTGCTTCGGCCAGCACCGTCAGTGCGATCGCGGCGGCGGCATCGCGCGGATAGCCGTACACGCCGCAACTGATCGCGGGAAACGCGATGCTGTCGATGGCGTGCTCGCGCGCCAGCGCCAGCGCGCTGCGATGGCAAGCCGAAAGCAGGTCCGGCTCGCCACGGTCGCCGCCGCGCCACACCGGGCCCACCGTGTGGATCACGTGCTGCGCCGGCAGGTTGAATCCGGGTGTCACCCGCGCTTCGCCGGTTGGACAGCGCACGCCGGCACGCACTTCCGGAATCGCACGGCAGGCTTCGAGAAGGCGCGGGCCCGCGGCGCGGTGGATTGCGCCGTCCACCCCGCCGCCGCCCAGCAGCGATTCATTCGCCGCGTTGACGATCGCGTCGACGTGCAGCGTGGTGATGTCGACCTGGATGATTTCGATCATGCCGTTCCGGGGGCCATGTCGCGCACGATTCGAATCCGATGATTTTGCGCCGTGACAGAAAGGCGCCGGATTGCGGATCGCCGCTTTGCGTCCGGAATGACGGCGGTGCTATTTTGCCGCGACTGCCGTCAGTGCCGTTGCTGCTTCAGCAGATCGCGGATTTCGGTCAGCAGCACCACGTCCGCGGGCGGAGCTGGCGGCGGCGCATCGGTCTTCTTGGGCATCACGCGCTCCAGCGCCTTGATCACGATGAAGATTGCCAGCGAAATGATGAGGAATGCGATGACGGCGTTGACGAAGGCACCGTAGGTGATCGCCACTTCCTTGGTGGTGCCGGAGGCGGACTGGATGACCACCTTCATCTTGGAGAAATCGATGCCGCCGGTGATCACGCCCAATGGCGGCATGATGATGTCGCTGACCAGCGACGAGACGACCTTGCCGAACGCGCCGCCGATCACCACCGCAACGGCCAGATCGACCACATTGCCGCGCATGATGAAAGCCTTGAAGTCTTTCGCGAAGCTCATAGCGTTCTCCTTTCGTGGACGTGATCGGATCTCCCCTGCCGCGCCGCGGCCCGCCCATTTAGGCACTCTCGCGCGCCACGCGCAACCTGCGCCGTTCAGGTGATGCGGCCTTCCAGCCGTGCCACGCCTTCGAGTTCTGCCGCGAACCGGTCGCCGCGTGCGAGCGGACCGACGCCGGCCGGCGTGCCGGTGAAGATCAGGTCGCCCGCTTTCAATTCGAACAGCCTCGACAGCTCGGCGATGATTTCCGCGACCGGAAAGATCATGTCCGCGATGTCGGTGTCCTGGCGCGTGTCACCGTTGACGGTCAGCGACAGGCGTGCGTGCGCGGGATGCCCGATGGCGCTCGCGGCGCGCAATGCCGACACCGGCGCGGAAGCGTCGAAGCCCTTCGCCACATCCCACGGCAAGCCCTTCGCCTTCATCGCGGCCTGCAGATCGCGGCGCGTCAGGTCGAGCCCGACGCCGTAGCCGAACACGCCATCCAGTGCACGCGCGGCGTCGATGTCGCGGCCGCCGCTGGCCAGCGCCACCACCATTTCCACTTCGTGGTGCAGCTCTTGCGTCACCGAGGGATACGGCACCTCGCCGCCATCCGCCACGATCGCGTCGGCCGGCTTCATGAAGAACACCGGGTTGGCGCGACTCACCGTTTGCGCGCCCATTTCCTTCGCGTGGTCGGCGTAGTTGCGGCCGATGCAGTAGATGCGGTGCACGGGGAATCGCGCATCGCTGCCTTGCACGGACAGCGTCGGGATGGCGGGAGCATCGAACAGGAAGGACATTGGCTTCATCTCGCGGCGGGATGTGCGATTGTAGGCGGAGCCCGCGCCACGCGCCGCAGCCCCGGTCCGTCGGGGGTGACACCTGTCGGCCACCATGCTTGATTGCGGCCAAGGGTGCGGTCGCGGATCGCCTGCCAACCTATGGCAGACTTGCGCAAGCGCTGCCGCGTACGGGACAAAGGGTAAGCGACGAACGATCCGGCGACGATCTTCTGCAGCAACCGCGCATGATCGCGCGCAACGCGACGATGACGAACCTCGTCCACGCCGGCCGTGCCTGAAGCGGGCGCTGGCGATTCCCGCAATGGACAAAGCGGCGGGCGCACAGCGCTTTTTGGGTTGGTTCAATTTAACTACTCATTCCAGCGCACGCGCTACGCGCGCTGCTAAATTCGCGCGTCAAGCCGCACAAAGAGGACAGCGCCATGCTCGCAGGTTCATGTCATTGCGGGGCTGTAACGGTTCAGGTCCCGCGCAAGCCACGGCGCCTCACCAGCGGCAACTGCTCAATCTGCCGTCGCCACGGCGGAATTTTCGGCTACTACGACAAGAGCGTGGTGAAGATCATCGCTCGCAAAGACGCACTGCAACAGTATGTTTGGGGCGACAAGTCTCTGGCGCTTTGTAGATGCGCCACATGCGGTTGCGTGACGCACTGGGAACCCATCGACCCCACCATCAGCAGAATGGGCGTGAATTTCCGCAACTTTGACCCGTCTGTCGTTGCGTCAACGCGAGTTCGAAGATTCGATTGCGCCAGTACCTGGAAATTCCTGGACTGAACGGCGCGTCGTTCGTGGCGGTGGCGCGGCAAGCAAGACGTTCAAACCGACCGGATAGTTCCAAGGTTTGATGGGTACTTGAATGCAAAAGGTCACAATATCCGCCACGGCACGAAGATCGCGACGAGGATCGCGGCGAAGAGCATCCACTTGGTGGCGTAGTACAACTTGCGGTTGCGCGTCTTCAGCTTCTTGCCGACGTGGCGGATGGCGTAGGCGTACTTGAAGATCTTGTTGACGCCGCCGGTGCGGTCCCCTTCCTGGTTGGGTGACGAACCCGCGGCGAGCAAGGTGCGCGCGACGGCGTGGTTGAGCGCGGTGGCCCAACGATATTTCATGGGGCGTTCGAGGTCGCAGAACAGGATGATGCGATCCGTTTCGGTTTCGTTGGCCGCCCAATGGATGTAGGTTTCATCGAACACCACGCCTTCGCCGTCGCGCCAACTGTACGGCTTGCCGTCCACGTTGATCCAGCAGCGGTCGTCGTTGGGCGTGATCAGGCCGAGGTGGTAGCGCAGCGAGCCGGCGAAGGGATCGCGGTGCTTGCCCAGCTTGGCGCCCGGCGGCAACTGGGTGAAGGCGGCGGCCTTGATGTTGGGCGTCGAACGCAACAGCTTCACGGTGCGCGGACACAGTTGCAGCGCCGACGGATGCGGCGCGTCGTCGTACCACTTCAGGTAAAACCGCTTCCAGCCGGTGCGGAAGAACGAATGGAAGCCCGCGTCGTTGTATTGATCCGACGCCTTGATGTGGCTGGCCCTGGCGAGCGCGACGGCTTCGTCGCGAATGGTTTGCCATTGGCTGCGAAGATTTTCCAATTCTGGAAAATCGGCGGGCGTCAGGTAGGGCGTCGCGGGCACCCGCGAGAACGCGTACATCAGCACGTTGATCGGCGCCATGAACGTCGAGTGGTCGGTGATCTGGCGAAGGAAGCGGTGGCGCACCCGTCCGCGAAAGTGCACGAACAGCGCACACGCGACGAGGACGGCAAGAACGATCCACTCGATCATGACGACAATGCGGTCAAGCACATTCGAAGGCCGCAGATTTTACTCCGCGGCCTCTACTCCGCGGCGGCTGTACGCCGCCTGCCTCTGCCGGAATGCGCGAGCGTGATGACACCGACGCCGACGAGGATAACGACCATGCCGCCGATTTCTGCCGCGCCCACGTGTTCGCCCGCGATCAATGCGCCCAGCAATACCGCGACTGGCGGATTCACGTAGGCGTAGCTCGCGGTCAGCGCCGGGCGCGCGTGCTTGATCAGGAACAGGTACGCGGAAAACGCGATGATCGATCCGAACACGGCAAGGTACGCCACCGCCAGGATCGAGGCGGTCGGCGGGTGCGCGGGCAGGCGTTCGCCGCTCAGCCATGCGGTCAGCGCCAGCGCGGGCGCGGCGCACAACATCTGCGCGGCTACGTTCATGGGCCCTTCGGGCATGTCCTGATGACGGCTCCAGATGGAGCCGAATGCCCACGCGAGCGTGGCCACCAGCAGTGCTGCCGCCGCCCACGGCGCGGCGCGCATCGCGCCGCCGCTGTTCAGGACGATCACGCCGACAAAGCCGATCGCCAGTCCTGCGATTTCACCGCGGCTGGGGCGCTCGCGATAGGCAAACAGGAACAGCGCGATGAACAGCGGTTCGCTGGCAATGGCGATCGCGGCGATGCCGGACGTGACGCTCTGTTCCGCGAAGCACACGAAGCCGTTGCCGAACAGCAGCAGCAACACGCCGGTGATCGCTGCGTTGCGCCATTGCCGCCGCGTCGGCGGCTTCACGCCGCGCAGGCGCAGCCATCCGTACATTGCGATGCCGGCTGCAAAAAAACGCAACGCGGCCATCGTGAACGGCGGAAAGCCGGTCAGGCCGATGCGGATGCCGAGATAAGTCGAGCCCCAGATCACGTACACCGAAACCAGCGCCAGCGGGATCAGCCAACGGCGTTCGGGTGCGGTGTCGACGGCAATGGGGGCGGTGGTGTCGTGCATGACGGATGAATCTGCGTGGGTGGTGCGAGCAATGCCTGCGCCGAGTCGCGCAAGACGCGGCTTCAATCGTGCCGGGCGCTCGACCTCTGCCTAGAAGTCCACCTTGCCGAACCGGGCCAGCCCCTTGTTGTGGCCGGGCGGGTCGAGGACGGATTGGTCGAGCGGCAGCGGTTCGCCTATCCATTCGGCAAGCGTCGTGTGATCGGCAAGGTCGTCGTCGGTGACCGGGTGGACCAGGGACGTCAGCCCCGAAGCCTCGAACAGCGGCACGATGCGAGCCAATGCCGATGCGAGGAACTGGACTTCGAATTGCGGTTTGGGATGGGGGCCGACGCCCTTGTCGTACATCTTGCCGACCAGGATCAAGCCCGGCAGCGAGCCGTTTTCCAGCATGGCGACAAGATCCCTGTGCAGGCGCTGCGCCACGGACAAGCTGTCGGCGTCGAAGTAGACGTGAGCATGGTACGGGTCGGTGGGCTTTGGCATGACTGGCCTTGGGTGGCGGGTACGGAGAGCAAGTCGCTGGAAAAATTCTGCGCAGGCCCGGCAAGCAATGACGCCTCCGTTCAGGGAGGCGTGGAGGCATTGTAAGTCCGGTAGGCGTACGGCGGCGTCCGCAGCGTCATGAAAGTTTCGACAGTTCGTGTTGAATGCCGTTCAACGCGCGCCGGCGTGGCGTTCGCGTTCCAGCAGGGTTTGCTTGCGCGCCGCGCCCCAGCGCCAACCGCCCGGTGCGCCATTGGCGCGCACCACGCGATGGCAGGGCACAATCAGCGCCAGCTTGTTGGCGCCGCAGGCGCGACCGACCGCGCGCGCGGCGTGCGGTTCGCCGATGGCGCGGGCGATCTCGGCGTAGCTGCGGGTTTCGCCCGCGGGAATGCGAGTCAGAGCTTCCCATACGCGCCACTGGAATGCGGTGGCGGTGATGTCCAGCGGCGGTAGTGCCTGCGTCGCGGCGCCGCCGGTGCGTCCGTTGAATTGCCGCGCGACGCGCGCGACGATCGCGGCCAGCCATTCGTCGCGTCCCGCGTCCACGCGCGTCAGCGACGCATTGGGAAATTCCGCGTGCAGCGCGTCGACCAGTTCCGCATCGTCATCGCCCAGCGTGACCGCGCAAAGTCCCCGCGTCGTGGCCGCGACCAGCACGCGCCCCAGCGGCGAGGCCACGGTGGTGTAGCGGATCGCGATGCCGGCGCCGCCGTCGCGGTAGCGTGCCGGCGGCATGCCCAGCAGCCGGTCGGAGTGCTCGTACACCCGGCTGCCCGAACCGAAGCCGGCGGCGTACACCGCGTCGGTGACGTCCGCGCCGCTGCGCAGCGCCTGCTTGAGTTCGCCGAAGCGGCGCGCGCGCGCGTATTCTGCGGGCGAGACGCCGAAGCGTTTGCGAAAGCTGCGTTGCAGCCAGGCAGGGGAAAGTCCGACCTGGCGCGCGAGCGCGTCCAGCGTAGGCGCGTGTTCGCTGCGATCCAGCAGATCGCGCGCGTGGTCGAGCGGGCCGTGGTGGCTTGCAGTGATGGCGGATTTGGTGTTCATGCGCACAGCATGCGCGCACCGCCGCGCGCCTACCATCCGGTTCTTGTCGTGGAGCCGTCGCCCGCCGGAGGCAGCGTGCCTCGCGGCCCCGGCGGCATCACCGTGAATTCGCCCTCGATCACGCCCGGATCGGCGCTGCGGCGGCCGCGGTTGCGCAACCAGCCCCGCACCAGCACCGTCAGTGCGGTGACGACGATGACGGCCGCGCCGACCAACAGGCCCATCGCGGCCAAGCCGATCAGCAACACGGTGCCGGCGATCACCACCAGCGCGCGCAACAGCGGATGACGAGGCAGTTTGATGAAGAATTTGTCGATACGCATGGATGGACCGCGTGGCACAATGACGTCCCAACCATGCGGGCGCGAAGCCGCCGTCACAAGTGTCGTCAGGCATGGCCTGCCGGTGCGGGGCCATGGATGGCCCGCCGAGAATCGAGCGGTAGCTTGATTCATCGAAGCCGAGCCCGGGCGTGAACCGAACCCGGCGCGCTGGAAAAGTGCAGGATCGCACTTTTTCAACAACTCATCAGGAGTCGTGCATGGACATGACCAGCCCCAACGAGATCCTGTGCCGCCTGGAAGACATCCCGGACGGCGGGGTGCTGGGCGTCGATCCGCCCGATCCGGAAGGCGAACCGCTGCTGCTGGCGCGGCGCGGCAATTCGGTGCAGGCGTGGCTGAACGTGTGTCCGCACGCCGGCCGCCGCATGGATTACGCGCCGGGCCTGTTCCTGGTCAAGGACGACAAATTGACCTGCGCGGTGCACGGCGCCACCTTCGCGCTGCGCGAAGCCGGCCTGTGCGTGCAGGGGCCGTGTCGCGGGCAATCGCTGGTCGTGGTGCGGGTGCAGGTGCGCGATGGGCTGGTGACGCGGGCGTAGGGCGAAGGCGGGCGCTTACGCGATGCCGGGGGCATCGCGTGCCCGGCTGAGCGGCCGGCCAAGGATGGCCGGACCGGCGCCTG
>Ga0207652_10000150_pt1 | contig 75189 bp, 71 predicted proteins | sample KBSC63BmetaG_FD_184334 | JGI IMG/M metagenome (GOLD analysis project Ga0207652, IMG submission 184334) | Corn rhizosphere microbial communities from Kellogg Biological Station, Michigan, USA - KBS C6-3B metaG (SPAdes) (version 2) | ecosystem: Host-associated > Plants > Roots > Rhizosphere ... | reverse complement strand
CGCTGAGCAGCCCGCCGCCCTGCGTCCGTTCGGCGTAGGCGCCGACCCGCTCGCGCTCTCGCGCCACCGCAGCTGGGACGAAGTCGAGCGCGTAGAGCTGGGCGTGGCTGTGCTCGAGCGAGGCGCCGGCGCCGCCGCCCTCGTTGACGATCAGCTGCACGTAGGAGGCGTGGGCGTGGGCCCGCATGCGCTCGCGCCAGGTGTCAACCGCCGCGCTCAGCTGCTCCTCGCTCAGCTCGCACATCACGGTTACGTGCTCGGGCGTGTTGATCAGCACCTCATGGGTGCCGGTCGCGGGGCGGGCGGAGAAGAGGTCGGGCTCGCCGGAACGGCGCGACTCGAGCAGGGGATCGCCGGCACTGGCGAAGGCGCCGGCCTCACCCGAGCGCGCTCCCACCTCGGCCGCTCCGCCCACCTCGTTGGCCAGGGCGGGGTAGAGGTTCGGCACCACCCGCGTCGTCCAGCCCGGACCGTCCGCCTCGCCGCCGCCCGGCCGCGTCGCGTAGACCTCGGGCGGGGTGCGGTCCTCGCGGCCTTCGCAGAAGGGACAGTTCTCCGGCCCCTTCGGTTCGCTTTTGGGCAGGTTGAAGCTGTCGGGGCGGGCGGCTCGGCCCGGAGCGAGAATCGCCGGCAGCCCGGAGAGCTGGTCGATGCGCAGTTCGGGAGAGCTCAGGAGCGGGAGGGTGGCAGGTCGGGCTCAGGCTCGACGGGCGGCGGTGGAGGCGGCTTCGGCGGCGTTGTTGGCGAGGGCTTCGGCCTTTTCCTGCCCTGCTCGCCTCCGAGGAACGGTTCGATCATGTCCATCGGCAGCGGGAATACCACGGTGGTGTTCTGGTTGCTGCCGATTTCCAGCAGGGTCTGCAGGTAGCGGAGCTGCAGCGAGGCGGGGTTGGTACTGATGATGTCGGCCGCGTCGGTGAGCTTCTGCGCTGCTTGGAACTCGCCCTCGGAGTTGATGATCTTGGCCCGGCGCTCGCGCTCGGCCTCGGCCTGGCGCGCGATCGCCCGCTGCATCTGCTCCGGAATTTCGACGTCCTTGATCTCGACCGCGGTCACCTTCACGCCCCAGGGCTCGGTCGACTCGTCGATGATCTTCTGCAGCTCTTCGTTGAGCCGCTCGCGCTCGGAGAGCAGCTGGTCGAACTCGGCCTTGCCGAGCACCGAGCGCAGCGCCGTCTGCGAGATTTGCGAGGTGGCGATGAGGAAGTTTTCGACCTCGACGATCGCCCGGTTGGAGTCGACCACGCGAAAGTAGGCGACGGCATTGACGCTGGCCGGGACGTTGTCGCGGGTGATCACCTCCTGCGGCGGGATGTTCAGCGTCACCGTGCGCAGGTCGACCTTGACCATGCGGTCGATCAGCGGGATCAGCAGGATCAGACCCGGTCCCTTGGTGGCGATCAGGCGGCCGAGGCGGAAGATCACGCCGCGCTCGTACTCGCGCAGCACCCGCACCGAGGTCCCGAGAGCGATCACGACGAAGAAGGCGATGATGATCAGGACTCCGAGTGCTGCTGCCATCAGCTTGCTCCTTCTTTGGCCTTGCCGGCGGAGGTCGGCTCGGGGTGGACCACCAGGGTCAGCCCTTCCACCGCATCGACCCTGACTCTATCCCCCAGCCGCACAGTGGCCCCGCCGTCCGCGAGCCGCGCGCTCCAGACCGTTCCCTCGGCCCAGACCCGGCCCTCGGGATCGAGGTCGCTGCGCGCCTCGGCGAGCGAGCCGATCAGCTCCTCGGTGCCGGTTCGCACGGGCTGGTCGCGGTGGGCCTCGATCACCTTGCGGGTGACGAAGTAGAAGGCGACGAGGCAGAGCAGGCCGAACGCGATCAGGGCCGGGCCGACGTAGTCGGCGGCGCTGCTGTCGGACTCCAGCGCCAGCACGCCACCGGCGATCAGGCCGAGCGCGCCGAGCGCCGCCAGCACGCCGCCGGTCGAGAGCAGCAACTCGCCGACGAGGAGTCCCATCCCGACCAGGGCGACGACGAGAGCTGCGTCCATATCTCGATTATCCGCTTTCGCACTCTTCGCGCAGGGCGAAGCGCTTGACGTAGGCCGCCAGTTCGGACTGCTTGGGGAAGACCCCGATCTTGAGGTAGCAGAGCGAACCCGAGCGGTCATAGAAAGCGGTGTCGGGCAGGCCGCTGCCGGCGCCGATAGCGTGGGCTATGTCCTGGTTGCCGTCACTGAAGCTCGGGTAGGGCAGCGGCGCCTCTTCGAGGAAGGTTTCGGCACCGGCGTCGGAGTCCTGGCTGTTGACGCCGAGGAAGGCGACCTTCTTGCCGTAGGTCGCGGAGACCTTCTGCAGGGTGGGGAACTCAAAGCGGCAGGGCCCGCACCAAGAGGCCCAGACGTTGACGACGACCGGGTACCCCTTGAGCGCGGCGATGCGCTTTTCGAAAGCGCTCGGGCCGCCCGGTAGAAGCCTGTCGCTTTCTTTGTATAGGGCGGCGAGTGGCGCGGGGGCGCCGGCCAGCGCCTTGGCGTAATCGGGGTGCTGCCCCCCGTAGTCACCGCCGCTGTCGGCACCGCAACCGGCGACCATCACCCCCGCTGCCGCAACCGAGATCAGACCGATCACGAACTGTCGTCCCTTTTTCTTCAATTCCTTGATTACAATACGTATGTTCGGTTCGCTGCTTTGTGCGAATCGCTTTGTGAGAGCGCTTGGGGGGAGGCAGTAGGGCCGACTCCCGGCATTCCTCGTCTAAGTGTCCCGCCCGTCATCGATCGCGGCGGGGACTAAACCCGAAAGCCTTCATGGCCAAGACCAGCGAAGTTGCCGCGCCGGCGGCAGTTCCATCTAGCGCCGATATCGATCGGGCGGCGAAGTTCGCCCGCGAGCCCTTCCTGCTCGATGGCGAGGGGCCGGAGGCGCTTGCCCCCGGCACCGCCCGGCGCCGCGCCCTTGACGCCGCCCTGGCCGAGCTCGATGGCGGCGCCGAGGATCCCTCAATCCAGTGGCGCCGCGATTTCTCCCTGCTCCTGGGCCTGGAGCGCCTGCTCGCCGACGAACCGCCGAAGTTGCGTGACGGCGCCGAACTGAACCCGCACCAGGTTGACGCTCTCTCGGGCACCCTGACCGAGCTGATGGCCGAGCAGCAGGTCGCCGCCGACGGCGAAGCGAATGGCAAGGCGAAGGGCAATGGCTCGGTCGAGAAGGCGCCGCCGGCAAAGAAGGCGGCCAGGCCCGACGCTGATGACGAAGGCGCCGCCGCCAACGGCGACGTCGAGCTCGAGGACGAGGAGCTGGCGCCCGACGAGGAGCCCCAAGACTGGGAGGAGCAGCCGGCCTCCGACGACGAGGAGACGATCGAGGAGGCGCCCGACGACCCTGGCGCCGAGCGGCGCTTCTGGTTTGAGCACGCTACCGGCGCCGGCAAGACCGTCGCCGCGGTTGGTTTCATCGACGCCACCCGCACCGGCGGCGTGCTGATCCTCACCCACCGCCGCAACCTGGTCGACCAGTTCATCGGCGAGATCTCCGACCGCGGCTACAAGGAGCGCCTGCGCCCGCCACTGCTCGGAGACCGCGACGATCCCGACGGCCCGGTCACGGTCGAGACCTACCAGTGGTTCGTCCGCAACCACAAGAAAATCTCCGACGCCTACTCGATCGTGATCTGCGACGAGGCGCACACCGCGTTGGGCGAGAAGACCAGCGCCTGCATCCGCGCCTGGACCGGCCCTGTCTTCATCGGCATGACCGCGACCGGGGCGCTGATCGCCCGCCACGTCGCCGATCTCTTCCCGACCCAGACCTCGCGCTTTGACCTGATCCAGGCGGCGCGCCGCGGCGTGATCTCGCCGCTGCGCTGCATGCGCATCCCGCCCGGCCCGGGGGTGCGGACGATCGCCAAGGTGCCACTGCGCAAGGGCGAGGTCGACCAGGACTTCGACCAGGAGGAGCTGGCCGCTCTGCTCGACCAGGAGCCCTTCAACGTCGCCATCGCCGATCTTTACAAGACGCGCTTCGACGGCATGCCCGGCGTCCTCTACACCGCCGGCGTGCAGCACGCCAAGAACGTGGCGCGGGCGCTGCAGGCTGCCGGCGTCACGGCGCGCGCCGTCTCGGGCGAGACGCCCAAGCGCGAATTGGCAGAGATCCTCGCCGGCTTCGAGCGCGGCGAGGTCGACGTGCTCTGCAACGCGATGCTGCTGGCCGAGGGCTGGAACTCGCCGCGGGCGACGCTCTGCATGCACCTGGCGCCGACCGCCTCGCGACGGATCTATCAGCAGCGGGTCGGCCGCGTCACCCGGCGCGCGCCGGGCAAGGAGGCCGGCCTGGTGATCGACTTCGTCCACCCGGCGACCACCCACGACGAGACGATCATCACCCTGCACAGCCTGCTCGACCGCGACGTCTACCGCGGCGGCGCGATCGTGATCGGCCCGGTGCGGCGCTCGCGCGGGCGGCGGATCCGGGTCGAGCGGCGGATCGTGCCGGTCTCCGGTGAGGAGGAGCGCCGCATGCAGGTGCTCGAACGCGAGCTCTGGCGGATCGCGGTCGAGAACCTCGACCACGCCGAGCAGCACGCTTGGGCGGCGCTGGCCGGGGCGCGGGTCAACCCGCAGGGCTGGCGTCGGGCGCGGGCGATCCTGCAGGGTTCCGGCTCGCAGGAGCTGAAGCGCCGCTTCCTGCTCACCTGCGTGCAGCGCAACCGCACCTCGCAGCTGAAACTGAAAGCGCTGAGCGAGATCGCCGACCTCGGCGACGCCGACGCCTTCGACGACGCGATCGACATCGTCGGCACCTGGAGCCGCGACGACAAGCGGGCCGGCACGCGGACCCTGCTCCAGGCCCTGGTCGACAAGCGGATCGGCCGCCGCGACCAGGCTCAAGCCTGGGTCTGGCGTCTTGCTTCCTACACCCGCGAGTTGCACGAAGAGTACGCCGTGCAGCGCTGGCCGGAGACGAAGCGACTGCTCGGCTTGCTTGTCAATTCCTCGGGCCGCGCGCACGGGCGCAACGCCCGCCGACTCGTCCACGCGGCGCGCAAACAGGACCGGCGTCTGGCGGTGGCGCTGCTCGCCGGCGCGGTCTCGCACACGCCCGAGGGCGAAGAGGTGCTGCGCGGGGCGCGGATGCGGATGGCCCGCAAGCCCTCGGCGATCGCGCGCGAGCTGCTGCGCAACTTCCCCAAGGGCGGCAAGCGGCGCAACAAGCGCGGCAAGAAGCGCGCAAGGAAGAATGGCGAGAACAGCGGCGTGCCCAGCGGTGAGACGACCGCGGAGACAGCGGCCGACGCAATCGCGGTCCAGGGCGGCGAAGCGGCCGCGGAAGAATCGACAGGGAAAGTCGCGGTCACCGCTGCCGGTTCGAAATCCAAGAGTGCCGGGGGCTCCGTGGCAGAGGGCACAGAGTCCAAGGTGGGAAAGCTCACCGAGAAAAAGGCGAAACCGAAAAAACGCACCCGGCGGAGGAAAAAAGCGGCGCCGAAGTCAGACGCGCAGATGGACCTCACCGGCGCCAAGACTGACTCGGTCCCCTCCGGCGACGGCGACGATGAGGTTGCCGCGGTGGTCGATCCCGTCGGCGACGCCTGAGCCGTCCTCCCAGGACACCTCGCGACCGCGCAGCCCGTCGCGACCGCGCCACTCGCCCAGCACCTCGACGTCTCCCGCCCAGACCCAGTGGTCTAGGTGGCGGCTTAGGACTTCCGCGGCGGTTGAGGGAGTCGGGGGAAGTCCCGACGGAGCCTCCCCGCTGTTGCTCCGTCGGGACTTCCCCCGACTCTCCGCAGTCGCGCCGAAGAGTGAGACCGCCGGTTGACGGAGGTCGGGGGGGAACTCGTCGGGAGCTATGGAGAGGTTGAGGCCGACGCCGATGACCGCCCAGCCATCCTGCGGCTTTGCCTCTATGAGGACGCCGGCGAGCTTGCGCCCCTCGAGCCAGACGTCGTTGGGCCACTTGACCTGGCACTCGATGCCGGGACGGAGCGCCTCGGCGGCGGCGCAGACCGCGAGCGGGACCGAGAGCGGCAGCAGCAGGTGGCGCTCGTCGAGCGGCCGCAGGATCGCCGAGTAGAGCAGCGCCTTGCCCTCGGGCGCGGTCCAGACCCGCCCGACCCGCCCTCGCCCCGCGGTTTGTTCATCCGCGGTGACCACGGTGCCGCCCGCCGCGCCGGTCTCAACCAGCTCGCGCGCGCGAGTGTTGGTCGAGTCGGTAACGCGAAAGTGCCGATGCGGCGAGCCGAACGTCATTCCGGTGCGCTTTATGAACCCTGGGCGTGCATAAGGCGCACCGGAACGGCTAGCCGTTGGCGGCGTCGGCGATGAGGGCCGCGGCGAGACCGTCGATGTCGTGGCGCTCGGCTTCGATGTCCACCTCGAGGCCCGCCTCGCGGGCGGCCTCGCTCGTGACGGGGCCGATCGAAACGATGCGGGCGTCTTTCGGGAAGCGCTCGCCGAGCGCTCCGGTGAGGTTGCGCACGGTCGAGGAGGAGGTGAAGGTGACGTAGTCGGCGCCCTGCGCCGCCTCGACTGCCTGAGGGCTGGGCTCCTCGCGTACGGTCTCGTAGAGGGCGACGACGTCGACCTCGGCGCCGCGGCCCTCGAGGTGCTCGGGGATCACGTCGCGTGCCTCAGCCGCGCGCGCCACCAGGACCCTCTTGCCGGCGACGTCGACTTCGGCCAGCGCCTCCACCAGAGACTCGGCGACGAAGCGCTCGGGGACGATGTCGGCGCTGATGCCGCACTTCGCGAGCGCACGCGCTGTGCCCGGGCCGATCGCGGCGACTGTCGTGCCAGAATTCGCGTCGCTCGATCCCACTTTCTCTACCTGCTGCTTTTTCGAACTGCCGAGCGCACGCGCATCCAGGCCGGCGTTTCGCATCGCCTCGAACAGCAAGCGCACTCCGTTGGGGCTGGTGAGGACGATCAGCGAATAGTCGCCAATCCTCTCGACTGCACTTCGCACCTCCTCACCCTCGATCGCCGATTCGATCCGGATCGCCGGCAGCTCGACCACCTCGGCGCCGAGGTTGCGCAGTTCCTTCGCCAGGCCGCTGGCCTGGGCCCGGGCGCGGGTGACGACCACGCGCTTGCCGTGCAGTGGCCGCCGCTCCAGCCAGGCGAGCGACTCGCGGCGAGCGACCACCGGGCCGACGACGATCAGGGTCGGTGCCTTGACCTCCTCGCGCTCGATCGCCTCGGACAGGGTGCCGAGCGTGGCGACCACGGTGCGCTGTCCCTCCATCGTGCCGCGCTCGACCGCCGCCGCGGGCTCGTCGGCGTCGCGGCCGGCGGCGATCAGAGCGGCGGCGTTGTCGCCCAGGCGCTTGACCCCCATGTAGAAGACGAGCGTGCCGGGGAAGCGTGCGAGCGCCTCACAGTCGAGCGCGCTCTCCTCCTTCTCGGGGTCCTCGTGGCCGGTGAGGAAAGCGACCGCGGAGGCGTCGTCGCGGTGGGTGACCGGGATGCCGGCGTAGGCGCTGGCGGCCACGCCGGCCGTGACCCCCGGCACGAGCTCGAACTCGATGCCCGCCTCCCGCAGCGCCTCGCCCTCCTCGCCGCCGCGGCCGAAGACGAAGGGGTCGCCGCCCTTCAATCGCACCACGCTCTTGCCGGACCGCGCCGCTTCGATCAGCCGCTCGCCGATCTCCTCCTGCGGAACCGAGGGCTTGCCAGGCGCCTTGCCGACGTAGATCAGCTCGGCGCCCTCGCGTGCCCCGTCGAGCGCCCCTGGCGGGATCAGCCGGTCGTAGTAGATCGCGTCGGCCGAGCCGATCAGCACCAGCGAGCGCGCCGTCATCAAGCCCGGATCCCCCGGCCCGGCCCCAACGAGGTAGACCACCCCGCCGCGCGCCGTCATTCCGGTGCGCCTTTTGCTCTGTGGGGGTGCATAAGGCGCACCGGAAGCGTGACGCACGATGGAAGCGTCATGCGGCCAGCTCCTCGGCGCGGTCGAGCAGCTCGCGGGCGCCGGCGCCGATCAGGCGCTGGGCCAGCTCGGCGCCGAGAGCGGTGGGCTCTGTCGAGTCGCCCTCGACGCTGTCGCGCACCCACTCGCTGCCGTCGGGCAGGCCGATGAAGGCGTCCATTCGCATGCGGTCATTCTGGGCGTCAGCCCGGCCGTGGACCCCGATCGGGCTGGCGCAGCCGGCGCCGAGCAGGGCGACGACGGTGCGCTCGGCGGTCAGCTCGCGCAGCGCGGCTTCATCGACGATCGGATCGACCGCGCGCAGGGCGCTCTCGTCCCCAGCGCGAATCTGCAGCAGCAGCGAGCCCTGGCCCGCCGCCGGCGTCATCGCCTCCTCCGGAATCGGAAAGGCGATCTCCTCGGCCCGCCCGAGCCGGCGCAGGCCGGCGACCGCAAGCACGATCGCGTCAAGTTCCCCTTCGCCGAGCTTGCGAAGGCGGGTATCGACATTCCCATGCAGATCCCTCACTTCGAGATCGGGCCGCATCGCCAGCAGCTGCGCCTGCCGCCGCAAGCTTGCGGTCCCCACCCTGGCTCCCTCTGGCACCTCGTCGAGCGACGCTCCGACCCCGATCCAAGCATCCCGCGCATCCTCTCGCTTGGGCACCGCCGCCAGCATCAGCCCCTCAGTCAACTCCGCCGGCAGATCCTTCGCCGAGTGAACCCCGATCTCCGCCTCCCCCGCGAGCAGCGCCTGCTCGACCCCCCGTACGAAGCGAGCCTTGTCCTCAGCTCCCCCGTCGGAAGCGACCTCGACCAACTCGGCCCCGCCAAGCATCTCAGCTACCTGCCCGGCTTGGGCCAAGGCCAGCTTGCTACCGCGTGTGGCAATTCGAAGCGTCACCGCCCGTCCCGAGCCGATCCCGGCAGGGGTGAAACGTCTTGCACTTTTTGGGCACGCGCCGGCGGCGTCAGCAGGTAACTCTCCACCCAAAAAGTTAAGTGGAACCCCTACCGGGATCGGCTCGGCGCAGCTCGGTCACGTTCGAAGCGCTCCCCTCGGCCTCCGGCTCGGTCTCCACGTCCAACCCGAACAGCTCCCGCAATGCGCTGACGTACAGATAAGCCTCGTCGCTCCCCGCGCTCCGCTTGATCCGCAGCGTCGGCTCGTGCAGCAGCCGCGAGGCGATCGCCTTGGCCATCACGGTCAGCCGCTCGCGGTCGGCCTCGCTGAGCTCCTCCCAGCGGCTGTCGTTCTCGGCCAGCACGCGGCGCACGACCTCGTCGGCGCGCTCGCGCAGGGCGGCGATCGTCGGCACCACCTCGAGCGAGGCGAGCCAGCGCTCGAAGCGGTCCTGCTCGGCGTCGATCAAGCGCTCGGCCCGCCGCGCCTCGGCCTCGCGGCCACCGGCGTTGCGGGCAACGATCTGCTGGACGTCGTCGATGTCATGCAGGCTGACCCCGGAGATCTCGCGGCAGGCCGGCTCGATGTCGCGCGGCACGGCGATATCGACCAGCAGCAGCGGCCGGCCCTCGCGGGTCGCCATCACCTGCTCGAGGTCGTCGCGCTCGACGATGTGGTGCGGCGAGTTGGTCGCCGAGACGACGATGTCGGCCCGCTCGAGCTGCTCGGGCAGCTCCTCGAAGCGGACCGCGTTGCCCTCGAAGCGCTGGGCGAGCCCGATCGCGCGGTCGTAGTGGCGGTTGGCGACGAAGACGGTGGCGACGCCGCGGCTGACCAGGGCGCGGGCGAGCAGCTCCGCGGTCTCGCCGGCGCCGACGACGAGCACGCGGCGATCGCCGAGATCGCCCAGCGTGCGCCGCGCCAACTCGACCGCGACCGAGGGGATCGAGACGTTCTTCTCGCTGATCCCGGTCTCGTCGCGAGCGCGCCCGCCGGCGGCGAGGGCGCCGCGGAAGAGGCGGTTGAGGACCGGCCCGGTGCCGCCCTCGACCAGGGCCAGCTCGTAGGCGCGCTTGACCTGGCCCTGGATCTCGGCCTCGCCGAGGATCATCGAGTCGAGCCCGGCGGTGACGCGGAAGAGGTGGCGGACCGCGTCGCTGGAGCGCAGCGAGTAGAGGTGACCGAGCAGTTCGGTTGGGCGGATCTCGGCCTGGCGGGTGAGCACGCCGAGTGCCGTCGACTCGGCCTCGACCGGGTCGGAGACGACGAGGTAGAGCTCGGTGCGGTTGCAGGTCGAGATCGCCGCCGCCTCGTGGATGCCGGCGACCTCGGTCAGCTCGCGCAGGGCGCCGGCGGCGCGGCCCTCGGTCAGCGAGAGCCGCTCGCGCAGGTCGAGCGGCGCCGTCTTGTGCGAGACCCCCAGGGCCAGAAGCTCACTCATCAGGCGCCGCCTCCTCTGCTCCGGTGAGGGCCAAGGAATCAGATCCGGATTGGCCCTCACTCCCACGTCCGGGCGCGGCTTGGTCACTGTCAACACGGGCTTCCGCAAACGTGGCGAGCTCGCGCAGTTCCCTCTCCATCCGCTGCAGTTTGCTCGCCATGATCGCGACGTAAACGACGATCAGGACCAGAAAAACCACGTAGGCGCCGGCGACGTACTTGCCGGCCTCATCGAGCGGCAGCGCCGGCGTAGACGCCAGCAGGCTCAGCATCGGGTCCTCCTCTGTTCATTCGCGGCACATATCGGGGGAAAGGCACAGCCGAGGCTCATCATCCGACCTCCGGGGCGATCCGCGATCCGCTCGCCCCCGGAGCGGGCGCGTCGAGCGCCCGGCGCAGTCGCTTGAGCTGGCCCGAGGCGCTCTTCGCGGTCAGCTCGAGCTTGACCAGCGTTACCCAGAGCAGCGCCGTCGCGGCAAGGCAGACGAGGAAGGTGAACATCATCGAGCCGGGCAGGCCGCCGTTGGCGGTTGCAAAAACGCGTGGATGCACGAGGCTCTGCGCCATCCGCACCGCCATGAAGTTGAGCGGCACGAAGGCGCCGGCGGTGACCGCGAAGACCGAGGCGTAGCGCGCCTGGCGCTCGGGATCCTCGATCGCGTAGCGGAAGGGGTAGTAGGTCGCGTACATCAGGAAGACGATCAGGAAGCTGACCAGGGTCGGCTCGTCCCAGACCCACCAGTGACCCCAGGAGGCCTTGGCCCAGATCGAGCCGGTGATCAGCACGGCGACGCCGAAGATCACCGACATGTGGATCGCGACGTAGGAGTAGGCGTCCCACTTGCGGTTGCCGCTGCGCAGGTGCGCTATCGCGAAGGCGCCGCCGAGGATGAAGCCGACCAGCGCCGTGATCGCCAGCGGCACGTGCAGGTAGAAGATCTTCTGGATGAAGCCCTGGTCGGCGTCGAGCGGCGCGTAGAAGAAGACCAGCAAGAGCGCAGCGGCGATCCCCACGACGGTCGCGATCGAGAGGGGTCTGAGTCCTTTGCCGTACATGCCTGAGTTTGGGCGGTTCGAGGCGCCCTGCTCGCTAGTCCTCCAGGAGGAAATCGAATACGGCCCAGCCGAGCAGGAGGAAGATCAGATCGTATAGGGAGAGCACCGCCAGCCAGCCTCCGAAGCGGTGGTAACCGGGTCCGCCCGCGGCAAGCAGGGGCTCGCTGGCGCCGGTGGCGGCGATCATCAACGGCACGACAAGCGGCAGTAGAACCAGGGGGCCAAGCAAATCGCGGGCGCGAGAGTGCACGGCCATCGAGGAGATCAGGGTGCCGGTGGCGGCGATGCCGAGGTCGGCGAGCAGCAGCACCGCGACGAGCGGGCCGAGCGCCGCGGCGGAGCCGAGGAAGAAGAGGGCGAAGATCGGCACCACGACCAACTCCAGCACGGCGAGGTAGGCGAAGAGCGCCGTCGCCTTGGCGGCGAAGAGGGCGCTGCGGTCGATCGGGGCGAGGCGGATCGCGTCGAAGCCGCCCTCCTCGCGCTCGGCGACGAAGAGGCGGTTGACGCCGAGCAGGGCGGCGAAGAGCAGCGTCGCCCAGAGCACCCCGGCGGCGAGGCTGCCCGAGAGCTGGGTGCGGTCGAGGCCGAAGCGGAAGATGACGAAGGTGGTGGTGGCGAAGAGCGCCATCGCCGGCAGCGACTGCAGCGTGCGCAGCTCGGCCCGCAGGTCCTTGGCGAGGATCGTCATGTAGGCGATGCGCGAGGCGGTCACGGCTTCCGCTGTTCCTTCGCGGGGCGGGTTGGGGAAAAGGCACAGCGCAGGTTCATGCTGTCGCCACCTTGCCGCCCGCCTCGAGCCGCAGCACCTGGTCGGCCTCGGCTTCGAAGCGCTCGGGGTCGTGGCTGACGATGACGCGGGTGCGGCCCCGGGCAGGACCGATCAGGGCCCGGGCCAGCTCGCGGCCCTCGGCGTCGAGGTTGGAGTCGGGCTCGTCGAGCAGCAGCAGCTCGGGGCGGTGCAGGACGCAGCGGCAGATCGCCAGGCGCTGGCGCATCCCGGCCGAGAGCTCGGCGACCCGCTGCTCGGCCCGGCGCTCCATCCCGACCGCGGCGAGCAGCTCGGCGATCCGCGCCTCGCCGGATTCGCCCGTGAGCCCGTGCAGGCGGGCGTGGAAGCGCAGGTTCTCACGGCCGCTGAGGTCGCGATAGAGCAGTGGTTCGTGGCCGAGAAAACCGATCTTGCCGCGCAGCTTCCAGGCCTCGCCCGGCAGCGAGCAGCCCAGCGCCCGCACCTCGCCACTGCTCGGCCGCAGCAGGGTGGCGAGGATGCGCAGCAGCGTCGTCTTGCCGGCCCCGTTGGGGCCGAGCACGAGCAGCGTCTTGCCGCGCCCGAGCCGCAGCCCGACCCCGTCGAGCGCCGTCCGTTCACCGTAGTCGCGGCGCAGCCCGGCGAGGCTCAGCGCCGGCTCGTCTGTCGCCTGACCGGGCTCCACCGCCGGGATTGTGACCGTCTAGGCGCCGCGGCACATCTCGACAGGAGCGACGAATGAGCCGGACCAGCAAGGCAGGGGCGGCGGCGAGCTGGCCGATACTCGCCGAAGTGAAGCCGCTGACGCAAGCGACCGTCGGCCCGATTTACAAGCGCGGAGCAGCGGTCTCGAAGACGGTGGAATCGCCGCCGGCTGACTCGGCGGCGGTCAGCCGAGAACCGGTACGAGGGTTGATCGCTCGCGGTACGCTTTGAAATCCGTGAGCGATCAACCGCCAATCCTCAACGAGGTAGACACCTACGGCCCCGCCTACATGCGGGTTGCCGACCAACTCGGCCGCTACGAGGGCAACGAGGAGGAGGCGCCGCTGGCGATGGAGTTGCTCGGTGTCAAGCCGGGTGACCGCGTCGTCGACGCCGGCTGCGGCCTTGGCCGCTTCGTCGCCGCCCTGGCCGACAACGGGGTCGACGCGGTCGGCGTCGACATCTCCGAGATCGCGATCGCCGAAGCAAAGCGCGAGTACCCCGGGCCGACCTACTACGTCGCCGATCTGATGCAGCCGCTGCCGCCGGAGCTGAGAGGCTTCGACGGCCTGGTCAGCCTCTCCTCGAGCTTCGGCTTCGGCGAGACCGTGGGCGAGGATGAAGCGATGATGCGCGCCTACCACGAGATGCTGCGCCCCGGCGGCAAGATGGCGATGGAGCTCTCCGATCTCGAGCGCTCGCGCTACCGGCTCAAAACCGACGAGGGCGTGGTCGAACGTGAAACCAACGGGGTCAAGGAAACGCTCGACGTCAACTTCTCGACCGGGATGCTGCACGTGCATTACGTCTACGGGGACGACGTGGTCGACTCGCGGATCCGCATGTACGAGGCCGAGGACCTGGACCGGATGGCGGTTGAGGCGGGCTTCCGCGAGATCGAGCACTACGGCAACTTCGCCGGCGGGCCGAAGCGGCCCGAGGACCGGCTTGTCCTCGTCGCCACGGCATGACCGATCCGGGCGCAACGTTTTCCCTCCTTAGGAGGGGGATAAGGCGTTACACCTGGGTGAGGGTGGAGTGGTGACCGTGCGCGGCGCGGCGGCGGTCGTCGACGCCTATTCGACGGGCGCGCGGCTGGCGCCGCGCTTCGCCGCCGCCGGGCTGCCGGTCGTCCACGTGCAGAGCAGCCCTAGCCTGCCCGAGTTCTACCTGCGCGCCTTCCGCGTCGGCGATTTCGTCGAGAACGTCGTCCACGAAGGTGACCTCGAGGCCACGGCGGCGCGGCTCGCCGCCCACGAGCCGGCCTTCGTCGTCGTCGGCGCCGAGCCCGGCGTGCCACTGGCCGACGCGCTCAGCGAGCGGCTCGGCCTGCCCTCCAACGGCAGCGCCCAGAGCGCCGCGCGGCGCGACAAGAACGCGATGTCCGAAGCGCTGCGCGCCGCCGGCCTGCGCACGGCCGAGGCGCTGAAGACCGCCGATGCGAGCGCGGCGGTCGCCTGGGCGGCCGAGCGCGGCGGCGCCCCGGTCGTGGTCAAACCGCTCGACAGCGCCGGCACCGACGGGGTCAGCATCTGCCACGACGCGGCCGCGATCGAGGCTGCCTTCGCCGCCAGCCTTGGCCGGCCCAACGCCCTTCACGGCACCAACGAGCAGCTGCTGGTCCAGGAGTTGCTCGAGGGAACCCAGCTCTTCGTCAACTCGATCAGCTGGGACGGCGTCCACCACGTCTCCGAGGTCTGGCGCGACAACAAGCTGCGCGCCGCCGCCAACTTCATCTACGACTACGAGGAGCTGCTGCCGCGCCACGGCTCTCAGCAGGATCAGGTCGTGCCCTACGTCGAGTCCGTGCTCGACGCGCTCGGCATCCGCTTCGGCCCCGCCCACACAGAGGTGATGCTGACCGCGACCGGGCCGGTGCTGGTCGAGTCGGGGGCGCGCATGCATGGCTCGGTCCCCGACGAGATCGTCGACCGCTGCACGCCCAGCCACCAGACGCTGACCGCCGAGGCCTATCTAGACCCGCACTCGGTCGCCCGCCGCGCCCAGCAGCCTTATGAGCTGGCGGCGGCCGCCTACTGCGTGATGCTGATCTCCCAGCACGAAGGGCGGATCGTCGACGACACCGGCATGCGCGAGATCGAAGCGCTCCCCTCCTTCGCCGGCACGATCTCGATGCTCGGCCCCGGCGACCAGCTGAAAAAAACCGTCGACCTCTTCTCCTGCCCCGGGATCATCTACCTCGTCGATCCCGACAGAGAGCAGCTGAAAGCGGACTACGACCGCATCAGAGAGTTGGACGCCGCCGGCGCGGTCTTCGAGCTGGAGGAACTAGTCGCGTCTTGACGGCAGGCCGTCAGCCACGCTTCTTGCTGAGAGTGCGGCGCCCCACCTTGAAAAGCGGCCCCGCTCCCTCGCGAAGGGCTTGAGTTCGAGTTGCTCCTTTGCCATAGAGGAGCTTTGCGGAGGCGCGGACCGCTTCGCCCAAGGTGCGGTCGTAGGGGTGCCACCAGAAGTCACGGGTGAGGCCCGGCTCCCAGGCGTTCATCTTGATGTTGACGCACTCGTAGAAGCCGAATTTGGAGTGCGAGCGGCCAACGCCGGAGTCCTTGATCCCGCCCCAGGAGCACTGGCAGGCGCCGTGGCTGAAGGAGTGGTCGTTGATCCAGACCATGCCGGACTCGATCCGCCGCGCGATCCGCTCGCCCTTCTGGCGGTCCTTGGTCCAGACCGAGGCGCCGAGGCCGAACTCGGAGTCGTTGGCGAGGTCGATCGCCTCCTGCTCGGACTTGACGACGACGATCGGCAGCACCGGGCCGAAGATCTCCTCCTTCATGATCCGCATCTCGTGCGTGACCCCGGTGAGGACAGTCGGGGCGACGAACTTGCCAGGCAGGCCGGCGACGTCGACGGGGCCACCGCAGAGCTTGGTCGCGCCGGAGGCCTCCGCGTCGGCGATCAGGTCGACGACGATCTCGTACTGAGTGTCGGCCGTCATCGGGCCGATCTCGGTCTCCCACTGCAGCGGGTCACCGAGGCGCAGCTTCTCGGCCTCGCGGGCGACGCCGGCGACGAAGCGCTCAGCGACCTCCTCGACCACGTAGACGCGCTCGATTCCCGAGCAGGTCTGGCCGGCGTTGGCGAAGCCGCCCCAGACGGCGCCGGAGATCGCGTTGGGCAGGTCGGCGTCGGCGCAGACGATCATCGGGTCCTTGCCGCCGAGCTCCAGCACCGAGCCCTTGAGGCTCTCGGCGCAGACGGTGCCGACCTTGCGGCCGACCTCGACCGAGCCGGTGAAGAAGACCTTGCCGACGCTGGAGCGGGCCAGCGCGTCGCCGATCGCGCCGCCGCCATGGACGACGCGGACGAGGCCCTCAGGGAGGCCCCCCTTCTCGAAGACGCGGCGGATCGCCTCGCCCAGCAGAGGCGTCAGGCTGGCGGGCTTGAGGACGACGCCGTTGCCGGCCATCAGCGCGATCGCGACCTCGCCAAAGGGGATCGACCAGGGGTAGTTCCAGGGGGCGATCACGCCGACGACGCCGATCGGCTCATACGAGAAGTGACCTTTCTTCGAGAGCAGGAAGCCCTGCGTCATCCGCACCTTCTCGGCGGCGAGGATCTCGGGGCCCGCCTTGGCGCACCAGTGCAGGGCGTCGACCGTCGGCAGCAGCTCCATCGTGTAGGCCTCGGCCCGCGGCTTGCCCTGCTCTTGGACGAGCAGCTCGGCGATCTCGTCGATGTCGTCGAGCAGGGCGTCGGCGGCGCGCTTCATGTAGCGGGCGCGGTCGGCCAGGGAGAGCTCGGCCCAAGCGGGCTGGATGCGGGCGACGTCGTCAACTACCCCCTGGACTTGATCCGGGGTGATCGTCGCCACGGAGCCGACGAGCTCACCGGTGGCGGGGTTGAAACTCTCGAGGGTGGACTGGGCCGGGGGTGACTGCGTTGCGCTCTCCATGCGATCGATTGTACGGTCAAAGACTTCAGTTCTTCATTTGTGCGAACGGCATCGCCACCTCGGCGAGGGCCTTGACCCCGGCCCTGTATTGCTCCTCGGTCAGGCGAAGGTGAGAGCGCCGGCGCATCTTCACCGAGTCAAGATCGATCGCATCGATCGTCGGCCCCTTGTGGGCGTGCCAGATCGAGAGAAGCATCTCGGTGTCGACCCGCCACGGCCACGCCGCGACGTCGTCCGCCTTCCTCAGTTCGAGTTCCTTCTTCCGATCCTCCTCGTAGAAGCGTGACTTGAAGATCCCGGCGCCGATGATCCTGCCCCCCAGTTCAGTGACCCCGTAGAGCAGGAAGAAGTCCCCGATCCCGATCCCGACCGGGCGCTTGTTGCGGGGGAAGTGGACCCGCTCCGCCAGCCGGGGCGAGGAGGCGAGCGCTCCGTCCACGACGTTGTCTTCCGCGAGCCACTCGTCTGACAAGGGCGAGCGAGCGGCTCCGATTGACTTGATCCAGAATTCCATTTTCTTCCTTTCTTTTAAAATTCATATCGCCAAATATGAGGTGTTTATATGCCTATAAATCATTTCATATCTATTTCATATGTCAAACTGACGACTCTTACGGGCGAGCGGCCAAGCCCGAGACGACCAGGCTCATGAGACAATTCCCCGGTCGGTTTGGCAGATCAGCTCTTCGATACCGGTGAGGCCGGAACTCCGAACCCGCGGATGCGCGCACTGGAGGTCCCCGCCGGCGCGCCGCTTGCCGTGCGCATGCGACCGCGCTCGCTCGATGAACTCGTTGGCCAGGAGCACGTTCTCGCCGAGGGATCAGCCCTGAGGACCGCGATCGAATCCGGTCACCCTCATAGCGCGATCCTCTACGGGCCTCCCGGGGCCGGGAAGACGACGCTTGCCAGGATCGCGGCGAGTGGCGCGGAAGGGGCGTTTGAGGAGGAGTCGGCGGTCAATGCGGGGCGGGCGGAGATCCGGGCGGTGATCGAGCGGGCTCGCGAGCGCAGGCGAGGGAGCGGCAGGCCAACGGTGCTCTTCCTCGACGAGATCCATCGCTTCAACAAGGCGCAGCAGGACGCCTTGCTGCCGGCGGTCGAGGAAGGGTTGCTGACGCTGATTGGGGCGACGACGGAGAACCCTTATTTCGAGGTCAACTCGGCGCTGCTCTCGCGCTGCCAGGTATATGAGCTGCGGCCGCTGGAGGCGGGAGAGGTGGAAGAGCTGCTGCGGCGGGCCCTCTCTGACCCCGAGCGCGGGCTCGTCGACCCGCCGCCGGTCGAGGACGCCGCCTTGGCGATGCTCGCCCATCGCTCCGGGGGGGACGCCCGGGTCGCCCTCTCCGCTTTGGAGCGCGCGGTGGAGCGCGCGTCCGATTTTGACCACGCTGGGGGTGGGCCAAGGTCGGACGCGATCGACGTCGCCGCGATCGAGGACGCGCTGCAGCGCAAGGCGCTTGATTACGACCGGCAGGGCGATCGCCATTACGACTTCGTCTCGGCCTGGATAAAGGCGACGCGCGGCTCCGACGTCGACGCCTCGCTCTATTACTTGGCGGTGATGCTGGAGGGCGGCGAGGATCCACGCTTCATCGCCCGCCGCATGGTCATCCTTGCCTCCGAGGACATTGGCAACGCCGATCCGGAGGCGCTGCTGATCGCCGACGCGGCGGCCCGCGCGGTCGACCGGGTCGGGCTGCCCGAGTGCGCGCTCAACCTCGCCCAGGCCGCCGTCTACCTGGCCCTGGCGCCGAAGTCCAACGCCTCCTACAAGGCGCTCGAGGCGGCCCGCGCCGAGGTGCGAGAGAACGGGGCGAAGACGCCGCCTGATTACCTCCGCGACGCGCATTACCCCGGCGCCAGGTCGCTCGGTCGCGGTGCGGGCTACCGCTACCCGCACGACGAGCCGGGCGGCGTCAGCGCCCAGCAACTGCTGCCGGAGGGGCTCGGGGATCGGCGTTTCTATTCCCCCACCGATCGCGGTTTCGAGGCCGAGCTGAGTCGCCGCTGGGCCGCTCTGCAAAAGAAGATCCGGGCCGGTTGAGACAACCGCAACTTCTTTTCAAAACCGTGTTTTAAAGGGTGGCTTTCCAAGCTAGAGCCAGGGAGAGCCGACACACCGGCCGGAGGTCTGGACTGGGGACCTCCGGCCGGGTATCAAAAAGGGACACACAGGGGGGAACGGTGGCGCGCCTCGCTCGATGGGCGTCGTCACCGCGTAAGGGGCCAAGTCAGGGAGCGGCGTATTGCGCCGCCGCTCCGCCCCTGCGACCGAATTGCGCCAAATTTTCCGCGGCAGATAGGTAAGTTGATGCGGTTTGGTGTCGCCGGGAGTTGCGACCGCCTAAGGTGACCTCATGGCGAGTGAGAAGGAGCGACTCCGGCTCGGCGGCATGGCGCTGCGCAACGGGTTGCTGATCCACGGGCCCACGCACTGGGCCGCCGCGGTGCGCGATGCCGACGGCAGCATCGAAGTCGCCTCGGAGCGCAAGCCCGAGCTGGCACCGGGCCTTGCCACGCGAATTCCCGGCCTGCGCGGGCCGCTGAGACTCGCCGACGCGCTGGCGGTGCTTCCCCTGGTGCGCTTGCGCATGCCTGCGGCGCGACTTCCCTTCGAGAACCTGCGCGTGCTCGGCACGATCGGCGCCACTCTCGTGACGACCGCGGCCCTGCGCAAGCGCTTCGCCAGCTCAGCCCTGCGCGAGGGCGTGGTCCAGGTCGTTGGCGCGGCGCCGGCGCTGGTCGCCCTGCTCGATCGAGACCTCGCCGCCTACCACGGGGTCGAGCACAAGGCGATCGCCGCCTATGAGCAGGGCATCGATGATCCGGCCGGCGTGCCAAAGGAGCACGATCGCTGCGGGTCCAACCTGATCACGCCGATGATGCTGCTCTCGGTCGGCGGCACCGTGCTGCTCGAGCGTCTGGTCGAGAAACCGAGCCCGGCCGCGCGGGCGGGGGTGGGCTTGGCGGGCGCCTCAATCGCGGTCGAGATGTTCGCTTGGAGCGATCGCCACCACGGCGACCCGCTGGCTGAGGCCTTCCACACGCCCGGCCGCGAAATCCAGCGCCTGATCGCGACCAAGGAGCCGACGCCGCGCCAACTCGAGGTGGGCGTCTCCGCCCTGGCCGAGATCCTGCGGGCTGAGAACGGTGCGTAGACTGCGCGCCCCGTGTTCGGAAGGATTGACCACATAGGCGTTGCCGTCGAGGACCTCGACGCCGCGATCAAGCTCTACGAAAAGAGCTTCGGCATGGAGTTGGGGCTGCGCGAAACCGTCGAAGAGCAGGGCGTCGAGGCGGCGCTGCTGAACGTCGGCGACGGCCACGTCGAGTTGATGGCGGCGACGGGGCCCGATACTCCTGTCGGCAAGTTCATCGCCAAGCGCGGCGCGGGCTTGCACCATGTCGCCTACGCGACCGACGACATCGACTCGACGCTGGAGCAGCTGGCGGCGAGCGGTATCGAGTTGATCGACGCCAGGGCGCGGCTCGGCATCGGTGGCAGCCGGGTCGCCTTCCTGCAGCCGCGCTCGACCGGGCGCGTACTAACTGAGATCGTCGAACCCCCTGAAGGAGGGCATTGATGGCGGACGCACAGAAGGTGGAGATCGGCTTCGAGGGCGGCCAGGTCATCTCGGTCCGGCTCAACGACGACGAGCTCAAGGACCTGCGCAAGCAGGTCGAGAAGGGCGGCTGGCACGACGTCAAGACCGAGGACGGCGTGCTTGCCCTCTACGTCGGCAAGGTCGCCTTCCTGCGCATCGACTCCGGTGAGCACCGGGTCGGCTTCTCGCTCAAGAACTCCGACTGATGCGCGGTCGCCAGCTGCTCGGTGCCGCCGCCCTGGCGACGCTGGGCGCGGCGCTGTGGTGGCGCAAGAACCCCTCGGCCTGTCCCTATGGCCAGCGCTTCTGGGTCGAAGCTCCGCATCCGATTATCACCCGCGAGCGCCTGCGCTCGGTCCTGCGGCCCGAGCCCGGTGAGCGCATCCTCGAGATCGGCCCCGGCGTCGGCTACTACACCCTCGAGATGGCCGGGTGGGTCGGCCCTGAGGGCACGATCGAGATCTTCGACCTGCAGCAGGAGTTCCTCGACCACGTCGGCAGACGAGCCATCGAGCGCGGCCTGACCAACATCAACCCCACCCAGGGTGACGCCACCGCGCTGCCATACGAGGACGATTCCATGGACGCCGTGGTCCTCACCGCGGTCCTCGGCGAGATTCCCGACCCGGTCTCCGCCCTGCGTCAGATCCAGCGGGTTCTCAAGCCCAGCGGCCGCCTAATAGTCGGCGAGCTCTTCGGCGACCCCCACTTCACCACCCAGGCAGCACTCAAACGACAAGCCGGCGAAGCGGGCCTCGCCTGGGAGTCCCATTCCGGCAACTGGTTCGGCTACTTCGGCCGGCTAGGTTCGGTGGCCTCCTCGGGGGATCGTTAGTAGCGCGGCGGCAGGTCACGGCGTTCCTCCGGGATCCGTTCGACCCGTTCTTCCGGGGCGACGACGGCGCCGCGGGGAGCGCGCCGAGACCAGATCATCTCCTGGAAGAGACCGAGGATCAGGCCGGCGGCACCGGCGATCATCAGGATCACGCCGATGGTGTCGAGGCTGACGCCTTGAACGTGGACGTTGGTCGCGAACTTGAGAATCGCGCCAACAGCGATCAGGAATATCCCTCCACCAATAGTCATAGGACGCGGGTACCCGTGTCCAGAAGGGCCAAACGACGCTGACTTCCTGGTTGTTCGCGAATATCGCGAAGAAACGGGAAGTCAGCGGGAAGGTTGGCAGCTCGGGCACCAGTAGGTGGTGCGGTTGGCGTCACCCTGGCCGCGGGAGCGGATCTTTGTTCCGCAGCGGGGGCAGGGGCGGCCGGCGCGCTTGTAGACGGCGCGGTCCTGGCGCCCCACCTCGACCGCCTCGCTCATCAGATCGTGGGCCGCCTGGGCGACGTGGCGCAGCTGCTCCCGGGGCACATCGGCGACCCGCTGCCAAGGGTCGAGATGGGCGGCGAAACAGGCCTCGCTCTTGAAGATGTTGCCGATGCCGGCGACCAGGTGCTGGTCGAGCAGGGCGTCGCCGAGGCTGCGGTCGGGGGCGCCGGCAAGCGAGTGGGCGATTTGCTCGGCGTCGAAGTCGGGCGCCAGGGCGTCGGGGCCGAGGCGGGCGAGGACGGGGTCGCGGCGCACCGACTCAGCCCGCAGCAGGCGCAACGTCGGGCCGCCGAACTGGACGGCTTCGGCCCGGTCGGTCGAGAGCACCGCCCAGGCAGCGCCGCTCGGCTTGCGCCAGGGCTCGCCGCGGCGGTAGGTGTGCCAGGAGCCGCTCATGCCGAGGTGGCTGTGCAGGACCAGCTCGCCGAAGTACAGCAGCAGGTGCTTGCCGTGGGCGCCGGCGCGCTCGAACTCGTGGCCGTTGAGTCGCTCGATCCGCGCCGCTTGCCCGCGCGGGTTCGGCGCGGATGCCTCGACCGTGCCGCCATCCAGGGCCGCTTCGATCCGCCGCGCCGCCCGCAGGATCGTGTCGCCCTCGGCCACGGCTCAGGCCAGGGCGGTCCAGAGTTGCTGCTCGGCTTCGAAGACGCGATGGGCGGCGTCGCCGATCTCGCGCCAGAGGCCAGGCTCGGGATCGTCGCGCTCGCTGGCGGCGTGGAAGGCTCCCGCCAGCTCGGTCCAGCGCGCCGCCGCCTCGGCGGCCAGCGGCGCCTCGGGCCGGCCCGCCTCCTCGAGGAAGCGCGAGTACATCAGCCGGAAGGCGCCGCCGCCGGTGCCGCGCCGCTCGATCACCTGGTAGCCGAAGCGGGCGCACCACTGCCAGTCCTCGGCGACCTCGGGCCAGCTGCCCGCCTCGCGGGCCAGCCGCTCGACCGCGCCGAGGCCCGAGAACTCACCGAACTCCGAGGCGACCATCGCCTCGGCGGCGCGATCGATCGCCGCCGGGATCGCCGCGCGCAGCTGCTCCTGCGTCACCCCGCCCGAAGCGGTGAACATGTGGCCGGAGAGCGGGTAGGCGGGGTGGCCGCTGTGGCGGGCGCGATCGAGGTCCTCCAGCCGCGTCGTCGTCTGCAACTGCTCGAAGCCGGTGTCGGAGAGGTGCGCGTACCGCTCGTCGTAGCCGGCCAGGACCACGGCGTGGCCGGGGAAGTGGGCCGAGTTGCCGTAATGGTCGAGGTAGTAGAGGTCGGTGAGCAGCAACACCGGGTTGCCGGCGTCGACCTCCGCGCGCGCCGCCTCCCAGGCGCCGTCATCGCCCTGCTCGAAGGTGCGCAGCCGCAGCGCCGCGCCGGTCAGCTGGTCGAAGTTCTCCTCCAGTCGCGCGGTGCGGCCGTTGAACCAGCGGGTCGGCGAGGCGTCGTCGAGGACGACGTAATAGAAGCAGGCGCCGGCGCCCAGCCCGAACGCCATCTCCTCGCTGATCTCCACTCCGTGGAAGCCGAGCAGGTTGCGCAGGGCGGTCGAGCCGCAGTGATGGCCGGGCGTGTGGACGTAGCCGGGGACCGAGGGCATGACGGGATACTGACCTACCGGCTTATCCTGCGCGCGGATGCACGAAGCCGATCTCAAGCTGCTGCGCCTGATGCGCACCCGCGGGCATTCCCCCGGGCTCGAGTCCGCCGCCAAGGCCCTGGGCAAAGCGGGCAACAACGGAGCGGTCTGGATTGTGCTTGGGATCGCGCTGGCGCTGCTCGACCCGGGGCAGCGCGAATCGTGGCTGATCTGCGCCGCGCTCGGGCCGATCTCGATCGGGCTCAACTACGGGATAAAGCTGCTGGTCAAGCGCCCGCGCCCGGTGCTCGAGGGGCTGCCGCCGCTGGGTGGCGCGCCCAGCTCGCTCAGCTTCCCGTCCGCTCACGCCCTCTCCTCGTTCGCGGTGGCGACGGCGATGTTCCGGGTCGACCCGGCCACCGCGGGCGCGCTCGTGGTCGCCCTGGCGCTATCGCTGGGCCGCCCCTACCTCGGCATGCATTACCCATCCGACGTCCTCGCCGGTGCCTTGCTCGGCATCGTCCTGGGCCTCCTGGTACCCCTTGCTCTATGAAGGTGGCGAAAGCCCCCGGACGCGAAAGTGTGAGGCCATCCATATCTGATCCTTTGGCCCCCCACCGGAGCAGAGGAGGCGGCGTTTTATGAAGGTCGGGATCGTCGGGCTGCCCAACGCGGGCAAGTCGACCCTCTTCAACGCCCTGACCGAGGGCGGCGCCCAGACCGGCGACTACCCCTTCACGACGATCGAGCCCAACGTGGCGATCGCCGAGGTACCGGACGAGCGGCTCGAACAGGTCGCCGCGACGCTCCGCTCCTCCAAGCTCGAACCGGCGACGATCGCCTTCCACGACATCGCCGGCCTGGTCAAGGGCGCCTCGGAGGGGGAGGGGCTCGGCAACCAGTTCCTCGCCTCGATTCGCGAGACCGACGCGATCTGCCACGTCGTCCGCTGCCACGCCGACTCCGGCGTGCCGCATCCCGACGGCCGCGTCGATCCGCTGGCCGACATCGAGACGATCGAGACCGAGTTGATCCTCTCCGACTACGAGCAGGCCGAGCGGCGCCTGCACCGGGTCGGCAAGGGCGCCAAGTCGGGCGACGCCGAGGCGATCGCCGAGCGCGACTGGCTGGAGCAGGTCGTCGCTGCCCTGGCCGAGGGCAAGCCGGCCCGCTCGGTGCCGGTCCCCGACGCGGCCGCGCACGGCCCGCGCAACCTGCAGGCGCTGACCTCGAAGCCGATCCTCTACGTCGCCAACGTCGACGAGGGCGATGCCGAGCCGCCGCAGGCTGTCGTCGACCACGCGGCAGCGGTCGGCGCCGGCGTAGTCGCGGTCAGCGCCCGGATCGAGGGCGAGCTGGCCGAGCTCGACCCCGCCGAAGCGGAGGAGATGCGCGAGTCCTACGGGGTCGAGGGCTCGGGCCTGGCCCGCCTCATCCGCGCCGCCTATGAGCTGCTCGACCTGCTCACCTTCTTCACCGCCGGCGAGGGCAAGGAGGCGGTCGCCCGCCCGATCCCGCGCGGCTCGACAGCCTGGGAGGCGGCGGGCACGATCCACACAGAGATCCAGGACGCCTTCGTCAAGGCCGAAGCGATCGGGTGGAAGGAGCTGGTCGAGTGCGGCGGCTACGCCCCGGCCCGGGACAGGGGCCTGCTGCGGATCGAGGGCCGCGACTACGTCGTCCGCGACGGCGACGTGATCACGATCAAGGTTTAGTCAGGACGGGAGATTGACATAACGATCGCTATCTCTAAGATTGCTCACTATGTCAGATCGAGATCCATCTCGTGTGTCGCTGCGCGACGAGCAGAAGGCGCTTACCCGCAAACGTCTCATCGACGCTGCTGAATCCGTCTTCGCCCGCGGCGGCTACCACGGTGCATCGGTCGGGGAGATCGCCCGTGAGGCCGGTGCGACGACCGGGGCGCTGTACTCCAACTTCGCCGGCAAGGAGGAGCTTTTCCTCGCTCTCTTTGAGGAGCGGATCACCGCCGACGTGGGCGAGTACTCGGAGATCGTCGCCGGCGGGGCAACCCTCGAGGACCAGGCCCGGGGGGCGGGTGACCATTGGATGGAGATCCTGCGCGAGCGGCCGCACTACTTTCCGCTGCTGATCGAGTTCTGGTCCTACGCGATCCGCGAGCCGCAGCTCCGCGAGCGCCTGGCCACCCGCTTCGCCGCTCTTCGCTCTGGCAGCGCTCAGGTGGCCGCCGGGGCGGCGGAGCGCTGGGGCCTGTCGGCCGGCGCCGCCGAGGCCGGCGAGCACCTCGGGCTCTTCATCAACGCGCTCGGCAACGGCCTCGCGCTTGAGAAGCTGGTCGATCCCGATTCGGTTCCCGACGCGATCTACGGTGAGTTCCTCGCACTCATCTTCCGCGCCTTCGAGGCGCTTGTGCGCGAGGGCAGGGCGGCCTGAGATGGACGGCCTGCGTCGCGCGGCCGGGGCAGACGCCGCCCAGCTGGAGGTCGTGATGGCGAGTGCCTTTCACGACGATCCGGTGATCGGATGGCTGATGCCGGACGCAAGCAGGAGGCCGGCGCGCCTGCGGCGCTTCTTCGGGATCGAGCTGCGCCACGTGGCCTTGCCGCGCGGCAATGTCTGGACCACGAGCGATCTCAGCGCCGCGGCCCTGGTGATGCCGCCGGGGAGATGGCGGGTTCCGCCGCTCGCGACCCTGCGCGAGGGCCGCGCTTTCGGCACCCGTCTGGGCAGGGCGGCGAGGCTCGGGGCAGCGATGGAATGGCGCCACGCGCGCGAGGTGCGAGGGCCGCATTACTACGTCCGCGATGTCGGGGTGCTCCCGGAGATGCAGGGGAAGGGCCTTGGCAGCGCGCTGATGGCCACGACCCTCGAACGCTGCGACCGCGAGGGACTGCCCGCCTATCTAGAGGCCTCCAGCGAGCGCAGCGCCGCCCTCTACGAGCGCCTCGGCTTCGAGCACCTCGGGGAACTGAGCGTCCTCGGCAGTCCGCCGCTGTGGCTGATGTCGCGACCGCCCGCCGGTGAGGCCGCATCGTGAGCGACGGGATCAAGCTCGCCGGCGTTGCAGGCCTCCTCAGCATCGCGCTTGGAATCGTTGCCCTGCCCGTCGACCAGATGTGGACATTTCCCGGAACCAGCGCGACGGCGAGCGAGGTGGCGACCTTTGCGCGGGAAAACCGCCCGGAGCTGTTTGTCGCCATGACCCTCAACACGATCGCGGTGGGGCTCTGGCTCGTCTTCGGCGCCGGCGTGTGGCTGCGCCTGCGGCAGGTTGCCGGCGACGAGAGCATCCTCCCGGCCTGCTTCCTGGCCGGCTTGGTCGGCTTCGTCACGCTTCTGCTAGCCGGCTTCACGGTTTTCTTCCTACTTGTCTACCTGGCTCCGGCAGCGCCCGAGCCCCGACTGCTCTACGACCTCTCCTTCGCGCTTCTCGCCATGTCCGGAATCCCCACCGCTTTGGCGCTCGGCTCATACGCGGCGTTGGCCCTCCGGTCTGAATCCCTGCCCAGTTGGACCGCCTCGCTCGCGACGGTGGCCGCCCTGGCGCACCTGCTCCTGCTGGCCTCGCTCGCGATCAGAAGCGGTTTCTTCTCACTCGATGGAGGAGTAACGATCGCGATTCCCGCCACGTTGTTTGCCTGGATCGCCGGCATGAGCTCGGTGATGGTCGGGGGTCCTCGCTCCGTGGGGCCGGAATCGACCATCTAGGGTTTTGCCATGGACGAAGGCGCGCGCTTCGGTGACGTGGCGGCAAAGGCCGGCCACTACGAGAGCTTCTACGTCAAGGCCTGCCGGCCCGGCGGCGGCCAGGGGATCTGGATTCGCCACACCGTCCACAAGCGTCCCGGCGCCGAGCCCAATGCCTCGATCTGGTTCTGCCTCTTCGACCGCGGGGCCGAGGGGCCGCGGGCGACCAAGGTCACCGTGCCGGCGGCGCAGCTCTCGGTGCCGGTTGGCTCATGGATCAGGGTCGATAAAGCCGAGATCGGGCCTGGGCACGCCAGCGGCTCGATCGTGACCGAGGCGCTCGGCGCCAGCTGGGACCTCACCTTCAGCGGCGACGCCGAGCCCTGCAAGTACCTGCCGTCCGACTGGCTCTACGAGGCACCGGTGCCACGCACCAAGTTCGTCGCACCCTTTCCCAACGCCAGTTTCAGCGGCCGGCTCGAGCTCGACGGCGAGGCAATCGAGCTCGAGGGCTGGCCCGGCATGATCGGCCACAACTGGGGCAGCGAGCACGCCGAGCGCTGGGTCTGGCTGGAGGGGACGGGCTTCGCCGAGGACCCATCGATCTACTTCGACGCCGGCGCCGCCCGGGTCCGGGTTGGGCCCTGGACGACGTCCTGGCTGCCCTCGGGGACGCTGGAGCTCGACGGCGAGGCGCACCGGCTCGGCGGCCTCGGCCGGATCCGCTCCGCCTCGATCGAAGCGGAACCCGGCGCCTGCGAGTTCACCCTCCCCGGCAAGGACATCGTCGTCCGCGGTCGCGTCAGCGCCCCGAAGAAGGACTTCGTCGGCTGGGTCTACGCCGACCCCAAGGGCCCCGAGCACCACACGCTCAACTGCTCGGTCTCCGACCTCGAGTTGACCGTCGAACGCCCCGCGCTCCCGGCGCGCCGGCTCACTCTCAGCGCCGCTGCCGCTTACGAGTTCGGCATGCGCGAGACCGACCACGGCGTCCCGATCCAGCCATACCCGGACGGTTGAGGAAGCGACGCGCTCTAGCCCGTGACCTTCTGGAAGCTCATCCAGGTGCTGTAGGCGCCGAGCGCGACCTCGAGCTGTTCGCCGGTCACCGTGGTCACGCCGCCGGTGCCGATCAGCTTGGCCGCGACGATCCGCGGCGAGACGCCGCGTTTGGTGATCACCACCTGCTTCAGCTTGCCGTCGAGATAGCCGCCGAGCTTGGCGCTGATTTCAGGACCGGAGAATTTGAGCGTCCAGTTGTGCAGCGGGCAGTAGTAGTCGTAGGGGTCGGGCACGCCGGTCAGGTACGGGACGGCCGGCCCGAAGAAGACGTTCTGGATGCTCTCGGTGTAGCCGCCCGAGCAGGCCGAGAAGTAGGTCTCGGCGATCTTGCCGCCGTAGGTGACGACCTGGCCCCTGGTCGCGTTGGTCGCGGCGTTGGTCGCCGCAGTCTCACTGGAGAGGCCGTCGTAGACCTGGCTGCGGGTGTCGCCGTAGAGGTCGAAGCCGTTGCCGTCGACACCGGCGGTGAGGGCGAAGGAGCGCGACTCGATCGCCTGCGCCTGCAGCTCGGCCGCCGGCCAGGAGGGCGGTGACTCGTTGGGGACCACGCCCTTGACGTACTGCTCGACCGGCAGCGCGTTGATCACGTTGAGCGAGCCCGCCTCGCTTTCGGTCGGCACCGCCTCGAGCACGCCGCGATAGGTGCCCACGCCGGCGATTGCGATCTTGCCCTTGCCCGCGGCGCGCAGCTTGGCCCCGCAATCTGCCAGCGGCTTGCCGGCTGAGCTGCGCAGCTTCACCCGCGAGCCGGCGCGGTGCGCCTCGTAGCTGCGAGTGGGGTCGAGCGCGACACCGCAGGCACTGGTCGCGGCGCTGAAGCCGATGTCGCCCGGCGAGATGTCGAGCAGGACGCGAACGATCCGCGTCCCCTCGATCTGGCCGATCGAGCTGCCCTGGTAATAGTGGGCGAGGATGAAGCGGTAGTCCTTGCCGTGCAGGGCGTAGCCGTAGGCCCCGTACTGGCTGACCCCGACCCCGTGGCCAAAGCCGTGACCGCGCACCACCCAGTTGACGCCGGCGCGCGCGCCCGGCGCAGCCGCGAGCAGCACGAACGCCGCGACGGCGAGGAGTGTTCCCAGCCGGCTGTGTCGGTCAGAGCGCATCTATCGCACAACAGATTCGCCCCGGCCGAGTAGCGGCCTGCATTACCCTGGCCTTGCGGTGCGCCTTTTGCTCTCTACAGGTGCATAAGGCGCACCGGAACGGGAAAAGGAGACGGAAATGGCGACGCAGGCGGTGCAAGCGGTCGATCACAAGCTTCTCGCGGCCGGCGAGTGGTTGGAGACCGGCGAGTGGGGAGAGGTGAAGAGTCCCTATGACGGGACGGTGGTTGGGCGGGTGGCTGAAGGCGATGCGGCACTGGTCGATCGCGCGGTCAAGGCCGCCCGTGAGGCCTTTGAGACCGCCGACTTTCCGCAGCACGAGCGAGCGGCACTGCTCGACCGCGCCGCCGCGCTGGTTCGCGAGCGCCGCGACGACCTCGCCCTGGCGATTGCGGCCGAGGCGGGCAAGCCGCTGAAGACGGCGACGGTCGAGGCCGAACGCTGCGTTGACACCCTCACCTTCTCGGCCACCGAGGCGCGCAAGCTGACTGGCGGCACTGTGCCGATGGAAGCCTCGCCGGCCGGGGTCGGCAAGCTCGGCGTGATGTTGCGCGTCCCCTACGGGGTGGTCGGCGGGATCAGTCCCTTCAACTTCCCGCTCAACCTGGTCGCCCACAAGCTCGGCCCGGCGATCGCCGCCGGCAACGCGATCGTGCTCAAGCCCGCCGGCCAGACGCCGGTCTCGGCGCTGAAGCTGGCAGAGATCCTGGTCGAGGCGGGGCTGCCCGAGGGCTGGCTCAGCGTCATCCCCGGCCCCGGCTCGGAGGTCGGCAACGCGATCGTCGAGCACGAGCTGACCCGCGCCCTCACCTTCACCGGCTCGGCCGGTGTTGGCTGGGGCATCCGCAGCAAAGTGCCGCACAAGAAGGTCAACCTCGAGCTCGGCTCCAACGCGCCGCTGATCGTCAACGCCGACGGCGACTGGGAGGCGGCGGCCGACAAGGCGAAGCTGCACGCCTTCTCGCATGCCGGACAGAGCTGCATCTCGATCCAGCGCATCCTCGTCCACGAGGAGATCGCCGACGCCTTCACCGAGCGGCTCGTAGCCAACGCCGAAGCGCTGAGGGTAGGCGATCCGCTCGATTCCGAGACCGACGTCGGCCCGCTGATCACGCCCGACGATCGTGACCGGGTCAAGCAGTGGATCGACGAGGCGGTCGCGGCGGGCGCCAAGCTGCTTACCGGGGGCGAGTTGGTCGACGGGGGTCGCTGCCTATCCCCAACCCTGCTCGGCTCCCCGCCGCGCGAGGCCAAGGTCTGGTGCGAGGAGATCTTCGGCCCGGTGGCGACGATTGACCGCTTCTCCGACTTCAGCGAGGCGCTCGAGGCGGCCAACGACTCCAAGTTCGGCCTCCAGGCCGGCGTCTTCACCCGCGACGTCAGCAGCGGCATCGAAGCCGCCAACACGCTCGAGTTCGGCGGCGTCCTGATCAACGAGGTGCCGACCTTCCGCGCCGACCAGATGCCCTACGGCGGCGTCAAGGACTCGGGCAACACTCGCGAGGGCCCAGCCTTCGCCGTCCAGGAGCTGACCGAGGAGCGCTTCGTCACCCTGCAGTAGAGGGCGTGGCGCTTTATTCCCCTACGTAGGGGAATAAAGCGCCACAGTCGATCTCACTCGTGTGGTCTTGCCATCCGCCGGTGGTCGAGCGCCTCCTCGAGCACGGCCGGCTCGACCCCCTGCTCGAGGGCGACCTCGCGCAGCGAGCGGCCTGACTCCGCCGCGGCCTTGACGATGTCGGCGGCGCGGTCGTAGCCGATGTGGGGATTGAGCGCGGTGGCCGTGGCCAGGGTGGCCTCGGCGTGGCGGGTCGTCATCTCCTCATTGGCCTCGATCCCGGCGACGCACTTCTGGTCGAGCAGGCGCGAGGCGGAGGCGAGCAGCTTGATCGAGTCGAGCAGGTTGCGGGCGATCAGCGGTACCCGCACGTTGAGCTCGAACTGGCCCTGGCTGCCGGCGAGTGTGATCGCGGCGTCGTTGCCGACGACCTGGGCGGCCACCTGGATCACCACCTCGGGGATCACCGGGTTGACCTTGCCGGGCATGATCGAGGAGCCCTTCTGCAACTCGGGCAGGCGCAGCTCGGCGAGGCCGGCACGCGGGCCGGAGCCCATCAGCGCCAGGTCGTTGGCGATCTTGTTGAGCGAGATCGCGTAGACCTTGAGCGCACCCGAGAGCTCGACCAGGGCGTCGCGGTTGCCCTGCGCCTCGAAGCGGTCGAGCGGCTCGGAGATGTCGAGCCCGGTCTCGGCGGCAAGCCGCTCGCGAACCTTGGCGGCGAACTCGGGGTGGGTGTTGAGGCCGGTGCCGGTGGCGGTGCCGCCGAGCGGGATCTGGCCGACCCGTCGCAGCGTCGCCTCGACCCGCTGGATGCCGAGCCGCACCTGGGCCGCGTAGCCGCCGAACTCCTGGCCGAGGGTGACAGGGACCGCATCCATCAGGTGGGTGCGGCCGGCCTTGACCACGTCGGCGAACTGCTCCGCCTTGGCCTCCAGGGTGCTCTCCAGTGCACCCATTGCCGGCAGCAGGTCGTGCGTGACCTCGCCCAGGGCCGCCAGGTGGACGGCGGAGGGGAAGACGTCGTTGGAAGACTGGCCCATGTTGACGTGGTCGTTGGGGTGGGCGCCCTCGCCGGCGAGGTTGGCGAGCACCTCGTTGGCGTTCATGTTGGAGGAGGTGCCGGAACCGGTTTGGAAAACGTCGACCGGGAACTGGTCGTCGTGCTCGCCGGCGGCGACCGAGTCGCCCGCGGCGGCAATCCGCTCGGCCAGGGCCGAGTCGAGCTCGCCGAGCTCGCCGTTGACCAAGGCTGCCGCGGCCTTCAGCCGGCCCAGCCAGCGGACGACGGGAACGGGAACGCGCTCGCCGGAAACCGGGAAGTTGTCGACGGCCTTGGTGGTCTCGCCACCCCAGAGCTGCTCAGTCAAGGTCTTTGCCTCCATCGAAGTCGTTGTAGTGGGGAGCGTATTCAGCCACCGGCCTGGCCGGCGTCGAACCCTTCGCGGTAGACGCGCAGGAAAGCGGCGGAGGGTGGGCGGTTGTCCGGGCTGTAGCGGGCGGCGCTCGTGAGGCGGCGGATCAACTCAGCGTGGATGCCGTCGGTCTGGGAGGCACCGCGTTCGGCAGCGCCAAGCAGGTAGCCAAGCTGCAGATTGGCGTCGCCCCCCGGTTCGGCCCGCGCTTCCGCGTTCAGCTTCGTCTCCACCCCGACCAGCGCCGTACCGACCGTGGCCAGCTCGCCGCCCTTCTGGTTCTCAACCAAGCATTCGCTGATCAGCGTCTTGCCTTGAAGCTTGACTTCATCTGGCGCGCTATCCAGCGCCCTCAGATAAGGCCCTTCCCCTTCAAGACAAGCAACCGGCGTCGAGCCATCAGTGCTCCCACAGCCCGCCAGGACCACCAGAGCCAGTAGAGCTATCCCGATCCGCGCGCGCATCGGCCGCAGATCTTATGAAGCGTCAAGAGCCGTCGGGGGTCCCTCCCCAGGAACTCCCGTGAAGCGGCCTGGGGAGGGACCCCCCGACGGCTCTCGTCCTTTAGAAGCTCAGTCGCCCCGAGGCGAGATGCCGCCGGAATGAATCGTCCCGATCCCCCCCGGAGGTCCAGTCGGCAGTTTCTGCGGCGGCGAACTCGGCCGCGGCTTGCGCGGCTTGCGACCCGCCCCCGGCCCGACCGGGAACACTTCGACCCATTCAGCCAGCTCGAACATCGGTGCCGGGGAGTGCTGCCAGGAGAGGTGGAGATGGTTGCCGCAGCCGTGCCCGGCGTCGCCGTTGTAGCCGACCCAGCGGAAGGGCGGCACCGGCTGGTTCTGCGTCGGCTCGGCCCATTCGGCGAGGCGGGTGATCGGCGCCCAGCTGGCGTCGCATTTGCCCGGCGTGCCGTTCAGTGGCACCACGTCGACGGCGAGGCCGTTGTAGTGATCGGAGCCCTTGACGTGGCACTGGTTGCAGCCGACGTGTTCGCCGTTGGGAAGCGGCCCGGAGTAGCCGTCGGTGACGTAGATCGGGTAGCGGGCGGCGATCCAATGCAGGTCGCCGAGGATGCGCTTGTCGACCATGTCGCCCTCTTCGTGGGGGATCGAGGCCGGGATCGGCACGATTTCACCTGGCGTGTGAACCACCCTGGTCGCGGTCGGCCCGGCGCTGGCCGCGTTCGCGATCAGCAGCCCAAGCGCCAGCAGCGCCGCCAGACTGAGCAGGATCCGTCCCGTCTTCTCTGCCACGGTTGCCATGCCCCCTCTCATCGACCCCGGGTGGCGTTCCCTTGAGAACAGCAAGGCGGCGATAGGGTTCCGCTCGGTATGGCAACGGTCCGCGAGGCAAGCTTCGACCTCTTCCGGGAGCTGGGGATGACGACGATGTTCGGCAACCCCGGCTCGACCGAGCTGCCGATGCTTGCCGATTTCCCCTCGGACTTCCGCTACGTGCTCGGCCTGCAGGAGGCCGTCGTGGTCGGTATGGCCGATGGCTACGCTCAGGCCTCGGGCAACACGACGATGGCCAACCTGCACACCGCGCCCGGCGTCGGCAACGCGATGGGGGCGATCTTCAACGCCCAGGCGAACCACTCACCACTGCTGATCACCGCCGGCCAGCAGGCGCGGGCGCAGATCACCCTGCAGGCCAACCTGACCAACCGCGACGCGATCCGCATGCCCCACCCACTCGTCAAGTGGTCCTTTGAGCCGGCCCGGGCCGAGGACGTGCCGCTCGCCCTCGCCCACGGCGCCCACCTCGCCGGCCTGCCGCCCAAGGGTCCGGCCTTCGTCTCGCTGCCGATGGACGACTGGTACGCCGAGGTTGACGAGGGCGACGCGCGCGAGGTGATCGCCCGCAAAGTCAACGGCCGTGCCAGCGCCGATCCAGCCGCCGTCCGCGTCCTCGCCGACCAGCTCGAGGCCGCCGGCAACCCGGTGATGATCGCCGGTCCCGACATCGACGCCTCCGGCGCCTGGGATCTGGCGATCGCCCTCGCTGAGCGCCAGCACCTGCCGGTCTGGGCGACCCCCGCCACCGGCGGTGGGCGCCTCGGCTTTCCCGAGGACCACCCGAACTACCGCGGCGTGCTGCCGCCGGCGATCGGCCCCGTCGCCCAGACCCTCGAGGGGCACGACCTGATCCTCGTCCTCGGCAGCTCGGTCTTTCCCTACTACCCCTACATCCCCGGTCCGCTGCTGCCCGAGGGCGCCAAGTTGGTCGCGATCACCAGCGACCCGGATGAGGCCGCGCGGGCACCGATGGGCGATGCGCTGGTCGCCGACGTCAAGCTGACCCTCGCTGCCCTGCTCGAGGACCTGCCCGAGTCCTCTCGTTCGGGGCCGGAGCCAAATCCCGGCCCGCAGGAAATCCCGCCCAGCGACCCGCTCAATTCTTCCACCGTGCATACCGCCCTGGCGGAGGTGTTCCCCGAGGACGGCATCGTCGTGCTTGAGTCACCGTCCAGCACCCTGGCCCTTCGCAACCAGATGCGCCTCTCGCGGCCGGGCAGCTACTACTTCGCGGCCGGCGGCGGCCTCGGCTTCGGCCTGGCCGCTTCGGTGGGGGTGCAGCTGGCGCAGCCCGATCGCCCGGTCGTCTGCGTGATCGGCGAGGGCTCGGTCCAGTACGCGGTCAGCGCCTTCTGGAGCGCCGTCGCCTACAAGGTGCCGGTCACCTTCCTGGTCGTGCGCAACGAGGAGTACGCGATCCTCAAGTGGTTCGCTGAGGTCGAGCAGGTCGCCGGGGCGCCGGGCCTCGACCTGCCCAAGCTCGACGTCGCCGCGGTGGCCGAGGGCTACGGCGTCAACGCGACCCGGGTCAAGGACCGCGATGAGGTCCGCGACGCCCTGCAGAAGGCCTTCGCCTCCTCGCAGCCGGAGCTGATCGAAGTCCCGGTGGCACCGGGGATGTCCCTCTTCTAGGACCGACGATGGCGCTGCTGGAGAGCAAACCGGCCCCCGATCGCGCTCCCGACAGCATCGCCGCCGGCACACCCCAGCCGCTGCGCGGGGAACTCGAGCGGCTGCTTGGCGCCGACCGCGTTCTCGCCCGCGCCAGCGACATCGTCCGCTACGCCTCCGACGCCAGCCCCTACCGGCTGCTGCCGCGGGTCGTGGTGATGGCGCGCGACGCCGGGGACGTCGCCAAGACGCTCGCCTTCGGCAAGCGCAGCGGCATCCCGGTCACCTTCCGCGCCGGCGGCACCAGCCTCAACGGTCAGGGCCAGAGCGAGGGCATCCTCATCGACGTCCGCCGCCACTTCAGCGGCGTGGCGGTCGAGTCGGGGGAGCCGCGCGAGGGCGGCGAGGAGATCGAGGCCGCCACGGCCCGGGTCAAGCCCGGCACAGTGCTCGGCCACGCCAACCGAGTGCTCGCCCCGCACGGGCGCAAGCTCGGCCCCGACCCGGCCAGCACCGACATCGCCTGCGTCGGCGGCGTGATCGCCAACAACTCGGGCGGGATGCGCTGCGGGGTGACCAAGGATTCCTACTCGACGGTCAGCTCGATGACCCTGGTGCTCCCCTCCGGGACGACGATCGACACCGCCGCCCCGGACGCCGCGGAGCGCTTCGCGGCCGAAGAGCCCGAGCTGGTGGCGGGCCTGGAAGCGATCCGCGACGAGATCCGCGCCGACGCCGAGCTGAGCGAGCGCATCCGCGGCAAGTTCGCGATCAAGAACACCACCGGCTACCGGCTCTGCGCCTTCCTCGATGCCGATGAGCCGCTGGAGATCTTCCGCCGTCTGGTCGTCGGCTCCGAGGGCACGCTCGCCTTCGTCGCCGAGGCGGTTTTCGAGACCGTCCCGCTCCCAGCGCGCACCACCACCGCCTGGATCCACTTCCCCGGCATCGAGGAGGCGATCGCGACCGTGCGCGACTTCGTCGACAGCGGCGCGACGGCGGTCGAGTTGATGGTCGCCCCCGCCCTGATCACCGCCGCCTGGAACATGGTCGGCGCGCCGGAGGAGTGGAAGGAGCTGCCGCCGGAGTCGGCGGTGCTGCTTGTCGAGTACGGCGGCGCCGAGGAGGACGAGCTCGCCGCCCAGGTCGCCAAGGCCGAGCGGATCCTCGCCGGGCACGAGACGATCCGCCCGATCTCCTTCAGCCGCGACCCCGAGGAGATCGAGCTGGCCTGGCGCGTGCGCGAGGGCCTGCACGGCCTGATCGGCCGCCTGCGCCCGCCCGGCACCGCGCTGATCGTCGAGGACGTCTGCGTGCCGCCGGAGCGGATCGCCGAGGGTGCCCGCGACCTGCAGGCACTGCTCGGCGAGCACGGCTTCCTGCCCGGCGTCGCCGGCCACGCCTCGGCCGGCAACCTGCACTTCATGCTGACCCCCGACTTCGCCAAGCAGGAGGACCTCGAGCGCTACGAGGCCTTCATGGAGAAATTGGTCGAGCTGATCGTCGGCAAGTACGACGGCTCGCTCAAGGCCGAGCATGGCACCGGGATCAACATGGCGCCATATGTGGAGCGCGAGTGGGGGGAGGAGGCGACCGAGCTGATGTGGCGGGTCAAGCAACTCGCCGATCCCGACGGGGTGCTCAACCCCGGGGTCATGCTCAACCGCGATCCCGGCGTCCACCTGCGCAACCTGAAAACGACGCCGGCGATCGAGGACTCGGCGACGACCTGCGTCGAGTGCGGCTTCTGCGAGCCGGTCTGCCCCAGCCGCAACCTGACCACGACGCCGCGCCAGCGCATCGTCCTGCGTCGCGAGATCGCCCGCCAGCCCGCGGGCTCGCCGCTGCGCAAGGCGCTGCTCGAGGAGTACGAGTACGACTCGCTCGAGACCTGCGCCGCCGACGGCTCCTGCCAGCTCGCCTGCCCGGTCGGGATCGACACCGGCGCGCTGGTCAAGGAACTGCGTAAGCAGGGCCACGGTGAGCGCGCCGAAGCGGCGGCGCTGGCGGCGGCCAAGCGGTGGCGCACGGTGGAGGCGGTTTCGCGACTGGGACTGCGGCTGGGCGGGCCGCTGGCGCGGTTGACCAAGCGCGGGCGTGGCCTGCCCGGACCCGCAAAGGGAGGAGCAGGGGGCGACCCTCTCCCGACAAAAGCGGGGAGTGTCGGGAGAGGGTCGCCCCCTGCTCCTCGAAGCGGGGCCGCTGCCGTCTACGTCCCCAGTTGCACGAATCGCATCTTCGATGGGAACCCGGTCGAGGCACTGGTCGCGGTTTCGGCTCGAGCCGGGATGCCGGTCTGGATTCCGGACGACGTCGCCGGGAGCTGTTGCGGGCTGCCTTGGAGCTCGAAGGGATTTGGGCCGGCGCATGCGCACAAGGCGAACGAGATGGTTGCCAAGCTATGGCGCTGGAGCGAGGAAGGGAGGCTGCCGGTGGTGATCGACGCGGCATCGTGTACCCAGGCGATCGCTGATCCCGGCGAGGATGTGCTCTCCGAGGAGAACGTTGAGCGCCTGGGCAAGCTCGAGATCCTCGACTCAGTCGCCTGGGCGCACGATCGCCTGCTGCCCTCGCTCGAGCTAACGGGCAAGGTCGGCTCGGCCACGGTGCACCCGACCTGCGCCACCCGCCACATGGGCCTGGCGCCGCGGCTGCGCTCGCTCGCCGGCGCCCTCGCGGACGAGGTCTACGTCGCTCCCTCGGCGACTTGCTGCGGCTTCGCCGGCGACCGCGGCATCTCCCACCCGGAGCTGACCGAGTCGGCGACCCGCCCCCAGGCCGAAGAGCTGTCTGGCCGCCACTTCGACGCTCACCTCTCCAACAACCGCACCTGCGAGATCGGACTCAGCCGCGCCACCGGTGCCGAGTACGAGTCGGTGCTAATTCTGCTCGAGCGCCTGACGCGAAAAGCCTGATCGGTTGCTGACCCCATGGGGTCAGCAAGGCATCAGGGCTTCGTTGAGGCCGAGCCGGCGGCGCGGTCCTCGGCGGCGCGCAGGGCCGCGACCGCCCGCGGGTCCCTCGGCAGCCGCTTCTCCATCAGCGGCCCCAGGATGCCGCGCAGGGCCGAGACGTAGCGCCACCATTTGGGAGCGAAGACCCGCGGTGCCCGCTCTTCGACCCCGCGCACGACCGCGGCGCCTGCCTGCTCGGGCTTGATCCGCTTCATCAGGAACTTCGGCAGCGTGTCCTGCATCGTGCCGCCGGCCTCCTTCTCGTCGAGCGCTTCTTGGACCATGCGCGTGTCGACCCAGCCGAAGTAACAGACCGTGGCGCTGGCGCCGAACGGCAGCAGCTCGGCCCGCAGTGAACGCCCCAGGGCCTCCACCGCGGCCTTGGAGGTCGCGTAGGGGCTCATCATCATGCCGCCGGCGAAGGCCGCCACCGAGGCGACGATCACCATCTGGCCATTGCGCGCGGATATCTGCGGCAGCGCCGCCTGCATCGTGTTCCAGACGCCCATCAGGTTGACGTCGATCACCCTTTCCCACTCCTCGGGTGGCATCGTCCGCGTCGTCGTCTGGGTCGGCGGCGCGATCCCGGCGTTGGCCATCGCCACATCGAGGCCGCCGAACCGCTCCACGGTCTCGGCCACCGCGGCCCGCATCGCGCCGGCGTCGGTAACGTCGCCGGCGATCCCGATCGCCCGCTCGCCGATCCGCTCCGCCGCCTCGCTCGCCTCGCCCGCGTCGAGGTCGACCACCGCGACCGAGGCACCGCGCAGGTGCATCTGCCGCGCCGTCTCATAGCCGATGCCGCGGGCGGCGCCGGTAACCAGCGCCACCTTTCCGCTCAGGTCGTAGACGGGCACGCGGCAAGACTATTGCCTACCGACGCGACCCGGCAGGGGCCGGCGGCGGGGCCGCTCCTAGAATCACCCGTCCATGCCCGGCTTCCGCCCCGTCGACAGCAAACAGTCCTTCCCCGAGCTGGAGGAGCGGGTGCTGGAGCGCTGGCGCGAGCGCGATGTCTTCCAGCGCTCGCTCGACCAGCGCCAGGGGGCCGAGCTGTGGAACTTCTACGAGGGCCCGCCGACCGCCAACGGCCGGCCCGGCTCCCACCACGTCCTCGCCCGCGTCTTCAAGGACGTCTACCCCCGCTACCGCTCGATGTGCGGCTACCGGGTGCCGCGCAAGGCCGGCTGGGACTGCCACGGCTTGCCGGTCGAGATCGAGGTCGAAAGGCAACTCGGCATCTCCTCCAAGCAGGAGATCGAGGAGTTCGGCATCGACAAGTTCAACGCCCGCTGCCGCTCCTCGGTCTTCGAGTACGTCGAGGAGTGGAACCGGCTGACCGAGCGGATCGGTTTCTGGATCGACCTCGATGACCCCTACGTCACCCTCGACGACGACTACATCGAGTCGGTCTGGTGGTCGCTGAAGCGGCTCTGGGACAAAGACCGCCTCTATGAGGGCCACAAGGTCGTGCCCTACTGCCCGCGCTGTGGCACCGCGCTCTCCTCGCATGAGGTGGCGCTCGGCTACCAGGACGTCGAGGACCCGTCCATATACGTGCGCTTCCCGCTGCTCGGCGAGGACGGGGGGGAGGCGGGCGAGTCGTTGCTCGTTTGGACGACCACGCCTTGGACGTTGCCGGGCAATGTCGCGGTCGCGGTCGCCCCCGAGGTCACCTACGTCAGGGCCCGTTGCGGCGAGGAGGTGCTGATCCTCGCCGAGCCGCTGCTCGAGCGGGTGCTGGGTGAGGGCGTCGAGGTGCTCGAGCGCCTTCCGGGCTCCGCGCTGGTCGGCCGCCACTACAAGGGCCCCGTCTTCAAGCTGGAGGAGGAGCCGGCCAACGCCTTCCGCGTCCTCGCCGGCGATTTCGTCACCACCGAGGACGGCACCGGGCTGGTCCACATTGCCCCGGCCTTCGGCGAAGACGACTACGCGGTCGCCGCTGCCAACGGCATCTTCGATCCGACCAACGCCGCCACTCTCTACAACCCGGTCAATCTCGAAGGCCGCTTCGACCGCCGGGTCGCCGGCTTCGAGGGCCAGTTCGTCAAGGACCCCGAGGTGACGAGGGCGCTGATCGCCGACCTCGAGGCGCGCGGCTTGCTTTTCCGCGAGCAGGTCTACGAGCACTCCTATCCGCACTGCTGGCGCTGCGGCACGCCGCTGCTCTACTACGCCAAGTCGAGTTGGTACGTCGCCACCTCGCAGGTGCGCGAGGAGCTGCTTGCCAACAACGAGACGATCGGCTGGCACCCCGAGCACATCAAGGAGGGCCGCTTCGGCAAATGGCTCGAGAACAACGTCGACTGGGCGCTCTCGCGCGACCGCTACTGGGGCACGCCGCTGCCGATCTGGCACTGCACGAAAGGCGATTGCAGCGAGCTCTACTGCGCCGGCTCGGTCGCCGAGCTGCGCGAGCGGGCGAGGGGGGAGGTGCCCGAGGACCTGCACCGCCCCTACATCGACGAGGTGGTGCTCGACTGCGAGGGCTGCGGCGGCGAGATGCACCGGGTCAAGTCGGTGATCGACACCTGGTACGACAGCGGCGCGATGCCCTTCGCGCAGCTGCACTACCCGTTCGAGAACGAGGATCTGTTCGCTGAGCGCTTCCCGGCCGACTTCATCTGCGAGGCGATCGACCAGACCCGCGGCTGGTTCTACACCCTGCTCGCCGAGTCGACCTTGCTCTTCGAGCAATCGAGCTACCGCAACTGCGTCTGCCTCGGCCTGATCCTCGACCCCGAGGGACAGAAGATGTCGAAGAGCAAGGGCAACGTGGTCGAGCCCTGGGACGTGATCTCCGCCCACGGCGCCGACGCCTTCCGCTGGTACTACCTGACCGCCCAGCAGCCCTGGTCCGGCTACCGCTTCTCAGTAGACACAGTGGGCGAATCCGTCCGCCAGTTCCTCCTCACCCTCTGGAACACCTACTCCTTCTGGGTCCTCTACGCCAATGCCGAGAACTTGACTCCCGAGGACTTCAAAAGCTTCCGCTGTTCCTTTGCCCCGGATGGCGAGGAAGCGGAACAGCGGACCGTGGGGGAGGACCTCGATCGCTGGGCGCTCTCGCGCTTGCAGGCGACCATCGCCACGGTCCGCCAAAGCATGGACGACTTCGACTGCACAGCCGCCGGGCGGGCGATCGCGGAGTACGTCGAGGAGCTCTCCAATTGGTACGTGCGGCTCTCGCGCCGCCGCTTCTGGGAGGGAGACCGCGCCGCCTTCGCCACCCTGCGCCACTGCCTGCTCGAGGTCGCGGCGTTGCTGGCGCCGTTCACTCCGTTTCTTGCCGACGAGATCCACCTCAATCTGGCCGGCGGCGAGGCCGAAGCGCTCGGCGAAAGCCCCGACTCGGTCCACCTGCGCGATTTCCCAGTGGCTGACGCGGCGCTAACCGATCCCGAGCTCGAGGCGGCGATGGAGGCGGTCCGACTCACGGTCGAGCTCGGCCGCGCCGCCCGCGCCCAGGCCAAGGCCAAGGTGCGCCAGCCGCTACGCCGCGCCGTGATCGTCGCCAACGACGCCGAGCGCGCCGCGATCGAGTCCCGCGCCGACCTGGTCACCGGCGAGCTCAACGTCAAGGAGCTCGACTTCGTCTCCGAAGAGGCAGACCTGGTCAGCTACGCGGTCAAGCCCAACTACCGCTCGCTCGGCCCGCGCTTCGGCAAGCGCATGCCCCAGGTCGCCGCCGCGGTCGCGGCGCTCGACCCCGTCCACGTCGCCAGGGTGATGGCCGACGGCGGCGAGGTCGGGATCAGCATCGACGGCGACGATCACACGATCGGTCCCGAGGAGGTCACCCTCGCCCTGCAGCCCCTGGAGGGCTACGAGGTCGAGGCGGAGGCGGGCCACGCCGTCGCCCTGCAGCTCGAGCTCGACGACGAGCTGCGCCAGGAGGGCCTCGCCCGCGAGATCGTCCACGCCGTCCAGAACGCCCGCAAAGCGGCGGGCCTGGACATCTCCGATCGCATCGAGCTCTCCCTTGGCGGAGACGACGAGCTGATCGCGGCGGCCCAGGCCCACGAGCCCTACATCGCCGGCGAGGTCCTGGCGACCTCGGTCGCATACAACGCGGCTGGGGGTCTCGCAGTCCGGGTCGACGGCCGCGACCTCGAGATCGGCGTGACAAAGATTTGACATTCTGCGCACCATGCGCGCGGCCGAAATGTTTACGGTGCAATCATCACGTGATGAGGGAGAGTTGGACTGATGTCCGCCTGGACGATTTTCGTGGTGAAGTCAACAGGCGTTTCGACAAGGTCGAAGGCGAAGTCCGCGACCTGCGCGGCGAGGTGAACAATCTTCGGAGCGAGATGAAAAGCGGCTTCGAATCGATCCACAAGACGATGCTCCACGGCGTCTTGATCCTCTCTGGCTCATACGTCGCCGGCTTCGCGGCCCTCGTCGGGCTTGTGGCAACACAGCTCTGAAGCGTCCTCGCGAGGAGCTTCTCTGAACTAGTCCTCAGCTTTCTCGCCGATGATGAAGTCGGTTTTCTTCGAGTCCGAGAACTTCACCCAGCAGTGATCGGGGGTGACGCCGGCCACCTCGACCAGCGCCGCTTCGATCCGCTTGGCGATCTCCGCCTTCTGCTCATCGGAGCGGCCCTCGTACCAGTGGACGTGAACAAAAGGCACGGCGTCGCCGGCCGCTAGGCGAGGGCCGGCTCGAGCTCGGCCTCAAGGCGCCGCTTGGGCATCGCCCCGATCACCTTCTTGGCGATCGCCCCGTCCTTGAAGAGGATCATGGTCGGGATCGAGAGGACTTCGTACTGAGCGGCGGTCTGCTGGTTCTCGTCGACGTTGATGCTGACGATGTTGAGATCGTCGCGCTCGGCGTCGATCTCCTCCAACACCGGATGGACCACGCGGCAGGGCCCGCACCAGGGAGCCCAGAAGTCGACGAGCACGGGCCCATCGGCCTCGAGGACCTCCGACTTGAAGTTGGCGTCTGTCACGTCGCTGAGTTTGCCTGTCACTGGGATCGCTCTCCTGGGGATCGAGGTTCGCCGCTCAATACTTCATAAAGTATAGCGAGGTGCGCAAGCCCTCCTGAGCCGCTTCTCCTCACCGTCCATAGCGTAGAAGAGGCACCCGCCAGATCGCCTCGAGCACGATCGAACGGCTCATCTTGGAGGAGCCGGTCTGGCGGTCGCGGAAGACGATCGGCACCTCGACCACGTCGAAGCCGAGCTGGATCGCCCGGTAGGTCACCTCGACCTGGAAGGCGTAGCCGCGCGAGCGGATCGCGCCGAGGTCGACGGCCTCCAGCACCTCGCGGCGGAAGCACTTGAAGCCTCCGGTCAGGTCCCGCACTCCGACACCGAGGGTTAGCCGCGCGTAGGTGCTGCCCCCCTTGCTGATCGCCCGCCGCAACGCGCCCCAGTCGCTTACGCCGCCGCCGGGCACGTAGCGCGAGCCGATCACGATGTCGGCGCGCTCGGCGGCCTCGAGCAGGCGCGGCAGGTAGGCGGGCTCGTGCGAGAAGTCGGCGTCCATCTCGATCACCAGCCCCGCCCCGCCGGCGAGCGCGTGACGGAAGCCGGCGATGTAGGCGGGACCGAGGCCTTCCTTGCTCTCGCGGTGGAGGAAGTGGATCGATTCCTCCCGCGCGGCGAGCTTGGCGGCGATCCGTCCGGTGCCGTCGGCGGAGTTGTCGTCGACGATCAGGACCTGGGCGTCGGCGGGAAGCTTGTCGCGCGCGTCGGCGACCAGCCGCTCAATGTTCGACGCCTCTTCGTAGGTGGGGAGGACGAGCCAGGCCGGCCCTCGCTCGGGTTTGCTCGCGGGCATCTGCGGGGGCGATGCTATTGACGCAGCTGAGCGCGAGCTAAAGAGACCCGCGCTCGCTAGCTTGCAGCTGTGACCAACGCCGAGATAGCAGCCGCTCTCGAGGAGCTCGGGGTGCTCTACGAGCTCGACGGCGCGGTCAAATACCGCGTCCTTGCCTACGGCACGGCGGCCAAGGCGATTCGCGAAAGCCCGGTCTCGGTCGCCGAGCTGGCAGCGGCGGGCCGGGCGACCGAGATTCCCGGCGTCGGCAAGACCTTGGCGGAAAAGATCGGGGCACTGCTGGCGACCGGTGAGATCCCGGCAGCGGTGAAGCTGAAAGCGAAGTTCCCGCCGTCGCTGATCGAGGTCACCCAGGTGCCTGGTGTCGGCGCGAAAACAGCCCGGCGCCTCTTTGACGAGCTTGGCGTCGCCACCCTCGATGATCTGCGCGCGGCGGCGGAGGGCGAGCGCATTCGCGAGATGAAGGGCCTCGGGCCGAAGGCTGAGAAAAACGTCCTCGCAGGGCTCGAGCGCCTCGGCGAGCCGGGAGAGGGGAGCGGCCGCGTGCTGCTCTCAATGGCCCGCCCGATCGCCGAGGAGTTGGCGCGGACCCTGCGCGAACACCCGGCCGCCGATCGGGTCGAGGTTGCGGGCTCGGTGCGGCGCTGGGCCGAGACCTGCAAGGACATCGACCTGATCGCCACCGCCGAGGAGCCGCGGGCGCTGGCCGAGCACCTGGTCGCCAGCCCGCTGATCGCGGCGGCGGGGAAACCGGGCCCCAACGGCGTGCGGGCGCAGACCCAGAACGGGATCTCGGTCGACCTGCGGATCGTCGCGCCACGGGCCTTCGGCAACCTGCTTCAGCATTTCACCGGGTCGCAGGCGCACAACGTGCAGCTGCGCGAGGCCGCCGTCGCCCGCGGCCTCTCGGTCTCCGAGCACGGGATCACCGAGGTTGAGAGCGGCGAAATTGAGCTCTGCGCCGCCGAGGAGGCCGTCTACGAGCGCCTCGGCTACGCCTACGTCGAGCCCGAGCTGCGCGAGGGACGCGGCGAGTTGAAGGCGGCACGCGAGGGCAAGTTGCCGGAGTTGGTCTCGCTCGACGACGTCAACGGTGACCTGCACTCCCACACCACCCTCTCGGACGGTCGCAACACGCTGGAGGAGATGGCCGAAGCGGGCCGCGAGCGCGGCTACGCCTACATGGCGATCACCGACCACTCCGCCAGCCACGGCTTCGGCAACCACGTCAGCGAGGAGCGATTGTGGGAGCGCATTGATGAGATCGCTGACTGGAACAGGGGCAAACGCGGCTTCCACCTGCTCGCCGGCTCGGAGGTCAACATCGGCCTCGACGGCTCGCTCGACTACTCCGAGGACGTGCTGGCGGCGCTCGACTGGGTCCTTGCCAGCGTCCACACCTCGTTCTCGATCTCCGAGAAGGAGATGACCGCCCGGGTCCTGGCGGCGATCGAGAACCCATATGTCGATTGCATCGGCCACCTCACCGGCCGCCTGATCGGTCGCCGCGAGCCCTACGGGATCGACGTCGAGGCGGTGGCCGAGGCTGCGGCAGGCAACGGCACGATGATCGAGATCAACGGCAACCCCAACCGGCGCGACCTCTCCGAGCACCACGCTCGCCTGGCCAGCGAGGCGGGCGTGACGATCGTCCTCAACACCGACGCCCACGGGGTCGACACGCTGAACAACATGTCCTACGCGGTGGCCACCGCCAGGCGAGCTTGGCTGGGTCCCAAAGACATCGCGAACACACGCGGCTGGCAGGACTTCAAAAAGCTGCGCAAGCGGTAGGGCGTCGGGGGTCGTCTCGCGGGAACCCGTGCACCGCCTTGCGGCGGTGCAATTGTGTGCCGCTTCGCGGCTGAGAATTACTCTGCGGAGCCGCTTCGCGAAGGTTCCCGCGAGACGACCCCCGACGCCCGACTGGTCGCCGAGCTATTCGAGGGCGAAGACGACGCGGACGGTGGCGGTGACGGTGGAGGCACCCGGCTTGGCGGGCGGGGCGGGCTCCACCGCTCCAGCTTCGAGTTCTCCGCTCTTCGATCGGGGTTGAGCCGCGACCGCTTCGGTGGTTTCTTCGATCGTGATCGCCGGGCCCAAGACGGCGCCGGCGCGGGTGGCCAGGGTCGAGGCCTTGGATTTGGCCTGGTCGAAGGCCGCGAGGAGGGTGTTGTTGTAGGCCGCTTCGGGGTTGCTGGCGAAGAAGTCGGGGCCGCGGGTGCCGGTGGCGCCGGCCGCGACCGCGGCGTTGATTAGTTCTCCCGAGCGCTGGGGTTCGTGGAGGACGACCCCGACGCCCTCGGAGGCGCGGAAGCGGGTGTGTTTGTCGCGGCTGATCTTGCGGATCGAGATCTGGCCGGTGGTGACGTCACCGGGTCCAATGCCGGGCGTCGCCTGGACAGCGGCGATCACCGCCCTCAGCTTCACCGCGACGACGCGCAGCGCCGCTCCGCGGCTCTTGCGTTCCTTGCTGACCGAGAAGCCGAGTTTGGCAGCGTCGTTGGGGACCTTCTGAGTCGCCGAGCCCTTGACGGTGACGGTTCGTTCGGCAGCGATGGCACTCGCCGGGAGGAGCATCGTGAGCGCCAAAAGAGCCAGCACGATCGGCAGGCGTCGAGTCATCTACGGGTGACGCTACCCGCCCGCCGCGACGCTCACTCAGGCGTGCGCGCGCCGGCTGCTGCGCAGGCCGGGCGTGCGGACGAGTTGGATCGGGCGCAGGGCCGAGTTGGGGATGACGTAGAACTTGACCCCGTCGCGCTGCTCGATCGCCAGCACCGCCGCCTCGCGCGAGTGCCAGGCGAGCGAGACGAGCAGGGCGTAGCCGGCGCCAATTGCGGCGACTCCGGGGAAGAAGACGCCGAGGACGCCGGCGGCGATCGCCGTGACTGCGACCGGCCAGAGGCGGGCGGCGGCGATCCGGGCCGGCGAATCCGGCGGCAGCGAGGTTGCCGTGCGCGCTTGGGCAAGGGTGCCGCGCAGGCTTTCGGCCGCCCGGCTCGGGCGGCCGAGGTAGAAGCCGACGATGAGCGCGATCAACCACCAGGCGGCGGCCACTGTGAGGGTCCTCGTATCGCTGTCGCGGTTCACCGCCACCGCGGTTATCGCCGCCAGGGCGGTGGCCTCGGCGCCGGTAAGCAGGACGGTGACGCGCAGGAGGTCGGTGTAGGGCATCGCTAAGCGGCCAGCTCCTCGAGCAGGCTGGCCCAGCCGTCCGGGCCGTCGACGGCGAGGTCGCACTCTTCGGTCAGCTCCGGAGGCGCCTCGGGCGAGATCACGCCGACGCAAAGCACCGCCTCGAGCTGGCCTTCCTCACGCAGATCGCGCAGGCGGCGAAAGGCGTCGAGGTCGGTGCGATCGTCGCCGGCGAAGAGGGCGGCAACGATCTCCTCGCCGGCCAGCAGCGCCGCCACGGCGGTGTCCTTGCCGCCGCCGCCGAGGGGTCGCAGCTCAAGGACCTTGCGGCCCCAGCGGGGTTCCAGTTCGGCCCGCCCGGCCTCGGCGGCGATCTCGTGGGCGCGCGCCTCGGCGGCTCGCTCGTCGTCGGCGCCGCGCCAGTGCAGCGACTGGATCGGACCCTTGTCCTCGAGCCGGAACCCGGTCGCCCTCAGGTCCTCGTTGTCGAATCCGGCGATGAAGTCCCTCGCCACCCGCTCGGCGCCCGCAAGCGCCGGGTCGAGCTGCGGCTCATCCTCACCCGGCATCAGCAGCTCGAGCCCGTGGTTGCCGGCGTAGGCGATCTCCTCAACGCCGACCAGGCGCCGCGCCTCCAGCGCCCGCCGCCCGGAGATGCAGCCGACCAGGCCGTAGAGGTCGTTCAGGGCGCGCAGCAACTCGCGCGTTCGGGAGGGGACCGCGGCCAGCTCGGGGCGGGCGACGATCGGCGCAAGGGTGCCGTCGACGTCGGTGAGGATCGCCGAACGGGCGGGGTCGGCGCGCAAGCGGTCAAGCGGCGGGTGCCCGGCGCCGCCGTCCCCTGTCTCGTCTGCGGGAGGCACGGCCTTAGTATCGCGGCACGATGCCCTCTGCCCAGGCACCGCCGAGCAACGCGATCCTCAAGCTCGCCGCGATCGGCACCCTGGCCGGCATCTTCAGTGGCCTCTTCGGGGTCGGCGGCGGCACGGTGATCGTCCCCTTGCTGATCTTCTGGTTCGGCTATGGCGAGCGAGTTGCCACCGGCACGAGCCTGGCGGCGATCGTCCTGATCGGCCTGCTGGGAACGGTCGCGCAGGGCGGGATCTACGGCAACGTGCACGTGCTCACCGGCCTCCTGCTCGCGATCCCCGCCATCGTCGGGGTGGTGATGGGCACCGCGATCCAGCAGCGCATCCCCCAGCGCGCCGTCTCCCTGCTCTTCGCCGCCCTGCTCCTCTTCGTGGCGATTGAGCTGATCGTCAAATGAACGAGCTTGCCGCCGTCCTGATCGCGATCGCGGGTGGCCTCGCCGGCGGCCTGGTTGGCGTCGGCGGGGGCGTGCTCTTCGTGCCGGCGCTGACGATCTTCCTCGGACTCAGCCAGGTCGAGGGCGAGTCGACCTCGCTGCTGATGATCGTCATCGTCGCCCTCGTCGGCGCCTACCGGCAGAGCGGTTACGGCAACGTCAGGCTGCGCGAGGCCCTCGTGATCGGCGTGCTCTCGCCGCTCGGCGTCCTGATCGGAGTCGGGGTCTCCAACGCCGTCCCGACCCGGGCGCTGGAACTCGCCTTCGCCGCCCTGGCCCTCTTCATGGCCTACACCCTCATCCGCCGCGCCCTTTCCGCCCCCGCCTGACCCGCTGACTTCCTGTTTATTCGCGATATCCGCGAAAAACCACGAAGTCAGGGCCACACAACCCCATCGGTAACCTCAAACGCGTGGATTCACTTCGCTGGGAAGGCGACGTTCCGCAGCTGCGCAGCCCGATCCTCGTCTGCTCCTTTCGGGGCTGGAACGACGCTGCCGCGGCGGCCTCTACGGCGCTGACCACGGTCGGCGACGCCTTCGATTCGGAGTTAATCGCCGAGGTCGACGCCGAGGACTTCTTCGACTTCCAGGCGACCCGACCAACGATCGTCCTCAGTGAGGGCCAGGCGCGGCGGATCGACTGGCCCCACAACAACCTGATCGCCGTTCGCGTGCCGGCCGCCGAGCGTGATCTCGTCCTGCTCGACGGCACCGAGCCGAACCTGCGCTGGCGCACCTTCTCGGAGACGATCGCGACCGCCGCCGATGCGCTCGGGGTGGAGATGGTGATCACCCTTGGGGCGCTGGTCGCCGAGGTCTCCCACACCCTGCCGGTGCCGATCACCGGGCTTGCCTCGGACGAGAAACTGGTCGAGGAACTGGACCTGCAGCGCTCCAGCTACGAGGGGCCGACGGGGATCGTCGGCGTCGTCCACGACTGCTGCCGCCAGGTCGGGATGAGCTCAGCCTCGCTCTGGGCGGCGGTGCCCCACTACGTCGCCGCCGTTCCCAACCCGAAGGCGGCGCTCGCCCTGCTGCGCCGGCTCGAGGGCCTTACCGGCATCGCCGTCGACGCCACCGAGCTGGAGGAGGAAACGAGCAGCTACGAAGAGCAGATTGACCGCGCGATCGCCGCCAACCCCGAGATCGAGGAGCTGGTCGACCGCATCGAGGCCGAACAGACCGAGCTGAACGGCCCAGAAGACCTGCCGTCAGCCGACTCCATCGCGCGTGACTTCCAGCAGTTCCTGCGCCAGCAGGGAGAGGAGTAACAGGCGCCCGGCCCGCGGGAGAGGGGTCTGACTCAGCTCTCAGCAGCTGGGCAGATCAGCCGGTAGTCACACCATCCGCAGGTGGTCGGCGAGGGCCGCGGCTCGAAGTCTTGACCCAGTACCCCTTCGCCGACGGCGAGGACCGTCCGCTCAACGCGCTCCGCGTCGTCTGGCTTGGTGGGCGCCGCGACCTTGTCGGCGTCGAGCACGTAGTAGTAGCTGCCGGTTCCCGCTTCCAGTCCCCAAGCCTCGTGGGCGGCGAGCCGGTAGAGGGCGAGCTGCAGGTCGTTCTCGAGCTGGGCTTCGCTCTTGCGTTCGCCGGTCTTGTAGTCGATCAGCTCGTAGCTGCCGTCAGGCAGGCGGTCGACGCGGTCGACGCGGCCGCGCACCTGGTGCTCGCCGATGCGGATGTCGAACTTGCGCTCGAGCCAAACCGGCACCCCTTCCGATTCGCGCTCGCGCTCCCAGTAGAGGCGCATCGCCTCGCGGGCACGATCGCGGAATTGCAACTCGTCATCGCTGCTGCCAAAGCCCGAGCGGCGCCAGCCGGACTCAAAGAGGTCCATCAGGCGGGCGAGATCATCTTCACCGCCCTCGGCCGACTCCTTGTGGAAGCGTTCCAGCACGCTGTGGATGAGGATGCCGAAGCGCTGGTTGATCGTCGGCTCCTCGGGGATGCCGAAGACGCGCCGGAACTTGTACTTCAGCGGGCAGGTCAGGTAGAGGTCGAGGTCGGAGGCGGAGAGGCTGAGGGCGCCGTCGCCGCGGCGCGGCAGGAAGGCTTCCAGCGAGGGCTCGTGGCGGGCGGCGATCAGCATGCGGCGCCCGTCGCGCTCGCGCTCTGAGTCGAGCAGATAAGCGTCGAGGGGGGAGGCGTCGAGCTCGGTCTGCTGCTCGGGCGTCGCCACCTGGCGCAGCAGCCCGTTGACCGCCGCGATCGCCTCGGCCGTCGCCTCCTCACCGGGCCGTTGGGCGAGCGCCGCCAGCTTGAGCAGCTCGAGGTGACGGGCGATCGCCCGGTTGACGTCGATCACGGTGTCGAGGCGCGGCTCCGAGAGCTCCCGCCCCGCCCGCCACGAGGCCTCCAACACCTCCTCGCGCAGCTTGCGATAGGTGGCGTGCAGACCCTCGGCGGGACCGAACAGCTCCTCCTCCTGGGTCTCCTCGCTGTTCTCCGGCGCGGTTCCGTCCTGGTCGACTCGGGAGAGCACCAGGCTCTTGCGTGCCTGCGCCCCCTCGGATCCATGGCCGAGCAGAAAGACGTGGTCGAACTCGGTCCCCTTGGCGGCGCGGCGCGAGAGTCCGAGGACGGCGCCCGGCGACGGCGGCTCCTGGCCGCCCGCCGGCTCGACCCCGGCCTCGGCGACGGCGCTGAGGTAGCGAACGAAGTCGCGGGTGGTGCCGTGTGCTTCCCGGCGCGCCCAGGCCGAGGCCAGCTCGGCGAGGCGGGAAAGTCCCAGCAGCCGCTCCGCAACCTCCGGCTCGGCGGCGAAGAGCCGCTGCCGCCGCAGCCCGACCCGCTCGATCAGGCGCCTGACGAAGACGTCGGCGCGGCGTTCTTCCAGCGCCGCCGAGGCTTCACCGTAGAGCTTGAGGAAGGCCTGGATACGCTCGCGCCCCTCGGGCGGGATCTGCGGGCTTTCCAGCGCTGCCTCGCAGGCGGAGACCATGTCGACCTTACGCCGGCGGGCGATCGTCGTCAGCCGCGCCAGGTCGGCGGCGCGCAACTCGATCGGCGGTCTGGTCAGCGCCCGCGCCGCCGCCGGCGAGTCATCGGGGGCGGCGAGCACGCGCAGCCAGGCGATCGCGTCGCGCACCTCGGGCCGCTGGAACAGCGCCGTCGGCCCGGCCAGGTGGAAGGGGATGCCGCGCTCCTCCATCGCCGCCGAGACCGGCCCGGCGTTCGCCGCTGGATCGTCGATCAGTACACAGATCGCCCCCGGTGCGGTTCCCTCGCCGAGCAGGTGCTCGACCTCACGCGCGACCGCCTGCGCCTGCGCTCGCTCGTTTGTACAGCGCCAGAAGCGCACCTTCGGAGTGCGGAACACCTCGTCCAGGACGAGAGCGCTCGGCTGCGGATCCTGTCGCGAAGGGAGGGCGGCTTGCGGGCGGGCGAGCGTGTCCGTTCTCAGCCTCCCTCCCTTCACGCCATCCGCAGAGGGGACGTTTTCGGCATAGACGTGATTCGGATTCTCGGCCGCAAGTTCGCGCAGGATCGATCGATGGGCCGCCGATGCGTCTTCGTACTCGTCGACCATCACGTAGGCGAAGCGGGTCGCGATCTCGGCGCGGACGTCGGGATGCTCGTGCAAGAGCTTTCCAAGGGTGAGGAATACGTCCCCCTCGTCGAGGTTGCCTGAGGCGGCGACGATCCGGTCGTGGGCGGCGCAGAACTCGGCCAGGTCGGGCTCGGGCGGGTCGGAGCCCGCCTTCAACTCGTCGATCTGGGCCAGCAGCCGCGCGAGCAGCCCGGCCGGATTCCCGCGGATCTCGTGGTTGCGAAGTGGCAGGTCATCGAGGTGGTCGAGCATCATTGCCAACCGCTCCGCCGGACCGAGGACATCGAAGAAGGGATTGAGCCCCGCCGCGGTCGAGTGGGCCCGCAGCAGCCGCTCGCAGATCGCCGGCCAGGTGCCGATCCACAACTCCTCGTATGCGCTCAGGAGCAACGTCTCGGCCCGGCTCTGCAGGCGCCGGGCGGTTGCCGGGGTGGCGGCGATGAGGAGGACGCGATCGGCGTCGACCTCCTCCTCGACAAGCCGCGCAAGCCGCCGGGCCAGGGCCTCGGTCTTGCCGGTCCCGGCGGCCCCGAGCAGCAGCAGCGGACCGTCGCCGTGCCGGACCGCGCGCTGTTGAGCCTCCGCCAGGGTGAGCATGGTCCAACGCTAGCGAGTGCGCGGCCTCCATAGGATGGCCCGCGTGGACGTTTTCTCCGCAGACTGGCTGGGAATCTGCCGCCGTTGCGTGACCGCGCAGCGGACGATCTTCGAAGCGGTGCGAGGCGTCGAGGCACGCACCGAGTACGAGGGGATGGGTAAGGGCGGCGATCGCACTCTCGTCATCGACCGTCGCTGCGAGGATGTCGTCTTCGCCGAGCTCGATGCCTTGGCGCAGCAGGGCGCCTCTTTCGTTGCTGTCTCCGAGGAGCGCGGCGAAGTCGAGTTCGGCGGCGGCGGCCCGACCCGGGTGGTGATCGACCCGATTGACGGCTCGCTCAATGCCCGCCGCACGCTGCCCTCGCACAGCCTCAGCATTGCCGTCGCCGCCGGTGACTCCATGGCCGAGGTCGAGTTCGGCTACGTCTACGACTTTGGCGCCGGCGAGGAGTTCACGGCGCGTCGCGGTGAGGGGGCGATGCTCGACGGCGAGCGGATCGAGGTCGGCGCCGACGGCGACAGGCTGGAGCTGCTCGGCCTCGAGGCGGCCGAGCCGGAGCGCGCCATTCCCGCTCTCGAGGCCTTCGCCGGGCGTGTTTACCGGATCCGCGTGGTCGGCTCGATCGCGATCACCGCCGCCTACGTTGCGGCTGCCCGCTTCGATGCGATGATCGGCTTGCGACCCTGCCGCTCGGTCGACGCGGCGGCCACGCAGTTGATCGTTCGCGAGGCCGGTGGAGTAGTGGCGTTCGGCGGGGGACCGCTGGCCGACGCACCGCTCGGGCTCGACGCCCGCTACGCCTTCGCCACCGCCGCGGGAGAACGCGGATTGGCAATCGCGCGAGCCGGGCAGTAACCAGCACGTGCTTCAGGTTTAAGAACGTCTGTTCGCGTAGAACGTATGTTCGTTACACTCGCGAATCCGAGGCAGGAAACCGCAGACGAAGGGATTCTTCTTCACATGGCATCGACCAACGGGAGCAAAAGCTCCGCCTCCAAAGCCAAAACTACAGGCACTACGAGCACTGAGAAAAGTCAGGCTCGCACCGCCGCAAAGACCGCCGTTGACCTCCCGGTCGGCGCGGTTTTGAGCCTTACCGACCGCGTCACCGAGCTGGTGGAGCCGTTCACTGGCCGCAGCGCCGCCGAAAAACAGCTCAAGTCCTACCGGACCGAGTTGCGCCGGCGGGTCAAGCGCACCGAGCGTCGCGGCACCACCGCCCGCAAGCGCGCCACCACCGAGGCCCGCAAGACCCGCAACCGGGTCGAGCGCGAGGCGCGCAAGCGTCAACGCACTGTCGAGACGACCCTCAAGCGCAACCGCGACGAGCTCGAGCAGCGGGTTCGCAAAGCCGTCGACCTCCTCCCGGTCTAAAGGCGGACTGATCGGTGCATATCGGCGTCCTCGGTCGCTTGTGTGCCAGAAGCACGCAGGCGCTCCCTGCGTCGTCGATCTGCTTGATCAGGCGGCCTTAGGCGCCAACTACCGCCACTGGCAGTGAGCCGGCTGGCTCGAAAGGCCAGCCGGCTTGCGCCGGTGCGTAGGCGCGGAACTGGAAGCGCACTCCGCGGCTGTCGTCGTCGCTGAAGCGATAGGCATACCGGAAGCGTCCCCGAGCGTCGGTGCGAACGCTGCGGAACTCACTCCAGGGCAATCCGGGAAGACGGAACTGCAGTTGCACCACCTTGCCGTCGGCCGGCATCGTCGCGCCCCGGCTCGCGATCTTGCCACGGAAGACGAGCGGCGAGCCGCCTATTTTCGCGACCCTGGCCGAGGCACGCAGAACCACGTGGCTGTGCACGGCCAGGGTTAACGGCCTGCTGTCAGCCCCCCGCGTCTTCGCCGTGGGCGCGACGGTGGCGAGGACTTCGCGGCTTGGCCCGGGCGCGAGCCGAATGCCGAACCGGCCGCTCTCGCCGGTCCGCACGGTGGATACCCGCTCCCTGGATGCACCGCCGGGCGCGAAGCGCTCGGTAACTTCAATCGGCACACCCGCCAGCGCTGTTCGTCGTCCTGCAAGCGCGCGTCCAGCGAACCAGGTGCCGCGCCCGTAGCGCACGGCCCGTTCTTGGCCTCCGTGGATGAGTAGTCGGACCGGCACCTTGAGCGGTCCACTCAGGCGCATCGCCGTGCCGTCGGCCCGGTCGAGAGAGGCCGCCCCGTTGCCCGCCGTGTCGTAGGCGGTGGCGCGAAACTCGTACTCGCCGGCCCGGTAGGCGCTCGAGTCCCAGTGGGCGCGCAGGGTCCCAGCCGAGATCTGGGTCGGCAGTGGTGCGAAGCGCTCGCCGGCACCGACGCGGCGGACCGCGATCGAGCCCCGGCTCGGGTCGAGCCCGGAATAGCGGTCCTCGGCCCAGGCTTCAATCAGCTCCGGGTCCTGGGCGTTCGGAGCGGGGGCGAAGGCGAGCCGGGGTGGCTCGCGATCGATTCTGAGCACTGTCGTCGCCGGCGGGCGGTTGGTCCGGCCGTTGCCGGTTGCGCCGTCGGCAACGTTGCCGGCAGCGTCTCGCGCGTAATAGGCGACCGTGTGCGCGCCCGAGGCGATCACGGTTGCGCTGACACTGGCGCCGGCGGCGATCGTCGGCGCGCCGCCGTCGACCTGGATCGCGGTGAACGAACCGCCGGCGCTTCCGGTGGCCACCATTCCCGAGCCGGCATCGACGGCCTCTGCCCTCAGCGTCACCGGCTCGCTCGACCAGCCCGCCGGCGCGCCCACGAGGTGAGTCAGCGGCGCGGTCTTGTCGACGCGGAGGATCGCGCTTCCGGTGACCGCCGAGGGGGTTCCCGAGCCGGAGACGGCGACCGCGTGCACGTAGTTGACCCCCTCGGGCAGCTCGGCAATCGGCAGTGAATCGGCGGCGATGCCGCCCTGCAGATCGGTCTCGGTGGCACTGCAGGTGGCACCGGCGCAGGGGCTTCCCGTCGGGGAGGCATCGATCGAGACGGCGTAACCGCGAATACCGGAGATCGGCGGCGGACCGCTCGGTTGGGTGAGGTGGACGGTGTAGGGAAAGGCCGAGCGACCGATCCACCCCGGGGAGGTGAGAGGCTCGACAGCGCCCGGACGCGCGTCGTCGAAGCGAAGCTTGGCGCTGACCGCTGGACCCTGCTCGCCACCGGAGTCCTCCAGCCAAATCTCCGCGGTGTAAGCACCCGGCGTGGCGGGCACGCTGAGATGCTCGATTGCGTTTGCCGCCCAGGGCAGGGTGGTGTTAGGGATCAGGACCCCGCCGCCGGGGGCGAGCAGCCGGTAATGGGCGGCGGCGACCCCGGGCGGGTTACTCCAGCTGAGCGCGAACATGCGGCTTGGGTGCCAGTTGTCCTCGCCCCCGTCGACCCGCAGGTCGGTCGGCTGCACGGTCGCCCCAGCCCCCGCCGGGCAGACCAGGGCGAGGGTTAAGGCCAGCACGAGCGCAGAAGTGCAACGTTTTATCGTCGTCCTAGGGGACCAGCGCGTTGCAGATGTAACGGCCTGTCGCCTCACGGCCCAAACTCCCCAGCTGCCGACCCACTCGGACTCGCTGCCGACCCACTCGGACTCGCGGCGGCCGCGGCTTCGCTGCTGCCCGTCGGTTCCGGCGCCGGCGTCTCGTATTCGATCGCGCCCGCCGTCACCGTGCTCGGTTCAGCGCTGACCGGAGCGGTTTCGTCCTCCTTCGTCGAGGGCATCTGCTCCGTCTTGCTTGGCGGTGCTTCGGCCGCCGGTGGCGCCGGTTGATAATCGACCGCCTCGTCTTCGCTTGCGACGGTCGCGCTGTCCGCCGATCGCTCGAGCGCCGGCCTGTGAGCGGGATCGGCGACCAGCACTGGTGCAGGAAGTACGCCGGTGGCGACGCATGCGGCGGCGCCGCCGGCCGCTCCCGCGCAGACCGTGAGCAACTTTGCGATCGCCGCCAGCCCGGCTCCCCGCGTGCCACCGGCGGCGGCAATCTGCGCGGCGGCCGATTCGCCGCCGCCGAATCCCGGCAGGCGCGACGAGAGATTGGCGGCTAGATCCTGCGCCCTCTCCAGTAGTGAGCGAGACGGCGGTATCACCGGCAGTAGCGCCACGGCGATCTTTGGGGCCGCCCTGTAGGTGCGCATCGTCGCGCGGCACTGGGCGCAGGCCCGCAGGTGCTCTCGCACCTCAACTGCCTCGCGAGGACCGGTCTCTCCATCACAGAAGGCCGAGAGCAGCGGCCGCAGTTGGCGGCAGCGGCTGCCGTCCTCGCTGCTGGAGACGAGGGTGCGGAAGCGGGCCCTGCCCTCCGCGAGCAGGCGGTTGATTTTCGTCCGGCTCCAGCCGGTCCGCTCGCCGATCTCGACGTAGGAATAGCCCTCCGCGAGCAGGCCAAGGGCCCGCAGCTCCGCCGGCTTTAGCGCCTGCAGGGCCTCGCGGCTGCGAGCCACGTCCTCGCGGCGCTCGACCTGCTCGTCGGGCCCGTCGCCCGCGGCGGGAATCAGCGCCATCGGATCCTCCGCGCCCTCCCTGGCGCGCTGATAGCCGAGCAGCTTCTCGCGGCTCTGCCGTACCGCCAGCGCCTCGTGCTTGGTCACCGTCTGGGTCCAGCGGATCAGTTCGCGTAAGTCGGTGGTCGGCGCTTTTGTCAGGACGATCTCCAGTGCCCGCTGGTAGGCGTCGTCTGCGTCTTCAGCGTCGAAGGAGTAGCGCCTCGCCGTGCGGCGGAGGGCGCCCTCGTAGCGGGCGATCATTTCGACGGCGGCCCGCTTGCGGGCCGCCGCACTGGTTTTGGTTGCCTCTGCTCCCTGACTCATCCCCGCTGAGCTCCCGTGCACCGCTTCAGATCGGCCGTCCAAACATGGCAAAACCAATCCACTGAGTGAGCAAAACTCACCCCCTCCTGGACGAGTGACCGGGGGGATATCTGCGCAAATTGCAGAGATCTGGGCCGGCAGTCTTTCTCGCCAGGCGGCCGATAGCATCCGCGCAATGAGCACTTGCGTAGTCACCGGCGGCGCCGGTTTCCTTGGCTCGCACCTCTGCGAGCACCTGCTTGGCGAGGGCCATCGGGTCATCTGCATCGACAACCTCGAGACCGGCTCGCTGCAGAACATCGAGCACATCCGGGACCCGGCCTTCGATTTCCGCCACATCGACATCATCGACTACGTCGATATCCCCGAGGACGTCGATTTCGTCTACCACCTCGCTTCGCCGGCCAGCCCGATCGATTACCTGCGGCTGCCGCTGCACACGCTCAAGGTCGGTTCGCACGGCACCCACCACATGCTCGGTGTCGCCAAGTTCAAGCGCGCACGCTTCCTGATCGCCTCGACCAGCGAGGTCTACGGCGACCCCAAAGTCCACCCGCAGACCGAGGATTACTGGGGCCACGTCAACCCGATTGGGCCCCGCGGCGTCTACGACGAGGCCAAGCGCTACGCCGAGGCGATGACGATGGCCTACCACCGCCAGCAGGGCGTCGACACCTCGATCGTGCGCATCTTCAACACCTACGGCCCACGTATGCGTGCGCACGACGGGCGCGCGATCCCGACCTTCTTCCGCCAGGCGCTCGAGGACCGGCCGCTGACCGTCTTCGGCGAGGGCGAGCAGACCCGCAGCTTCTGTTACGTCGACGACCTGATCCGTGGCATCGTCGCCCTGGCCGAATCCGACGTGCACATGCCCGTCAACATCGGCAACCCGGACGAGTTCACCTTGCTTGAACTGGCCAAAACCGTGATCGAGGTAACCGAGTCTCGCTCCGAGATCATCTTCGAGCCGCTGCCGACTGATGACCCCCAGCAGCGCCGCCCCGACATCACTCGAGCGCGTGACCTGCTCGGCTGGGAACCGTCAATTGAGCTGCGGGATGGGCTGCGGATGACTATCGAAAAGTCCGGGGTTGAGCGGTTGGCGGGGGCTTCGGACTGAACGGGACGGGCGTCGGGCGGAGGTCCGCCGGACGCGCAAAAGCTAAGCCGGGACGGGTACTTCGGACGCGACGTCGCTGGTCCTGTAGAAGGCGATCGACGTGGGGACGTTGGTCAGCTCCTCGCGCATTGCGTTGAAGGTGCGCCTCGCGGCTGTCTCGGTGGGCCAGCCGTAGCGCTCCAGGAAGGCTTCGGAGCCGGTCTCGTCGGGGGCGCCGACCGTCGATTCGGTCAGGGCGCTCGCCAGGGCGGCCATGCCTCGACAGAAGCCCTCCTCGTTCCAGCTGACCCGGCCGGCGCCGTCGATCTCGACGAATCCGTTCTCGGCGAGGAAGCCAAGTTCGACGTAGGCGGCTCCCGGGTCACCGTAGTACTTCGGCCCGCGACGCAGGTAATGGAGCAGCTCGGCCATGTGCGTGGCGCACATGTCGAGGCGACTGACCCCAGTGATGCCGAGCCAGGCGTCGGAGATCGTCATCAGGAAGCCGTAGACGTCCGCGATCGCCTCCTGCAGGGCCATGAACGGCTCGATCCCGAGCGTCTCCATCCACTCGTCGTAGCAAGTGGTCGGCACTACGACGTTGTGGCCGTGATCGTGGCCGCGGATCCAGGGCATCAGGGTGTCCGCGATCGGCACGTCGGCCGCCCGCATCGGCCCGTTCAGCAGCTCTTCGGCGAGCGGGATCGTGATCACCGAGTAGCGCGCGAGGTGCACGTTGCGCATGTACAGGGTGCGCTGTTCCTCGATCGGCAGTCCGTCTACCCATTCGTCCTCCGGCATGAAGTAGGCGAAGTGCTTCGGGTGACCCGCCGCCTCACCAGCCGAGATCAGCAGGTTGGTCACGTTCATCGGCAGCTTGAAAGGCACACGCATCCCGCTGACGCCGATTTTGGCTTCGACCGAGGCCAATGCTTGCTCGAGGGAGTCATCAAGTTCGTTCAGCAGTGCCTGCTGGCGCTCGTCGCGCGCCGCGGCAAGGAAAGAGTGCAGACCGATGCGCGTCTTCATCCGCCAGGTGCAGAGAGGACCGCAGACGATCTCGAGCGCCGGCGGTGGGCCGCTGCGGGCGATCTCGAGTGTCATCTCGCGGTGCTCGATGCCGCCGGCAAGCCCCTTGGCGCGCAGGCGAACCGCCGCGGCACTGTCATCGTCGAGCAGGTCGGCCAGATCGCGCATCCGCTCCGCCATCTCGCCGCGCAGTACCGAGGCGGCGCTCTCGGAGATGGTCTCGCCCTCGGCGCTCTGCAGGCTGCGCATCGCGTCGCTCTGGGCGGCCAGTTGAAGCAGCAGCGGCATGACCTCGGTGGCGTTTGTCGGCGGCTCGCCCTCGAGCCGCACATGACCGACGCCGTGCTGGTCATCGATTGGCCAGAACGGCGGCAGAAGTTGCGGAGCATTGCGACTGGCCAGCTGCGACATCTCCCTCTCCCTTTTCCCCGCATGACTCGGCGCCATGCACGCTTGAGTCCACAAATTTTCGGTTCTGCTGGATACCTCTCCGGTACGAGCGAAGGTACAGAAGGGAACATGCAGATGCAAATAAATCGCTCTAATAAATTAGAGCATCAGCAGGAGGCTTGGCAAAGGGCGGGCAGGGGCGCTCCGCATATCCTGTCGGCATGGCTACAGAAGAGACTCACCGCACGATCGCCCCAGTTGTGGGGCCGGACGACGAGCGCGTCTTCACCGACTCCGGCATCGAGATAGAGCGCGTCTACGACGCCGAGGACGTGGCGCCCGATCTGCAGGAGCGGCTCGGCGAGCCCGGTGCGCCGCCCTTCACGCGCGGCATCCACGAGGGGATGTACCGCGACCGGCTCTGGACGATGCGCCAGTACGCCGGCTTTGCCACGCCCGAGGACACCAACGAGCGCTACCGCTATCTGATCGAGCACGGTTCGACGGGGCTTTCGATGGCCTTCGACCTGCCGACCCAGCTCGGTCGCGATTCCGACGATCCGCTCTGCCATGGCGAGGTCGGGCGGACCGGCGTCCCGATCGACACGATCGAGGACATGCGGATCTGCTTCGATCAGATCCCGCTCGACAGCGTCTCGACCTCGATGACGATCAACGCCCCGGCGGCGGTCCTGCTGTTGCTCTACGAGCTGGTTGGTGAGGAACAGGGGGTGCCCTCGAAGAAGCTGCGTGGCACGGTCCAGAACGACGTGCTGAAGGAGTACATGGCGCGCGGCAACTACATCTACCCGCCGGTGCCGACGATGCGCCTGACCACCGATATCTTCGAGTACTGCCACGAGAACGTGCCGAAGTGGAACACGATCTCGATTTCCGGTTACCACATCCGCGAGAAGGGCTGCTCGGCTGTGCAGGAGGTCGCCTTCACGCTCTCCAACGCGATCGCCTACGTCGAAGCGGCGCTCGACCGGGGCCTCAAGATCGACGAGTTCGCCCCCCGCCTCGCCTTCTTCTTCAACGGCCACAACAACGTCTTTCAGGAGATCGCAAAGTTCCGCGCGGTGCGGCGGATGTGGGCCAAGATCGTCGGCGAGCGCTTCGGGGCCCAGGACCCCAACTCGATGAAGATCCGCTTCCACACCCAGACCGGGGGCGTGACTCTGCAGGCCCAGCAGCCCGAGGTCAACATCATCCGCGTCGCCCTGCAGGGCTTCGCCGCCGTCTGCGGTGGCACCCAGAGCCTGCATACCAACGGCTTCGACGAGGCGCTGGCACTGCCGACCGAGCGTTCGGCCCGGATCGCCCTGCGCACCCAGCAGGTGCTCGCCCATGAGTCCGGTGCCGCCGACACGGTCGACCCCTTCGCCGGTTCCTACTTCGTCGAGTCGCTGACCGACGAGGTCGAGACGCGCTCCTGGGAGCTGATGGAGAAGGTCGAAGAACTGGGCGGCTCGGTCGAGGCGCTGGAGTTCATGCAGCGCGAGATCGAGGAGTCCGCGCACAGCTACCACGAGCGCTACCGCAGCGGCCAGGACATCATCGTCGGCGTCAACAAGTACGTCACCGACCAGGTCGACGACGTCGACATCCTCCGCGTCGACCCCGAGGCCGAGCAGCGCCAGCTGGCCCGGCTGGCGGCCTTCAAGGAGCGCCGCGATCGGGCGGGCGTCGAGGCCAAGCTCGAGTCGCTGCGCGACGTCGCCCGCGGCGAGGGCAATCTCCTGCACCCGATTCGCGCCGCGCTCGCCGCCGACGCCTCGATCGGCGAGGTCTGCGGCGCGATGCGCGACGTCTTCGGCGAATACAAGGGCGGCGCCTTTTTCTAGCCGCGCAGCCGTTCCGGTGCGCCTTTTGCACTCCATAGGTGTATAAAGCGCACCGGAACGGGGTTGAACGGAGTCGCCCAGGCGTCCAGGGCGGGGAGGAACGGGGCGCTGGGGGTGGAAGCGGCCCCAATGGTCGAGGCCGCGCGAACGTTGATGAAGTCCGAGCCCGAGCTCGCCGAGTTGATCGCCGAGGTCGAGGGCGTCGAGGTGACGATGGCCGAGAAGGGCTTCGGCACCCGGGTCGAGCTTCGGGCCGAGGATGGCTCCGGCCTCACGGAGGCGGACCTGGAGCGCCTGCTCGACCGCCTTGCCGAACCGCAGAAGCAGCCCTTCGGCAGCGCCTGAGACATCGCGGCTTTCAGCGGCGCGGGTAAATAGACTTCCGCGCCCGATGCGCGAGAAGAATCCGGTCACCCACGAGGAGAAGCTCTCCTACCTGCGCGAGCTGCGCGACGCGGCGGTCAACTCGGCTTCCGAGCAGGCGGTCGAAAAACAGCACGCGAAGGGCAAGATGACGGCCCGCGAGCGGATCGAGAAGCTGCTCGATCCCGGATCCTTCGAGGAGCTCGACACCTTCGTTCGCCACCGCACCTACGACTTCGAGATGCAGAAGAAACGGCCCTGGGGCGACGCCGTCGTCACCGGACACGGCACGATCGAAGGCCGCACCGTCTTCGTCTTCTCGCAGGACTTCACCGTCTTCGGCGGCAGTCTCGGCGAGGTGATGGCGGAGAAGATGTGCAAGGTGATGGACCTCGCCGCTTCGGTTGGGGCGCCGGTGATCGGCATCAACGACTCCGGCGGCGCCCGCATCCAGGAGGGCGTGGTCTCGCTCGGCGCCTACGGCGACGTCTTCGCCCGCAACGTCAAATGCTCGGGCGTGATCCCGCAGATCAGCTTGATCATGGGCCCCTGCGCCGGCGGCGCCGTCTACTCGCCGGCGATGACCGACTTCATCTTCATGGTCAAGGAGACCTCGCACATGTTCATCACCGGCCCGGAAGTGATCAAGACGGTGACCGGCGAGGAAGTCGAGTTCGAGGAGCTCGGCGGGGCGATGAGCCACAACTCGAAGTCGGGGGTGGCCCACTTTGCTTCCGAGGACGAGGAGAGCTGCCTCGAGGACGTTCGCTACCTGCTCGGCTTCCTGCCTTCGAACAACCTCGAGGCGCCGCCGCGCTTCGCTCCCAGCGACGACCCCGAGCGCGAAGACGACTCGCTCGACTCGCTGGTCCCCGACGATCCCTCCAAGCCCTATGACATGCGCGAGGTGATCGCTCGCGTCGTCGATGACGAGGAGTTCTTCGAGGTCCACGAGCACTTCGCCAAGAACATCGTCTGCGGCTTCTCGCGGCTCGACGGCTTCCCGGTCGGGGTGGTCGGCAACCAGCCCGCTTTCCTCGCCGGCGTCCTCAACATCGAGGCTTCCGAGAAGGCCGCGCGCTTCGTCCGCACCTGCGACGCCTACAACGTCCCGATCCTCACCTTCACTGACGTTCCGGGCTTCCTGCCCGGTACCGACCAGGAGTGGAACGGGATCATCCGCCATGGCGCCAAGCTGCTCTACGCCTATACGGAGGCGACCGTGCCGAAGCTGACCGTCGTCACCCGCAAGGCTTACGGCGGCGCTTATGACGTGATGGCCTCGAAGCACATGCTTGCCGACTATAACGTCGCCTGGCCGACCGCCGAGATCGCCGTGATGGGGCCCGAGGGGGCGGTCAACATCATCTACCGCAAGGACATCTCCTCCTCGCCGACCCCCGACGAGCGGCGCCAGAAGCTGATCGACGACTACAAGGCGCACTTCGCCAACCCATACTCGGCGGCCGAGCGCGGCTACATCGACGATGTGATCGAGCCGCGCGAGACGCGGCCCAAGCTGATCAAGGCGTTGCGGATGCTGCAGAGCAAGCGGGTCGAGCAGCCGAAGCGCAAGCACGGGAACATCCCCCTGTAGCGTCTCGGCGCGGCGGGTCCGTCGCCGTTTTGGCGCCACCATCCTGCGGGGGCGGCTGCGCCGCCTCCTCGGACGGTCCCCCAAAACCGCGCCACCCCCCGCGAGAGACGTTTCAGGGGGTCAGGCCCGAGCTCCATGCGCAACGACTGAGCCCTAAGAAAGCTCCGCCGCAAGCGGAAGAGGTGACCACCCGCCCCGCGGTTCACCGGGTTTCACGTCGCCCGACTCCGTCTCGAGCTTGATAGTTCGACCGGAGACGCTCCTCGCGGGGGGTGGCACCGTAGGGGGGCCCGCCCCCGAGGACGCTTTAGCGACCGCAGGGGGTGGGGGGTCCCCTGCGGTGACAGGACCCGCCGCGCTGGAGACCTCTGTCGAACTACGGAAGTTGCGCAGCGGCGTCGCGGCGGGAATGCCAGGTCGCAACCGAGGCCGAGGTCATCTCTTCCCAGGCGGCGTCCTCGCCGAAGTACTGCATCACCACGAAGTAGAGGAGGCCGGGGAGCATCTCCGGCGCCCGGGCGGCGTCGCCGTCCATCAACTTCGCGCACACAAGAGTGTCGATAGCGCCTACCATGAAGGTGGACGTAACAGGAGGTGGAGCTTGGCGAGTGGGAATCTCGCGGCGCGCGCTGTCAAGTGCGCGGGAGAGGCGCTCCATCAGATCGCGCCGTTGGGCGAGCGACCGCTCGCCCGCCGCGTGTACCTCGACGAAGATCGCTTTCGCGAGGGCCGGCTGGTTGGCGCAGAACTCGAGCAGCTCGGCCATCGCCGCCCGCAGGCCCTCGCGCCAGGTCGGCTGCCGTTTGGCGGCGCCGATCAAGCGCCGGTAGAGCCACTCGCTGGCATCGCCGTAGGCCTGGGCGAAGCAGTCCTCACGGTCCTCGAAGTGCTTGTAGAAGGTCGCCCGGCTCGCCCGCGCCCGCTCGATCACGTGCTTGACCGCGACCTGCTCGTAGCCGAGCTCGCCGCTGACCAGCAGGATCGCCTCCAGCAGGCGCTCGCGGGGCGCCCGCGCGCGCAGCCCCGGGAAGGGCACTACGGGGGCGATCTCCTCGTCTCTGTCGAGCGCGCTCGGCGTTTCCGACATCGGTCCTACCAGTTTTGCAAACGTTGACCTTTTGTCTAGGTATAGCAGCTTTCAAAAACGGTAAATACACTAGAGCGACCAGAACGTAATGTTTTCTGTAAAGGAAGAAAGTAGACATCAGATGTATGTTTTGGTACCTTGCCGGAATGGCGGATTCGCGCTCGCTCTCCGAAAGGCTCGCCACGATGCCCCCGGGGCGACACTTCGTCCCCCGCGACTTCGTTGCCCAGAACCAGCGCGAGCGCATGCTGCTGGCGACGGCGGAGCTGGTTGCCGAGCGGGGCTACCAGAAGACCACGATCGAGCTGATCGCCAAGACCGCCCGCGTCGCCCTCTCGACCTTTTACGAGCAGTTCTCCAGCAAGGAAGAGTGCTTTCTCGCCGCTTTCGACGAGACGATGGACGCCGCGGCCGAGGTCTTCGAGGGCCTGCTGGATCCCGAGCAGCCCTGGGAGGAGCAGATCTCCCGCGGCCTCGAGATCGCGCTGGAGATGATCGCCAAGGAGCCGGCGCGCGCACGCCTTTGCATCGTCGAGGCGCAGGCGGCCGGGGGGGAGGCGTTGAAGCGCTACCAGGCGATGCTGGAGCGGGTGGCGCCGAAGCTGCGCGAGGGACGGGTCCACAACCCGCGCGCGGGCAGGTTGCCGGACGGCCTCGAGGTGGCGATCGTAGGCGGCCTCGCCTGGCTGATTCACCAGCGGCTCTTGGCCGACGAGGTCGACGACATCAAGGCCTTGCTGCCGGAGATGCTGCAGGTGACGTTGACGCCCTACGTCGGCGAGGTCGAGGCCGGGCGGGCGGCGGACGCGGCGCAAGCACGCGCCGCCGCGGCTTGATCAAGGGCGAGCGCAGGGGGAGGGCCGGTCTGATGTGAGCACCAACGAACGGCTGCCCCGGGCATCGGCCGACCCCGCCCGCGCCCGGATCGCGGCGGCGATGATTGATCTGGTCGGCACTCGCGGCTACGCGCAGACCAGCATCGAGATGGTTTGCGAGCAGGCCCGGGTTCGCCGCTCCCATTTCGACCGCTGCTTCGCCGGCATCAAAGACTGCTTCCTCTGCGTTCACGACGAGGTCGCCGGCGAGTTCTGCGAGCGCGTCCTTGCCGCCTACGCTGGTCCGAACTCCTGGCACGACCGGATCTGGGCAGCCGGCTGGGCGGCGATGCGCTTCCTGGCCGAGGACCCCACCCGTGCCCGCTTCCTCGTCGTTGAGGTGAACGGCACCGGCAGCCGCGCCCAGGCCCGCCGCGATCAGGCCCTGCAGCGGCTCGCCGACGTCCTCGACGGCGGCCGTCAGGAGCTGGAGAAGCCCGAGTCCGTCTCCCGCTGCACCGCTGAAATCGTCGCCGGCGCGATCTACGGCACGGTTCTCGGCAAGGTCGAAGAAGGCAGCATCGAGCGCGGCGAGGACTTCCTGCCCGAGCTCGTCTATATGGCGGTGATGCCCTATCTCGGCTCGCGTGCCGCCGAGGACGAGCTGCTGGTCCAGTCGCTGCGCTAGCGAGTATCGTCGGGTACATGGCCAAGGGGGCGGCGCAAGAGGACAAGGCGGCCGATTCCGCACCAGCGGGGGCCTCGCCGCGCCTGCCCGCCGGGCGGCACGGGCTGCCGCGCGAGTTCGTCGAGCAGAATCAGCGCGAGCGGATCATCACCGCCCTTGTCGACACCGTCGCCGAGCGTGGTTACAACGCCACCACCGTCGCCAACATCACCAAAGCGGCCTCGGTCTCGCGCCGCACCTTCTACGAGCACTTCGCCGACAAGGAAGCCTGCTTCCTCGCCGCCTACGACATGGTCGCCGATCACATCCGCGCCTCGATGCGGGCGGCGGCTGAGTCCTTCGGCGACTGGCCGCAGCAGGTCCGCGCGTCGCTGGCGACGATGCTGCACTTCCTCGCCGCCGAGCCCGAGCTGGCCCGCCTCTGCATGGTCGAGCCGGTGGCGGCCGGGGGGGAGATCGCCGCCCGGCACCGGGCCTCGATGCAGGGCTTCGTCGCGATCCTCAAGGCCGGCCGGCCCGAGCACAGTGGCGAGCGGCCGTTGCCCGAGGCAACCGAGGAAACGCTGGTCGGCGGCATCGTTTCGCTGATCGTGCGCGAAATCAGCGCCGGCAGCGCCGAGCAGCTGGAGAAGCTCCTGCCCGACCTGGTCGAGTTGATCCTCGCGCCCTATCTGGGCAACGACGAGGCCGAGCGATTGGCGCGAGACAACGGCTCCGAGGTCGAGTCGAGCTAGCTCAGGGCGCTGCGGTTGCGGCGGTCTCGACTCCGCCGCCCTCGAACTTTCCCCCGCGCGCGGCAGGGGCGCCGCCTTCATCGCGGGTCAGTCGGTGGGCGAGGTAGACCGGAATGATCGAGATCAGGATCACGAGGACGGCGACGGCATTGACGATCGGCAGTTCGTGGGGGCGGAAGAGGTTGGAGTAGATCCAGATCGGCAGCGTCTGTTCGCCCGCGCCGATCGTGAAGTTGGTGACGATGATCTCGTCAAAGGAGAGGGCGAAGGCGAGCAGGCCGCCGGCGATCAGGGCGCTCTTCATGCCCGGGAAGGTGACGAAGCGAAAGGTCTGCCAGGTGTTGGCGCCGAGGTCGGCCGAGGCCTCCTCGAAGGAGCCGGAGAGGCGGCGCAGGCGGGCGACCGAGTTGTTGTAGACGACGACGATGCAGAAGGTGGCGTGGCCGACGATCACGGTGAAGAGGCTGAGCGGAACGCCGAGGACCTGGGTGAAGGTGTTGCTGATCGCGACGCCGGTGACGATCCCAGGCAGCGCGATCGGCAGGATCACCAGGAAGGAGATCGTCTCGCGGCCGAAGAAGCGATGGCGGGCCACCGCCAGCGAGGCGAGGGTGCCGAGGGTCAGCGCGATCGCGGTCGCCACCACCCCCGCCTTGATCGAGGTGAAGAAGGCTTCGCGCGCGGCTTCGTTCTTGAACGCCTGGGAGAACCAGTGGGTGGTCCAGGCCGGCGGTGGCCAGGTGAGGATCTTGCTCGCGTTGAAGGCGTAGATCACGATCACGATCAGCGGGATGTAGATGAAGGCAAGGCCCGCCCAAACGGCGATCCGCAGCAGGATTCGTGAGCGTTTGGAGAGCCTCATCGTCTAGACGTGCTCGAAGGCGCCCAGCTTCCGGGCGACCATCAGGTAGGCGATCATGACGACGATCGGGACCAGGGCAAGAGCGGCGGCAAAGGGCTGGTTGTTGGCGATATTGCTGAAGATCACATTGCCGATGAACTGATCGTTGGAGACCAGCCGCGGCGTGATGTAGTCGCCCAGGGTCAGCGAGAAGGTGAAGATCGACCCGGCCACGACGGCCGGGAAGCTGAGCGGCAGGATCACCCGCCGGAAGGTCGTGAAGGGCGAGGCGCCGAGGTCCTCGGAGGCGCTGATCAGCGAGTCCGGGATGCGCTCGAGCCCGGCGTAGATCGGCAGGATCATGTACGGCAGCCAGAGGTAGCTGAAGACCAGCCAGACGGCGGTAGTCCCGTAGCCGGGCGTGTCGAGCCCGATCGGGCTCAGCGCCCAGTGGATCGCTCCGTTGGCCGAGAGCAGTGTTCGCCAAGCGTAGACCTTGACCAGATAGCTGGACCAGAGCGGCAGCAGGATCCCGACCACCAGCAGCGCCCTGCCACGGCGGCTCGCCAGCTTGGCCATGTAGAAGGCGATTGGGAAGGCGATGATCGCGTCGGTGAGCGTGACCAGCAGCGCGGCCCGGATCGTGCGCCAGACGATCGTTCGGTAAACCGGTTCGTTGACCAGCGATTCGAAGTTTTCGAGGGTGAAGCTCTTCACCGTCGCCCCGCTGAGCGGGTCGACCGACCAGAAGGCAGCGATCAGGAGCAGGGCGAGCGAGCCCAGGTAGCCGATCACCAGCCAGCCAACCGGGCCGGCCAGGAGCGTCCCTGCCTGCAGGCGGCGGCGGCCGTAAAAGAGGTCGGCGAGCCTGTGGCTCGCCGACCTCCTCTCGCCAACCGCTTCAGATGCCACGTCTCAGACCCGGGCTAACCCTTGATCGAGGTCCAGGCTTTGACCCAGTCGTTGTAGTCCTTGCAATCTTCTTCGCCGTTGCCACAGTCGGCGACCGGCGTCTCCCAGTAGTAGACCCGCTTCCAGAACGCCGGTTCTTCAGCGTGGTATTCGCTGCAGAAGTTCGGGTTCGCGGTGTGTTCGCAGGCCTTTTCCTGGGCCGGCGCCTCGCCGAAGTATTCGGCCACCTCGGCGTTGACTTTCGGTTCGATGATCCAGTTCATCCACTCGTACATGCAGTTCGGATGCTTGGCTTCGGAGCTGATCATCCAGGTGTCCGACCATCCGGTCGCGCCCTCCTTCGGCAGGAAGCCCTGGCTGGCCGGGCTTGCCTTGACCGGCACGCCTTCTTCCTTCAGCGCGAAGTACTGGTACTGCCAGGTGGTACCGACCGTGACGTCCCCGCTGGCAAAGGCGGAGATCTGCTTGGCCGCTTCCGACCAGTATTCGCCGACGTATTTGCGCTGTTCTTTGAGCAGTTCGATCGCGGCGTTGAACTGTTCTTCGTTCAGCTCGTAGGGGCTTTCGATTCCCAGGTCGGGCTGGTGGACCTTGAGGTAGAGGGCGGCATCGGCGATGTAACTCGATTCGTCGTAGGCGCTGATCTTGCCCTTGTACTTGGCCGCGATCTTGGGGTCGAACATGATGTTCCAAGAGTCCGGTGCGGGCTTGACCTCGTTCCCGTTCCACATCAGCAGGTTGGCGCCGCGGCCGTGGGGGATGCCGTAGTTGACGCCGTCGAACGTGTTGTACGGCTGGTTCTTGAGGTCGCTGAAGACCGTTTTGTAGTTGGGGACGAGGCTGACGTTGACCGGGTCGACGAGGCCGGCGGCGACGAGGCGGGCGGTGGCGTTGCCCGAGGCCGAGACGCCGTCGTACTGGCCGGATTTCATCAACTCGACCATTTCGTCGGAGGTGCCGGCTTCCTTGTCGCTGACCTTGCAGCCGGTCTTCTGTTCAAACGGCTTGGTCCATTCCGGTTCGACGTAGCCCGCCCACGAGATCAGGTCGACGGACCCCTCTCCCTGGCCGAGCTTCTTCAATTCTTCGCCGCCCCCGTTGCTGTCGCTGCTGGAGCCGCAGCCGGCAAACAAAAGCATCACTGCCAGCAGGCCCCCAACGATCAACCACGCCGTTCGTGCGGTGTTTGCGTGCTGCGTTCTCACGGTGATTCCTCCTCTGTAGTTGAGCGGCCACGGATGGCGACCGTTTGGTCTGGGCGCCAGCCCACGATGACCTCCCTGCCCTGCTCGGAGGCAGCGTCTGGCGACGTGCCTTCGACGTTCTGGCGAATCAGCTGAAGCTCGCCACCCTGCTCGAGGGTGACGGTGTAGCGCGTGACCATGCCGGCGTAGGCGACGTCGGCGATGCGTCCGCGCTCGGTTCGCAGCCCGTTCGGTGTCGTTGCCGGGTCGACCAGCTGCACCTTCTCGGGCCGGATCGTGAAGCGGGTGCCGTCACGATCGAGCAGGTTGGAGACGCCGACGAAGCCGGCGACGAACTCGCTCGCCGGCCGCTCGTAGAGCTCGACCGGCGAGCTGACCTGCTCGATCCGGCCCTCGTTGAAGACGGCGATGCGGTCGCTCATCGTCAGCGCCTCGTCCTGGTCATGGGTGACGTAGACGAAGGTGATGCCGACCTCACCCTGGATCGACTTCAACTCGACCTGCATCTGCTCGCGCAGCTTCAGGTCCAGCGCGCCGAGCGGCTCGTCCAGCAGCAATACCTTGGGACGGTTGATGATCGCCCGCGCCAGGGCGACCCGCTGGCGCTGGCCGCCGGAGAGTTCGGCGGGCCGGCGGTCCCCGTAGCCGGGCAGGCGGACCATCTCCAGTGCCTCGTCGCGGCGCTTGGTCCGCTCCCTCTTGGCGACGCCGGCGATCCGCAACCCGTAGGCGACATTCTCTCCGACAGTCATATGGGGGAAGAGCGCGTAGTCCTGGAAGACCGTGTTGACCGCGCGATCGTAGGGCGGTACGCCGCTGACGTCGGAGCCCGCGAGCTCGATTGTGCCGGCGCTGGGATCCTCGAAGCCGGCGATCATCCGCAGCGTCGTCGTCTTGCCCGAGCCCGACGGTCCGAGCATCGTGAAGAACTCGCCCGGTTGTACTTCGAGGTCAATACCCGCAACTGCGACCACCTCTCCGTAGCGCTTGGAGAGACCGGCCAAGCGGATGTCAGGTGGAGTGGCTACCCAGCAAAGTTATCCGAGCAGTTCAGGAACGCAAGGACAAACTCGCCCCGACCGGTTGGCCGGGGCGGAGTACGTCCTGGCGTCAGATCAGAAGCCCGCGGGGTGGCGGGCGACGAAGCCTTCGTTGGAAAGGAGTTCTTCGTGCCAGCGTGGGCCGGTGCCGCTCGAGTCGCCGGCGGTATCCCAGCGGAAGCCGGCGATCACCGCGTAGGCGTGACCGGCATTGGCGTAGACCGTGATCCAGCGACCTTCGCCTTCGAGGCCCCAACTCTCCATCGGACCGGAGGGAAGTGGGCTTTCGAGGAATTTGCCACCGTGCAGCGCATAGCTGACGGAGCCCGAGCAGTCATAGCCGGCGTCCCACCAGCGACCGTGGCCGCCGCCCCAGATGTAGGGCTTGAGGCGGATTTTGTTGGCCGAGGCGATAACCGCCTTGACCCGGGCCGGTGCAGACTTGGGCGGGACCAGCATTCCGTTAGGAAGCAGTCGCGCTTTCGCCGTGGGTGTGCAGATGTCCGTTTCGGCGGCCGAGAGCCCGCCGCCGCCACAGTTGGCGGATGCTGCGCCAGGAACCACGGCCAGTAGCGCCATTACTGCGGCTACGGCTATGCCTAGCTTGAGCTTATGGGTATTGGTGCGCAAACCGATCTCCTTCGTCGGCCTACGGGGTTAGCTGTCGGGCTGGCGCGAAAGGAGCCTGCGCCCCCGCCTCTACTAGGCGAGTTAGCCCCGAAAACGTGGTTCCCCCGCTCCCGCGACGCCTCCAGCGTGCGGGATTCGGCGTTTCGGTTATTTGGAACGGCGGCAGTGTAGACGATCCACCGGCCGCCTGCTCATGAAACACAAACATTTTATGTTTTCTTGACATATGGCCTGGAATTTGCGGATTTCTGTCGCCTGGGGGCAACGCGAGCACAACAACTGATTCGACACGGCGGCTGGTAGCTTGCGCACTGCGATGGAACTTGCGGGGAAGACGGCGCTTCTCACGGGCGCCACTGGCGGCCTTGGCCGGGCGATCGCCCGGGTGCTCGCGGGCCGCGGGGCGAAGCTCTCGCTGAGCGGGCGCAAGGTCGAGGCGCTTGAGGCCCTGGCCGCGGAGTTGCCGGGAGGCGGCCACCAGGTCCTACCGGCCGATCTCGGTGAACTCGGTGCCGCGGAGAAACTCGCCGCCCAGGCCGGTCCGGTCGATCTCCTGGTTGCCAACGCCGGGCTACCAGGCAGCGGCCGCTTGCGGGAGCTGACCAGCGAGCAGCTGGCCCGCACCCTGCGCGTCAACCTCGAGGCGCCGATGCTCCTCGCTCAGGCGCTCGAGCCCTCGATGGTCGAGAAAGGCTCCGGCCACATGGTCTTCATCGCCTCCCTCTCCGGCAAGTCGGCCACGCCGCTTTCCTCGATCTACAACGCGACCAAGTTCGGTCTGCGGGGCTTCGCCCTGGGCCTGCGCGCCGACCTCGATCCGCTCGGCATCGGCGTCTCGCTCGTCTCCCCCGGCACGATCCGCGAAGCCGGCATGTACGCGGACTCGGGCGCCAAACCGATCCCCGGGCTTGGCACCGGTACGCCCCAGCAGGTCGCCGACGCGGTCGTCAAGGCGATCGAGCGCAACAAGGTCGAGATAGCGGTGGCCCCGCTGCGCCAGCGGGCCCTTGCCCACTTCGCCCTCTCCAATCCCGGCATCTCGGTCAAGGTCGCCAGCGGCGAGTCCGGCCAAAAAGCCGCCGCGGCAGTGGCCGGCGGCCAGCTCGACAAGCGCTAGCGCTCCTCGACCAGGCTCCGCTCCGCTTCCGTCAGCGAAGAGACCCAATTGCCTGCACGCTCGGTGAGAGCGACGGTTGCCTAGGATGGAAGAGTGAGCAGCAAGGACTCCTTCGGCGCCCGTTCGACTCTTGAGGTCGGCGGTCGCTCTTACGAGGTCTTCCGTCTCGACTCCCTAGCCGGCCGCTTCGACGTAGCCCGTCTTCCCTACTCGATCAAGGTCCTGCTCGAGAACGTGCTGCGGCTCGAGGACGGCGTCTCGGTGACCGCCGCGGCGATCGAGGCAATTGCCGGTTGGGAAGCCGAGGCCACGCCCAGCGTTGAGATTCCCTTCCAACCCGCTCGCGTGCTGATGCAGGATTTCACCGGCGTTCCCGCCGTGGTCGACCTGGCGGCGATGCGCGACGCGATGGCCGAGATCGGTGGCGACCCGGAGGCGATCAACCCGCTGGTTGACGTCGACTTGGTGATCGACCACTCGGTCCAGGTCGACGCCTTCGGCAACGCCCGCGCCTTCGCCGTCAACGCCGAGCGCGAGTTCGAGCGCAACCGCGAGCGCTATTCCTTCCTCAAGTGGGGTCGTGAGGCCTTCGACAACTTCAGCGTCGTGCCGCCCGCGACCGGGATCTGCCACCAGGTCAACCTCGAGCACATCGCTCAGGTCGTCTACAGCCGCGAGCGCGACGGCGCCCTGCAGGCCTACCCCGACACCCTGGTCGGCACCGACTCGCACACGACGATGGTCAACGGCCTCGGCGTGCTCGGTTGGGGTGTGGGGGGGATCGAGGCCGAGGCCGCGATGCTGGGCCAGCCGATCTCGATGCTGCTGCCGCAGGTGGTCGGCTTCAAGTTGAGCGGCGAGTTGCCCGAGGGTGCCACCGCCACCGATCTGGTGCTGACCGTTACCGAGATGCTGCGCGAGCGCGGCGTCGTCTCCAAGTTCGTCGAGTTCTTCGGTCCCGGCCTGGGGGCGTTGGGGCTGGCCGACCGGGCGACGATCGGCAACATGTCGCCGGAGTTCGGCTCGACCTGCGCGATCTTTCCCGTCGACGCCGAGACCCTGCGCTACCTCGACCTCACCGGCCGCCCGACCGAGACGATCGAGCTGGTCGACGCCTACGCCCGCGAGCAGGGCATGTTCGCTGAGGCCGACGGGCCGGATCCGAGCTTCTCCGACCTGCTCGAGCTCGAGCTCGGCGACGTCGTGCCCAGCATCGCCGGCCCCAAGCGCCCGCAGGACCGGGTGCCGCTCGGCGACGCCAAGGAGGCCTTCCTCCAGGCGATGCAGGAGTTCGACCCAGAGGCCGGAGAGCAGCTTGGCAACGGCATCGACGAGGCGGGAGGCGAGTCTTTCCCCGCGTCGGATCCGCCTGCTGAGGACCACGACGACGAGCGCGGCCGGCCGCGGCCGGCGATCCAGAACCCGGCCGTCGCCATCGCCGAGCGCGGCAGCGAGGACGCGATCGAGGTCACGCTGGAGGACGGCACGACGTTCGAGCTCGACCACGGGCGCGTCGTCATCGCCGCGATCACCAGCTGCACCAACACCTCCAACCCCAGTGTCATGGTCGGCGCCGGCCTGCTCGCCCGCAACGCGATCGAGCGCGGCCTCACCCGCAAGCCCTGGGTCAAGACCTCGCTGGCGCCGGGCTCGACCGTCGTCACCGACTACCTCGACAAGGCCGACCTGACCAAATACCTCGACCAGCTGCAGTTCAACCTGGTCGGCTACGGCTGCACCACCTGTATCGGCAACTCCGGGCCGCTGCCGGCGGAGATCTCGGCTGCGGTCGATGAGAAGGACCTCGCCGTCTGCGCCGTGCTCTCCGGCAATCGCAACTTCGAGGGGCGGATCAACCAGGACGTCAAGGCCAACTACCTGGCCAGCCCGCCGCTGGTCGTCGCCTACGCGCTGGCCGGGCGCATGGACCTCGATCTGACCAGCGAGCCGCTGGGGGAGGGCAGCGACGGCGAGCCGGTCTACCTGCGTGACATCTGGCCCGACTCGGCCGAGATCAAGGAGCTGGTCGGCCGCTCGATCGCCTCGGAGATGTTCACCCGCAACTACGGCAAGGTGCTCGAGGGCGATGAGACCTGGCGCGCGGTCGAGGTCCCCGAGGGCGACCGCTACACCTGGCCCGACTCGACCTACGTCCGCCGCCCCTCCTTCTTCGAGCGGATGCCGGCGGAGGCGCCGGGGGTCGAGCCGATCGAGGGCGCCAGGGTGCTGGCCCTGCTCGGCGACTCGATCACCACCGACCACATCTCGCCGGCCGGCGCGATCAAGAAGGCCAGCCCGGCCGGCCAGTGGCTGATCGAGCAGGGCGTCGAACCGCGCGACTTCAACTCCTACGGCTCGCGCCGCGGCAACCACGAGGTGATGGTCCGTGGCACCTTCGCCAACATCCGCTTGCGCAACCTGCTGGCCGAGCGCACCGGTGGCTTCACCCGTCACTTCCCCGATGGCGGGGAAACGTCGATCTATGAGGCCGCGATGAACTACGCGGAGGAAAGCGTGCCGCTGGTGGTTCTGGCGGGCAAGGAGTACGGCTCCGGTTCCTCGCGCGACTGGGCGGCCAAGGGGACGAAGCTGCTCGGCGTCCGCGCCGTGATCGCCGAGAGCTTCGAGCGCATCCACCGCTCCAACCTGATCGGCATGGGGGTGTTGCCGCTGCAGTTCCCCGACGGCAAGAACGTCGAGTCCCTCGGGCTGAGCGGCGAGGAGATCTTCGACGTTGGCGATCTCGAAAACGGCGAGGCCAAGACAGTTGTGGTCTCCGCGCGCCGCGACGGGGGCGATCCGGTCGAGTTCGAGGCGACCGTCCGCCTCGACACCCCGAACGAGATCAGCTACTTCCAGAATGG
>Ga0207652_10000148_pt1 | contig 75801 bp, 70 predicted proteins | sample KBSC63BmetaG_FD_184334 | JGI IMG/M metagenome (GOLD analysis project Ga0207652, IMG submission 184334) | Corn rhizosphere microbial communities from Kellogg Biological Station, Michigan, USA - KBS C6-3B metaG (SPAdes) (version 2) | ecosystem: Host-associated > Plants > Roots > Rhizosphere ... | reverse complement strand
CGTCAGCGCGGCGCGCGCGAAGGCTTCCGGCACCCGCCAGTTGGGCAACCAGCCACGATAGGTGATGCCGGCGTCGTCCAGTGCCTCGAGTGCCTGCGGCGGATAGCGCACGCCATGCAGGGTGGCGCGCAACTGCAGGTCGCGCACCGGGCCGAACAGGTATTCCTCCAGTTCGCGCGCACGTTCGCCGTCGCCCCAGTTGCCGATCCACACCAGTTGCTGGTCGGGTTCGTTGCGCACGTGCGGATGGAAAATGCGCGTGTCGGCCGCCTCGTGCCAGGTGAACACGCTGTCGTGCCAGCCTTCCTCCAGATAGCGTTGCCGCACCGCGCCGCCGAACGCCAGCACGCCGTCGTAATCGCGCAGGTCGTACGCCGCCATCTCTTCGGGCGCGGTGGCGCTGCGATGGTGGGTGTCGTGGAACAGCAGCCTGAAGTCGCCGCGATCGCGGCGTTCGCGGCCGATCCGCGCCACCAGTTCCGGCGGGTTCCACTCGTGCACGATCACCACGTCGGCACCGTCCAGCGCCGGCGCAGGATCGAAGCCATCGCGCCCCCAGGTGTGGCTGCGCAGGCGCGGGAAACGCCGCCGGAATTCCTTGATCGCGCCCTCGCCATGGTCGGCGACGAGGTGCCGCCGGCTCCAGCCATTCTCCGGCTCGTACACCTCGACCTGATGGCCGCGCGCGAGCAATTCCGCCACGATGCCGCGCAGGAAATGCGCGTTGCCGTGGTTCCAGTCGGACACCAGCGAGTGATAGAACAACACGAATTTCATGCGCAGGCCTTCAATGTCGGAGGGTTCGACGTGGAACCCGGGGAAGTGCGTGCTGCGATCTCTTCGTAGGACGCCAGGTAGGCATCCGCCATCCGGCCCGCCGTCATGAACATCGCGCGGCGGCGCGCACGGGCGCCGAAATGCGCACGCAGCGTGTCGTCGTCGATCAGGTGCAGCAGCGCGTCGCGCAAGGCGTCGTCGTCACCCGGCGCCACGAACAGCGCGGCGCCGTCCCAGAATTCACGCAGGCTGGCGATGTCGCCCAGCACCAGCGCGCAGCCTGCCTGCGCGGCTTCCAGGATGGAAAGCCCGAAGGGTTCGTAGCGCGCCGGCAACGCATAGATCGCCGCGCGCGCGAACCAGCGTTGCATCGCGGCTGGGCGCAGCACGCCGAGTTGGCGCACGTTGAGGAAGGTGGCATGGCTGCCGTCGGGCGCACGATCCTGCCCCGCGATGCAGACCGGCCACGGCACGGCGGGCGCGACCGCGGCGAGACGGGAAAGATTCTTGGCTTCGTCCCACAGGCGCCCGGCCCCGAACACCAGCGGGCGCTTCCGGCAGGCGTGCGCCACGCCGTGGGTGCCGTTGGGGATCACGCGCACGGGCCGCAGCGGCCCGTATTCGTGGGCGAGCGCATCGGCCATCGCACGGCTGGGCGCGACGACGATGTCGCTCGCGACGAGGGCTTCGCGCACGTGCGCGCGATAGCGATTCCAGCTCGGTGGCGCTTCGACGCCGTGCACCGCCCGCCACCACGACGCCACGCAGGAGTGCGCGACGGTGAGTACCGGCGCGGGCCATGCCAGCGCGGCGTGGCCGAAATCGTTGGCGTGCACGATGTCCGGCCGCACTTCATCGGCGAGCCGCAGCAGCCACTCGCCGGCCTCGCGCAGGTCGCGCCAGGGTTCCTCCATCCAGACCAGCTTGCACGCGTGCGAACGAAAGGCGAGGCCAGGGATCGCCGCTGCTTCGGTTTGCTGGGCGCGGCTGGGCGGCGGCCCCATCGCCGCAAGCGTCACCGCATGTCCGCGCAGGCACAGCACGCGCGACAATTCCATCGCGTAGCGCCACACCCCGCCCACGGTGTCGCAGGTCATCAGGATCCGCCGCGGCGGACCGGCGAGCGCGGTGAAGTCAGCGTCCATAGATATGGTCCACGATCGCGGCGACATCGACGAGCCGGCGCGCCTCGGGATCGAAGCGGTCGTCGCGCGCCAGCTTGCGTGCCCAGTCCACCAGCGCGCGACCGCCCCACGCGTCCGGCGGCGCGGCGAGGCGGCGTGTCCGGGTGCCGTCGTGGCGATCGACCGTGAAGTCGTAGAAAGATCCGCCGACGTTGCGCAGGCTGGCGCCGCCGCGCGTGCCGTAGAACGAAGCTTCGATCACGGCGTCCGCGCCGGCCGGCAGCCGCCACGAACAGGCCAGCCGCACGCTGGTGCCGTCGTCGAGGCGGTAATGCACGCTCGCGTAATCCTCCGGCGCCGCGATCGGCGGCAGCAGGCGTTTGCCACCCTGGTACAGGTTCGCGTCCACCGCTTCCACGCGCGCGCGGCCGGTCATCCACATCGCGAGATCGATCAGGTGCACGCCAAGGTCCATCACGCAACCGCCGCCCGACTGGGTGACGTCGTAGAACCAGTCCTTGTCGGGGCCGTAGGCGTTGTGGAACGTAAGGTCGATCGCGTACAACTCGCCCAGCTCGCCGGCGCGGATCTGTTCGCGCAGCGTCTCGATCCCGGCGACGCAGCGATAGCTGAAATCCACGCCCAGCAGTCGATCGTGCGCGTGCGCCGTGGCCACCACTTGCGCGGCTTCCGCGGCATTGCGCGCCAGCGGTTTCTGGCAGAACACCGCCTTCTCGTGTTCCAGCGCGACCATCGCGTGCGCGGCGTGCAACGCGCTGGGCGTTGCGATCACCACGCCGTCGATGCGCTGTTCGAGCAGCCCGTCCAGCGATTCGCAGGCGCGCGCGTCGCCCCGCCGCGCCACATCCTCGGCGAGTTCCGGATCGACGTCGGCCACCGCGACCACGTCCGCGACTTGCGCCTCCATCAGCGCCTCCAACCGTGCGCGGCCGATCCAGCCGAGGCCCACGAAACCGAGGCGCGGCCTGGCGGCCGTCAGCGTGCGTGGCCAGGGCTGCACGACGGCGGCTTCCCCGATCGCGCTCATGCCGTCACCACCGCTTTCATGAAGCCCGCCGGCCGCTCGTGCATCAACGTGAACGCGCGGTCGAGTTCGTGCAGCGGAACCGTGTGGGTGATCAAGGGAAACGGATCGAGCGTGCCGTCGGCAACCGCGCGCATCGCTTCGCGCAGGCCACGTGCCTGCACGGCCGCATCGCGCTCGTGCGCATTGATGACGTCGATCCCGCGCCAGTTCCACTGCTGCATGTCCACCTGGCGCGAACCGTCCTGGTGGTAGCCCGCGACCATCATGCGGCCGCCTTCCGCGCACAACGCGGAGGCAAGATCCAGCGTGGCCTGCTCGCCACCCGCTTCGATCACGCGTTCGCAGCCGCGGCCGTCGGTGAGTTCAAGCACCTCGCCCACCGAAGCACTGGAATCGCTGTCCAGCGCGTACGCCGCGCCGCAGCGGAGCGCCACGTCGCGCGCCCACGCGCGGCGCGTGAGCGCGATCACCTGCGCGCCGGCGCGGGCTGCGCCCTGCACCAGCAGCGCGCCGATGAAGCCGACCGCGACCACCGCCAGCCATTGGCCGGCACGGATGTCGCTGCGCCGCAGGATGTTCATCACGCACGCCAGCGGCTCGCCCGGCAGCGGGCGATCGCCGGCACAATCGGGAATGCGCGCGACCATCGATGCCGGCGCGAAATCGTGGGTGGCATACGCGTGCTGCGACAGCATCGCGACCTTGTCGCCCACCGCAAAATCGTCCACGTCGTCGCCGATCGCAACGATTTCGCCCCAGCCTTCGTGACCCGGCGCACCGGCTTCCAGTGGATAAAGGAACCATTCGCGTCCTTCCCACACTGGAACGTTGGAGGCGCACACACCGCAGCCGTGCAGCCGCACCAGCACTTCACCAGGTGTGGGCGCACGCAAGCGCGTTTCGGTCATGTGCATCCGGCCTCCGCCGAGCAAGACCGCCTGCGCGACGGCAATCCCGGCGGCCTGGCATTCCTCGACCTGCGCATTCATGCCGCGTGCGCTCCGGCCTCGACCAGCTCCGGCGCCTCGCCGTTGGCGAGCCAATGGAACAGCCGGCAGATGCCGTCCCGCGCCCGCACGCGCGGACGCCAGCCGGTCGCGGCGGCGAACCGCCGGGTGTCGGCGACGAACCAGCGCTGGTCGGCTTCGCGCCAGTCTTCGCGCAGCACCTTCGGCACGCGTCCGTCCAGTGCCGCGATCTCGTGCAGGAGTTCCTGCAGGCTGATGGTGTTGTCCGGCCCGCCGCCCATGTTGAAGGCGCGCCCGCGCAGGGCGTCGCGATCTTCGGCGCACATCAGCAGCGCGTCGACCAGGTCGTCCACATAAAGAATGTCACGCACCTGCAGGCCATCGCCGTAGAGCGTGATCGGCCGGCCCTGCATCGCGCGCAACAGGAAATGCGCGACCCAGCCTTGGTCCTCGTTGCCGCACTGGTGCGGGCCGTAGATGCAGCTCATGCGCAGCACCACGGCCGCAAGCCCGAAGCTGCGCGCGTAATCGAGGATGTACTGGTCGGCCGCGCCCTTCGAGCAACCGTACGGGCTGCAGAAATCCAGCGGGCGCGTCTCGTCGATGCCGTGCCGCCGCACGTGCTCGTCCTCGGGTTCGTAGCGGGTGGCCGCCGCCGACATCGCGATGTCCGGCAGCGCGCCGTACACCTTGTTGGTGGAGGTGAACACCAGCGGGATGCGTCGTCGTTCGTGCCGGATGGCCTCCAGCAGGTTCAGCGTGCCGCGCAGGTTGATCTCGAAATCCTCGACCGGATCTTCGAGGCTGGAGGTCACCGCGACTTGCGCCGCGAAGTGGAAGATGCTGCCGGCGCGACGCACTGCGTCGGCCAGCACGTCGGCATCACGGGTGTCGGCGAGGCAGGTGCGCAGGCGACTGCCGCCGCGCTGCGACAGCCAGCGCAGGTTTTCCGCCACGCCCGCGCGCGCCATGTTGTCGAAGACGATCACGTCGTGGCCGCGTTCCAGCAACCGCGCCGCGACATTGGTGCCGATGAAACCGGCGCCGCCGGTGATCAGCACCGGGCCCTCGATGCGCGCTGCGACGCCTTGCGCGTTCACAGCCTGAGGCCCCGGTGCGCCAGTTCCCGGCTCGCCAGATCCGCCCGATCCTGCGCCCTCTGGGTTCGAATCCATTCCACCAACTCCTCCAGTCCCTGTTCCAGTGAAACGCGCGGCGCGTAATCCAGCACCATGCGGGCCAGCGTGATGTCGGCGAAGCAGTGGCGGATGTCGCCGACGCGGAATTGCCGCGTGATGTCGGGCGCGAGGTCGCCGTGGCCGAGCGCCTTGCCGAGGGCCGCTGCGATGTCGAGCACGGTGGACGCCCGGCCGCTGCCGATGTTCATCGCGTGGCCGGGCGCGCCGGGCGCCTCCAGTGCGAGCCGGCAGGCGCGCGCCACGTCGTGCACGCTGACGAAGTCGCGCCGCTGCAGGCCGTCCTCGAACACCACCGGACGCCGGCCGTTGAGATAGCGTGCGGCGAAGATCGCGAGCACGCCGGTATACGGATTCGACAGCGCCTGGCGCGTGCCGTAGATGTTGAAGAAGCGCAGCGCCACGGTCGGAATGCCGTAGGCTTCGCCAATCATCAGGCACAGCCGCTCCTGGTCCATCTTGGACAGTGCGTACACCGACGACGGATGCGGCGCCTTTGATTCGGGCGTCACCAGCGGCACCAGCGCCTCGCCGTTGGCGCCGCGCACTTCCCACTGTCCCTGCAGCAACTGGTTGCGCGAACGCTCCGGCGGCGCCACCAGATTGCCGCCGTCATCGCAATACAGGCCTTCGCCGTAGATGCTCATGCTGGATGCGACGATCAAGCGACCCACCGGCTCGCGGCTCAGCGCCTCCAGCAGCACCGCGGTGCCGCGGTTGTTGACGTCGGTGTAGCGCTCGATCTGGTACATGCTCTGGCCGACGCCGACCGCCGCCGCGAAGTGGAACACCGCATCCACGCCCCGCAGCGCGTTGCGCACCGCTTCCGCGTCGCGTACGTCGCCGCGCAGCAGTTCCACCTCCTGGTCGAGATACTCCGGCCATTCGCCTTCCGCGCCGTGCACCTGCGGATCGAGATTGTCCAGCACCCGCACGCAATAGCCGTGCAACAGCAATTCGTCGGCCAGGTGCGAACCGACGAAACCGGCGCCACCGGTGATCAACACCGTGCCGGGCGCGCCGCCGCCGTTCGGTTTTTTCTTTTCAGGCGATGGCATTGCTGGCCTCCGGCGGCGGTTGTTCGAGCTGGCTCAACACCCGGTCGAACCACGCAATGGTGCGTTTCAATCCGACGTCGAGCGACACCCGCGGCCGCCAGCCGAGCGTGGTGCGCGCGAGCGCGATGTCGGGACAGCGGCGGGTCGGGTCGTCCACTGGCATGGGACGGTGCACGATGCGCGAACGCGAGCCGGTGAGGTCGATCACGCGCTGCGCGAGCGCCGCCACCGTGACTTCTTCGGGGTTGCCGAGGTTGACCGGACCGGTCAACGTGGCCGGCGAATCCATCAATTTCAGGATGCCGCCCAGCAGGTCGTCGACATAGCAGAACGAACGCGTCTGGCTGCCGTCGGCGTGCACCGTCAGCGGCTGGTTGCGCAGCGCCTGCACGATGAAGTTGGAGACGACGCGGCCGTCGCCGACCTGCATGTGCGGACCGTAGGTGTTGAAGATGCGCGCGACCTTGATCTCCAATCCGTACATCCGGTGGAAATCGAAGAACATCGCCTCGGCGCAGCGCTTGCCTTCGTCGTAGCAGGCGCGCGGGCCGACCGAACTCACCGCGCCACGGTAACTCTCGCGCTGCGGATGCATTTCCGGTTCGCCGTACACCTCGCTAGTCGATGCCTGGAACACGCGCGCGCCGCAGGCACGCGCTTCGTGCAGCACGTTGAGGGCGCCGTCGGTGCAGGTGCGGATGGTCTTCTCGGGATCGCGCTGGTAATGCTGCGGCGATGCACAGCAGGCGAGATTGAAAATCCAGTCGGCCTTCAGCGTCGCGGGCGACACAATGTCATGGCGCCTGAAACGGAATCCCGCCTGCCCGATCAGCGGCGTGATGTTGTGCAGGCTGCCGGTCGAAAGGTTGTCGATCGCGGTGACGTCGAATCCCCGTCGCAGCAACTTCGCGCAAAGATGACTGCCGAGGAATCCGGCACCGCCGGTGACCACCGCGCGTTTTCCGTTGCCCAGCTGTGCATCCCAATCCATGGCATCCATTCCAGACACTCCTTGTATGTCCGTCGCAGCGCACCCTTCAGAGCAAGATGCGTGCCGACCGGCGCGTACGACCTGAAGCCTGGCCGGCAATCAGCTTCAAAGTACCCAGTCGGCAATGCGTTCATGCGTTTACGCGCTCCGGGGCAGGGGCCGTTCAACAAGGTGAACCTGGGTTCGCAACCGGGAATTGGTTACCGGCCCCTCGTTCAACCCGGAAATTTTTCACAGCCGCTGCCGCCCGGCGCGCCCAGTTCCGGTCAGGCCAGTGGCGCAACGGACGAAGTCGCGTGTTCGCGCTCGCTGATCGCCAGCAACGCCGGCCATGGCACCGCGATGCCCCGCCTGCGCCCTTTCGGCGTCAGCTTCAACTCATGCGAACCCAGGACCAGCGTGCAAGGCCTGGAATCGATCTCGCTCGCGCCGCAGTGGCTTGTCGAGCTTCGTCACGCAGTTCTCCTGGCGCCGCGAACGGCGCGGTTCACGTCTCGAGGCAATGCCTGAGGAATCGGATGGCGGCCTTCTCAAGCCGTCGCGGATGGGCAACCAGGTCCGCCGGCACGCGGCGATGCAGGTCGCCGCTCTGCCAGCCGGTCACGACCTGCGGGCACACATAGGATTTGCGCGCGACCGCCGGCGTGTTGCCAAGTTCTTCGGCGGCGGCCACGATGGCCCGGCGCACCGCCGCGCGTTTCGCACGCTCGCCACCCCGGCTCGGCAGTGGCGTGCGCGCCAGATACGCGATCACCGTGAGCGTGCCGGCCCACGTGCGGAAATCCTTGGCGCTGAAGCGCTCGCCCAGAATGTCGCGCAGGTATTCATTCAATTGCGCTGCGGTCGCGCGCCGGTGCACGCCCTCGTCGTCGTACTGGAACAGCGCGCCCCCCGACAACCGGCTGCAGCGGCGCACCAGCCGCACCAGCCGGCGATCCGTCAATACGGCTTCGCGTTCCTGCCCGCTCTTGCCGGGGAAACGGAACGTGGCGGTGCCGTCGCGGGCGAACGTCACGTGCCGCGAACGCAGCGTCGTCAAGCCATAGGAGTGATTGATGCGCGCGTACTCGGCGTTGCCGACGCGGATCGAGGTGGCGATCATCACCGCGGTCATGACCGCCAGTACCTTGTCGCGCGGCAGGCCTTCGAGGCGCCGGTCCCGGCGCAGCCGCGCGCGCAACGTCGGCAGGCGCTCGCCGAAGCGCAGCAGGCGCCGGTATTTCTTCGCATCGCGGCTGTGCTGCCAGGCCGGGTGGTAGCGGTATTGCTTGCGCCCTCGCGCGTCACGGGCGGTGGCCTGCAGGTGGCCGTGGCGATCGGCGCAAATCCAGACGTCCACGTATGCGGGCGGGATCGCCAATGCGCGGATGCGCGCCAGCGTCGCCTCGTCGCGCACGCGTGCGCCCTTCGCGTCGAGGTAGACGAAGCCGCGACCGGCGCGGCGGCGGATGATGCCGGGTTCATTATCGCTCGCATAACGCAACTTGCGCATGCGCGCGCGCCGGACCTGACGTCGGTGCGCGCGCGTGGCGGTTCCGGTTTTCGGCATGGCCGATGCGTGCGGTCAGCCGGATGGTCAGTGCATCGACGCCTGCTGTCGTCCATCGCCCGTGCGCTGCGCGTCGGCCAGCGCCGCATGGCTCAGCCAGCCACGCACCCTTTCCTTGTGCGTTTCCTCCGTGGCGAGCGCATCACGGAACTTCCCCGCGAGCTGGTCCTGCTTGGTGCTCGCGGCCACTTCGACCAGCATGTCCCAGCCGTCGGCGTCCACGTCTTCCAGCACCAGCAGCGCCTGCAGCGCCTGCGAGAGGGAAGTGCGCGGATCGGCCAGCACCTTGAACACCCCGGATGCCTGCACCGCGGCGACATCCGCCGACGGGGTCATCGCGGTCGGGTCGGCGCCGAGGTGCTCCAGGATCTGCTTGATCATGTGGAAGTGCGCCAGTTCCTCGTTGCAATGCGCCTGCAGCAGGTCGCGGGTCGGTCCGCCCCGCCACGCGCCGAGCGCCTCGAGCTTCACCAGCACCGCTTCATAGGCGCGCACGCCCGAGCGCTCGAACGCAAGCCGTTCGCCCAGTTTGTCGGTGAACGATGCGAGCCGGTGGCCCTGCAGCACGTGCAAGGCCGTCTCGGCAACGCCGCGCGCGGTGGCGACGACCGGGACCGAACCGAATCTGTCGGCTTGACGGGTGAACTTTTCGCGCAGGCTGGTCGCCTGCAACGATTCGGTGTGCGGCGGCGGCGCGTCCGAGACGGTGCGTTCGAGCGCGCGGCCGTCCATCGGGGACGCCTTGATGCCGGTGCGGTTGTGGCCCATCACCTGTTCGCGTGAATGTGTCGCTTCCATGTGTTTGTCCTCGTGCGGCCTAGGCGACCAGGCGCGGCGAGCGGTCGACCAGCTCGGTGCCGGGCCGCCAGACGTAATTTTCCGCGACCGTTTCGGAGAATGATCCATCCTTGTTGAGATGGTCGCGATACTCGGCGGATCGCGCGCCGTCGTGGAATTGCCCGCGCGGCCCGATGCGGTGGCCTTCGGCGGTGTAATCCACTTCCTTGTCCAGCACCTTGCGGATGAATTCGCGGTGGCTCTTGTAGTCGATCATGTCCGGCAGTTCCTCCGGCAGCACCTCGGCCGGATCGCGCCGCTCGATGTCCTTGAACAGCCCCATCACGAATTGCAGGTGGCCGAGTTCGTAGTCGAGGCAGCGCTCCCAGATCGCACGGATGCGCGGATTGCCTTCGTATTGCATGCAACTGTGGTAGTTGTAGACCTCGGTCGCTTCGTACAGCAGCCACTTCTCCAACCACGTTTCCTTCGGGTCGCACAGCGATCCGTACTGGGTGACGTGCTGCTCCTCGATCGAGGCGATTTCCGCGTACAAGCCGCGTGCAATGGGATCGGTGTACATCGGGCCGATCGTCAGGTAGTAGTTGTGCGTCTGGTATTCGCCCGTGAACAGCGTCAGCGCGTGCACCTTGGACAGCGGCGCGGCGGCCTTGCGGTCATAGTGGTCGCGCAGGTCGTCGTGCGGATCGCGGTGCTCGAAGCTGGTCGGCCGGCCGGGCAGGACATCCGTGTACGACTGCAGGATGTTGTTGGCGTCCTTGCCTTCCAGCCGGTCGGCCAGCGCCGAGTAGCGGTAGAGGTGATCGAAATCCTCGAGCAGGCCGAAGCGGTACACCTGCGCCAGGTAATCGTCCGGCTCGTGTTCGGCAATGCTGGCGGTGACCTCGATCGCGACCTGCTCGTAACCGAGCGTGATGTCGAGCGGCGAATCGTCCGGCGACAGCAGCCAGTTCACCATCGTCTGCTGGTGGTGCTCGACCCGGCGCACCCGCGCCAGCGGCTCGCGCAGGTCTTCGTTGAACGCGGCGGCGAGGTGCTGGAACCGGTTCGCGCCCATCTCGATGCCGTTCATCAGGATGATCCGCACGCGGGTGAACGCGTCGTCGTCCAGCTTGCTCATCGGCGCGGGCGTCAGTTCGCGCAGCGTGAAACGTTGTCGTTCCAGCGGCACGCCCTTCTCTTCCATGAGTTTGAGTGCCATTTCATAGTGCTCCCTTGTGTTGGTGAAGGCGCGCCCGCCAGGCGGCCGGCGCGACGATTTTTTCATTGCTGGCCGTGGCCGTATGCCTGGCGGCAGTGGCGGTACTCGGCGCGCGACAGCTTGTCGTTGTGATTGCTGTCGCACTGGCTGAAATGGCTGGCAAGCCAGCGGTGACCGGCGACATCGGACTCGCTCACGTAGCCCTTCGAACCGGCCAGCGAAGAAAACTTCGGATGGCTGCGTGGGATATTGCGGTTGCCCGTCGCGTTGACGTCGCGGTCGGTGGTGTTGTTGTCGTAGCAATTGCCGCCGCTGGCGCATTGCATGGTTTGCGCGGACGTCGTCGGCACCGTCTGCTGCTGCATCGGCGCGTTCTGCTGCGTCTGTGGTTGCGGCTGTTGAGTTTGCGGCGGCGCCTGCTGTGCGCCGGCAGCGCAGGTGAACAGCAGCGCGGCCGGCACGACGGCCATGAGGGAAAGATGCTGTCGCTGCATGTCGAACCTCCTTGTCTGACGTGGAGCTCCGACGAAGCAATACGTATGCCACGCCTTCCGCGTGCATTCATGATTGGCCGCGCGCGTTCAGAGTGTGTTCGCAATCGAAAGAAAGCCCGCGGGTCACGCCGAGGCGCGCGCGCGCGGAGACAGCAAGCGCGATGCAAAAATTGCCAAAAGTGCGAGCCCGGTATCCGCTCGCATCCAAAGGCCATTGGATCACCGGCGACTTGCCGCCGAGCCGCGGATCACGTCCCGCTGATCCGGACAACTCAGTCCAGTGGCCCGAAAGCCTTTCGCGCAAGCGAAAATTTTTCGCAAGCACGTGCTTCGTGCAATCCGGTCACCACGCGGGTGGTCCGTCCAGCGATTCGGAGGCGGTGCGGCCCGTGTCGATCTGCGTTTCCAGCAGGCGCTCGATGCAGGCATCGATGCGCCGGTTGGAGCGCTTGCTGTGCGCGTTCGCCAACTCGCGGCGGATCATGCACACGGCCGAGGCGCCCTGACGCGCCTTGCGCGCGAATATTTCCCGCTGTGCCGGCCGCCATGCCACCAGTGCGGCAGCCTCGTTGTAGCGGCGTTCCTCATCCATCACGGCGAGCATGTCCAGAAGATTTGCCCGATCCATGGCTACCTCCTTTTTATTGTCGGCGCTCTTGCCGAGCGCCCGCAGCATAGGCAGGCGCACATCTAGACCGCGTCAATTCCGGGTGCAGTGGCGTTCACCTGAAATGAATGCGGGACTGATACGCTCACTTTCATGGCAGGACGCCACACGCCGAATCGTTCAACGGAAGGGCTCGCGACCTATCGGCGCAAGCGCCATTTCGAACAAACGCCGGAACCGGCCGCGACACCGCGCGGGCGGCGTTCGCATGCACCGGCGGGACGCCAGTTCGTGATTCACCTGCATCACGCGCGCCGCCGCCATTTCGACCTGCGCCTTCAGGTCGGCGGCGTGCTGCGCAGTTGGGCGGTACCGAAGGGACCCTCGCGCGATCCGTCGATCAAGCATCTAGCGGTGCAAGTCGAGGACCATCCGCTCAGCTACGGTGCGTTCGAGGGCACGATTCCGGAAGGCCACTACGGCGCCGGCACCGTGGCGATTTGGGACGAAGGCACGTGGAGCACCGAAGGCTCCGCCGCGCAGCAGATCGACAAAGGCCATTTGCGTTTCCAATTGCACGGCTCGCGTTTGCGGGGCCGCTGGTCGCTGGTTCGCACCCGGATGCAAGCAGGCAAGCCGCAGTGGCTGCTGATCAAGGGCGACGACGAATTCGTGGTGCCCGACGACGTGGCCGACGACACGCCGCTGTCCGAATGGAAGGCGGAACACCACGTCGAAACACCCCCGCGTGCGAAACGTCCTGCGCGTGGCGCGCGAGCCGCGCCTTCGCTGCCGGCGCCCGAACAGTTCGAACTGGAACTGGCGCGCCTGCACCAGCGCGCGCCGCAGGGCGAGGACTGGCTGCACGAAGTGAAGTACGACGGCTACCGGATGCTGGCGTGGCGGCACGGACGCGAACTGCAACTGCTGTCGCGCAATCGTCTCGACTGGACGGAAAAGCTTCCCGCGATCGCGGATGCGATTCTCGCGCTGGACTGCCGCAACTGCGTGCTGGACGGCGAGCTGGTGGTCTTCGACGAACACGGGCGCAGCCGCTTCGACCTGCTGCAGAAACAATTCAATCTCGCCAAGGCACAAACCGTGCGCTACGCGGTTTTCGATCTGCTTGCGTTGAACGGCGACGACCTGCGCGATGCGCCGCTGCTGGAACGCAAGGCGGCATTGTCGCGCCTGCTCGATGCGGCCGATCCCGCCACGAGCCCGCTGGTCGTTTCCGGATTCCTTCGCGGCAACGGCGCGCTCGCTTACCAGCGCGCGTGCGAAGCCGGACTCGAAGGCGTGATCAGCAAATCGGTGAACGCGCCCTATCGCGGCGGTCGCGGCGACGCCTGGCGCAAGCTGAAGTGCATCGACTCGGACGAATTCGTGATCGTCGGCTACACGCCGGGCAAGGGCTCGCGCGGCGCGCTCGGTGCGCTGCTGCTGGCCGAACCGCGCGGCAGGGCGTGGCGCTACGTGGGCCGCGTCGGTACCGGCATGGACAGTGCGATGCTGGAGCGCCTGCATGATCAACTGAAGGTGGCGAAAACCAGGCCCGACTTGATCGACGCGCCCAACGCCAAGCAACTGCGCGGCGGACGGCCGGTGTGGGTGCAGCCCGACACCGTGGTGGAAGTGGAATTCCGCGGCCGCACCGGCGATGACTTCCTGCGTCAGGGCAGCTTCAAGGGCCTGCGGCCCGACAAGTCGCCGGCGGATCTTCGCGACAGCGATCGCGGCAAGGAGACGACGCCCATGGCATCCGGAAAATCTCCCTCGAAATCTGCCGCCCGCAAGAGCGCGCCGCGCCAGCAGGCCGCCGGCGGACCGGACATCAACCTCACTCACCCCGACCGCGTGCTGATCGAAAAGCCGCGCGTCACCAAACGCGCGCTCGCGGCATTCTACGCAGGCATCGCCGAGCATCTTTTGCCGGGCCTGATCGGACGCCCGCTGTCGCTGGTGCGTTGCCCCGATGGCGCCGGCCAGGAATGCTTCTTCCAGAAACATCCGATGACCGGCATGCCGGATGCGATCGGCATCGGCGACGCGCGCAGCGCCGAAGGCAAGAAGCAGGAGTACGTGTACGTCAAGGACATCGAGGGCGTGATCGGCCTGGTGCAGATGAACGTGATCGAGATCCATCCGTGGGGCTCGACCATCGCAGACCTCGAACATCCCGATCGGCTGGTGTTCGATCTCGATCCCGACACCGGCGTGGAGTGGCCGCGCGTGCGCGACGCCGCGCGCATCGTGCGCGAGCGGCTGCAGGCGGTCGGACTCGAAAGCTTCCTGCGCACCACCGGCGGCAAAGGCTTGCACGTGGTGGTGCCGCTGAATCCGCGCCCCGACTGGGACACGGCCAAGGCTTTCACGCACGCGCTCGCACGCACGCTGGAACACGAGTCGCCGCAGGATTTCGTTTCCGTCGCGACCAAGAACCGGCGCAAGGGCCGCATCTTCGTGGATTACCTGCGCAACGCGCGCGGCTCCACCGCAGTGACATCGTATTGCGTACGCGCGCGGCCCGGCGCGGGCGTGGCCACGCCGCTCCGCTGGGAAGAATTGTCGCGGCTGAAATCCGGCGCGCAATACACCTTCGCCAACCTCGCGCGGCGATTGAAGACCTTGAAGCAGGATCCGTGGCAGGGCTTCGACGAAATCCGCCAGGCATTGCCGCGCACAGGTTGATGCAGGTTGGCCAGTTCGGCCTCGTGGGTTGGCTGAACCCGGCCTTGTAGGTTGGGCTGAACCCGGACGAGAGTCCGGGAGAAGCCCAATGGGATACCAATGAACGTTGGGCTTCCGCCGATGAAGCCGGCGTCAGCCCAACCTACCATCGCCTCCATTCCGGCACGCACCGGAATGACGGAAATCAAAATGCGCAAGGCGCACGGACAAGGAGAACCACCATGGCGGCAAGACCCATCTGGAGCGGCACCATATCCTTCGGGCTGCTCAACATCCCGGTGCAACTGATGTCCGGCGAACGGCACGTGGACCTGCATTTCCGGATGCTCGATTCGCGCAACAACGCCCGCATCCGCTACGAACGCGTCAACGAGGAAACCGGCGAGGAAGTGCCGTGGAAGGAAGTCGTGAAAGCGTTTGAATACGACAAGGGCAACTACGTGGTGCTGGACAAGGAAGACTTCGCCAAGGCCGCACCCGAATCGACTGAGTCCGTGGACATCGAGGCTTTCATCGACGCGTCCGCGATCGGGCCCGAGTATTTCGAGAAGCCCTATTACCTCGTGCCGGCCAAGAAGGCGGAAAAGGGTTACGTGCTGCTGCGCGAAACGCTGAAGCGCCTGAAGACCGCGGGCCTGGCGCGCGTGGTGATCCGCACCCGCGAATACCTGTCGCTGGTGATCCCGCGTGAGGACGCGCTGATGCTGATGCTGCTGCGCTACCCGCAGGAAATCGTGCCGGTAGAGGAATACGCGTTTCCCGACAAGAAGATTTCCGCGTACCGCGTCAACCAGAAGGAACTGGACATGGCCGAGGCGCTGGTGAAATCGATGATCGGCGAATGGAATCCGGATGAATACCACGACGACTTCCGCGAGCGCCTCACCAAGGTGATCGAGGCGCGCATCAAGGCAAAGGGCGGCGTGCGCGCACCTGCCGCCGAAGAAGTTGCGATGCCGAAGAACGCGGCGACTAACGTGGTGGATTTCATGTCGCTGCTGCAGAAGAGCATCGACACCCACCAGCGCACCCCCGCCAAGGCATCCGGTTCCACAGCCAAGAAGAGCGGCGGTCACCGCACCACCGCACGGCGCAAGTCGAGCACGCGCAAGAAGGCGGCCAAGCGTTCGTAAGTGCCCAAACAATCACGAGTCTTGCACTCGGGCCTTTGATCTCGTCATTCCGGCGAAGGCCGGAATCAGTGTCGTTGCCTTCCATGGCACTGGATCCGGCCAATCCATGGCCGGGATGACGGCTTGCAGGGCGCGCTTTCGCGCCCAGTTGGTCGACTTCTCCGACGCTGGCGTCGCGGCACCCTGCAGCGCTTTCGTTTCGAGGGAGAGGGAGAACATCAGGCAGCCTCGCTGTTTTGCTGCGCGCCCTGAATATTCTTCGTGGCCTTCTCCGACGCCACCGCGGTCGCGACGTCGCGCGGATAACTTCGCGCGCCGATCAGCAGCACCACCGCCGCGGCCAGCAGCGCCACCAGCATGACCAGGAACGTGATGTCGAGATCGCTGCCGCCCGACTGACCGCCGGACGCGCCACCTGCCGGGCCCAACCTCACGCCGCCATATCCGCCCAGCAGCGAAGACAGCCAGCCGAACAGCGGCGGCGAAGCGGCCTGCGCGAGATACACGATGGTGGAGCGCACGCCTTCGGCGCGCCCCCACAGACGCGAATGCATCACGTCCAGGCGCGCGGCATCCACGGGCGGGAACGCACCGCCGAGACCGCCGGCCGCGATGAACATGAAGGGCGCCGCCGTCCCGAGGTTCGGCAGCAGCATGGCCGGGACCAAGGCCGCCACCGCAAGGAAATACGCGCCCGCACCAACCGACATCCGCGCGGACACCCGGCCTCTTGCGACCATGCGGTCCGCGGAATAACCCGTCACCAGCACGCCCGCGATCGCGCCGAGCCCGATCACCACCACGAACGTGCTGGACGCCGTCTGCGACAAGTCGAAATGCGCACGCATGAACACCACCACGAAGGTGCGCAGTCCGGTGAAGTAGAAATACCCGAGCGCCGACGCAATGATCAGCATGCGGTAGGTCGGCAATGAAAGGACGTATTTGACCGCCGGCCAGATCTTCATCCGCGCGGGATCTTCGCGCAGGATCAGCGACTCGATCGGCTCGATGCCCTGGTCCCGCACCACGTCACGGATGCGCACGCCGTCGTGCACCGGTTTGCCCGGGTCTTCCTGCAGGCGCCCGCGTCCGCCGCGGCGCGGTTCCGGCAGCTTGCGCGCGATGAAGTACGCGAGCAGCAGCCCCAGCACGGCCAGCACGATGAACGGCGCCCGCCACGACAAGGCCGCGACGTTGCCCGACATCAGGAAACCGATCGCGACCCCGATCAATTCACCGGAAATGATGTAGCCGTAGATGCGGCCGCGCTCGCTGGCCTTGAAACAGTCGCCGATCAGCGACGCAATCGCCGGCGATCCGATCGCCATCACGATGCCCAGCGCGAGACGCGCCGCAAACAGCGTTTCGTACGAAGTCGCCGCGCCGCACCAGATCATCGCCAGCGACCACAGCGCGATGCCGGCCACCAGCAGGTTGCGCCGGTTGAAGCGATCGACGAGCACCCCGAAGGGCAGCGTCAGCAGGGCGCTGGACGCGACGGTCACCGCGACCAGCAGTCCGACTTCGAGATTGTCGATGCGCAGCGCGGGTTTGAGCTGCGCAGCCACCGCGCCGAGCGTCGCCTTGTCCGCCGCATCCAGCGCGAGGATGCACGCCAGCATCAGGATGATCCGCAGCCGTGCACGCCCCCCGGCCAGATCCTCCAGCGGACCCTCCACGTTGCGGGACAACCATGCCTGCAACGACGTCCGCAGCATTGCATTCGTTCCAATCGGCCTTCAATGCGCCTCGCGGACGCCACGCGAGCCGATCCGTGGCCCGCGTGGCGTCCCCGGCGCGCCGGATGTGCTTCCTGCAGCATCCGGCAATTTGCGATTACCAGCTATTTCGGTTTGCTGAGCGTGAAGGACGAAAACCCGGCGCCGATATCCCAGCCTTGTCCCTTGCCTCTCAGGGCCAGTGACACCGGACCCTTGGTCATCACCGCGGCGCGCACGGAACCCACTGCGCCCGCGTGCGCCGAAGCCTGGGCGTAGGAACCGAGCACCTGGCTGATGTTCGTGACATCGCTGAAGGTGCCCTTGCCGTCGTCGATCTTGTATTTGCCGACCGACAACCCGCCGCCCTTGGCGGAGATCGCGACGTCCATCGTCTGGCCGTTTTCGCACGTCACCACGCCGGTGCCGGAGGCGGTCTCGTAGATCGCCGACCACCCGGACAACGTGAAGGTCATCTTGCAGTCGAGGTCGGCCGCGGATGCGCTCGTGGCCGTGACGGCGGCCAGCGGGGCGAGTGCCAGGGCAATCCAAAGTGCTTTCCTTTTCACGACGACCTCCTTTTCCCGGTTTCCTTCGTGATTATCAGCGCCGGCTGCTGAACATCCCGCAACCCGGCACGAATATCACGACTGCGTGAAATGCGCGCGACGGACGCGTGAAAACACGTATTTTCATCCGATTATCTCAACGCGTATCACTGCGCACTTGCGCGTGACTCATCAGCGTGAAAATAAACGTGCCGCCCACGATATTGCCGGCCACCACCGGACCGAGGTAATGCCAGAATATTTCCGGCCATGGCAGGCGCCCGTCGAACACCAGGTAGAACACCTCGCCCGCCGATCCGATCACGTGCACCAGGCTTGCCGCCGCGATCAGCCAGGTGAGGCCGATGATGATCCACAACCGCGCGGCCACCGCCGCCGGCATCAGCCACACCATCGTGGCGATGATCCAGCCGCCCGCCACGGCCTTCACGAACATCTGCGGCACGGAATACGACATCAGCGTGGTGCCCAGCGCGGCGATCGCATCGTCGAGCTTCGGCGGAAACAGCGGCAGCCTGGCGACGGCCAGCGCGAACAGCGCGATGCCGACGGTGTTCGCGGCGAACACCACGGCCCACAACCGCAGCATCAGCCCCAGCTTGCGCCAGCTCGGCGCGGACATCAGCGGCAGCACCACCGTCAGCGTGTTCTCGGTGAACAGTTGCTGGCGCGCCATGATCACGATCACGAATCCGGCGCTGTATCCGAAGGCCGCCACCAGGTGCGTGAACGGCATCTCCGGCAGGTACGCCTTCAGTGCGCCGCTCGCCACCATCGAGAAGCCCATGGACATGCCGGCTGCCAGGCCCGACCACATCAGCGCGGACGGGGTGCGCCTGAGTTCCTCTTCGCCGACCGCGCCCACGGCCTCATGCAGCACCGCCGCGCGCGGCGGCATCCGGCGTTCGGCATCGTGGCGTTCCTCGTCGTCGAGTGCCGGCATGTTCCGGCCGCGTTCGCCGTGATCCGGATCCTGCCGATCGCCGATCCGGCTCATGCGCGTACCTGGTCGCCGGACTCGCGCTTCTGGACGGTGATGCTGCCGTTGGGCTCCAGGATGGCCAACTCGACCATCTTGAGATCCCTGCAACCGTGCTTGCGCATCGATGACACGAAATTGCTGCGCGGAATCTTGCAGCGTTTCAGCACGTCGTCGAACAGTTCGCCGTCCCGCGCCAGCAGCACCGGCTGGCCTTGCAGCCAGCGGTCGCCGCGCGTGAAATGCGTGGCCAGCCAGGTGCTGATCCAGTCCAGCAGCAACAGCACGGCCACGACGATCAGCCCGCCCTGCAACGACTTGTCGTCCCCGATCAGGGAGGTGCGCACCGCACTGCCCAGCACGATCACCACGATCAGATCGAAGATGCTGAGTTCGCCCAGCGTGTGCTTGCCCGACAGCCGGATCAGCGCGAACAGCACGATGTACACGATGACCGCGCGCACCACCAGTTGCCACCACGGCATCCCGAATTCGAACATCCCGTCCATTGCAAGCTCCCGAAGTGGTCGAAACCGTACTTCAGCCTGCGTTGCGTCAAGCGAGGGTGAACGTCACGCGCGCCCGCCGGGCGGCGAACGTTTGGTTCCGCTGGAACGTTTGATCGCCGGCTTCGGCGGACGATCCGGATCCGGCATGTCGCTCTTGCGGGTGGAACCCTTGCCGCTGTCGCCGGATTTCGTGACGCGCTTGCCGGTCGACTTGCGTGCCGCGCTGCTGCGGCGCTTGCCCTGTTCGCCGCGGGGGCGGGATGTGCTTGTCCTTTGCATCGCGTGTCCTCCTTCCCTGGGAATCTCCGATCAATCTACTCTCGCCATTCCCGCGAAAGCGGGAATCCAGTGTCTTTGTTGTCACTGGTTAACGAGCAACGACACCGATTGATCCGCGCCGTCCTTCGATCCTATCCGCCGGGATGCCGCCGGCACCAGCGCCGGCCGCTAGGCGTGCATTCACGTGATATTCGTCACGATCGGCTGGCCACACCTAGGAGGCCACCATCATGACCGGCCGCGATCGCAAGGACGTCGGACACCCCAAGGGCAAACCCGCCAAGAAGGAATCGGAAGACGAGCGCCGGCGGCGCAAGCGCCACGAAAGCGACAACCAGGACGAAGCGCTCGAGGAAACCTTCCCGGGCAGCGACCCCGTTTCGCCGTTCGTGCCCGCCAGGCCGCCCGAAGACTGAGCGCGCGACGCGTGCCTTTGCGAACGCGTCACACGGCTGACGCGCGTCCGTATCGAAAAATCCGTTCGTCCTGAGCGAAGCGACGAAGCGCGGAGTCGAAGGACGAAGGCGCTTCGATTTCGTTCGCTTCGCTCATTACGCGCGGCGCGAATGGTTCAAAAGCACACCCGTGCCACGGGTTCACGTCGGAATCACGCCGGCGGTGCTCCACTGTTGTCGGGTTCAGCGCGTGAGGTGGGTCATGGAACGACTGAAGCAGATGGTTCGCAGGCGCGGCGATCCGAACCGGCAACGCGGCGCGCTGGGTTACGTGCTGGCGTGGCTTCTCGGCGTGCCTATCCCGATCCTGATCATCGTGGCGCTGCTGCGCAGTTGTGCGTGAGCGAGGAGACGCCGACATGGTCGTCGAAAGCAGTGCAGTCGTGACCCAGGAACACCCGGTGATGCGCTGGGGCGCGGTGTGGGCGGGCTGGTTCGTCGCGACCGGCATTGCCGCGCTCCTGTATGCGTTCGGGCTGGCGGTGGGATTCTCGGCGTTCAATCCGCAAAGCCCGGAAGTCGTCGCGCGCGGCGTGTCCGGCGGGGCCATCACCTGGATGATCCTGACGTGGGCCGCGTCGCTGTGGCTGGGCGCGATGTTCGCGACCTGGTTCGATGGCCGCAACGACACCGAGATGGGCGTGATCCGCGGCCTCGCCGTGTGGGGCGTGTCCGTCACCGCCACCACGCTGCTGGTCGCCAGCGGGCTGACGCACCTGACCTTCGCGGGCGCGGTTGCGGTGACCCCGGCCGAAGGCATTCCCACGCTCGATGCCGCCAGCGTGGCGCAATACACCTCGCGCATCATGTGGACGGCGTTCGGTTGCGCGCTGGCTTCGCTGGCCACCGCGGCACTCGGCGGCTGGCTGGGCGCGCACCACGTGCATCGGGTCTATCACCTGCGCACCTACGCGCGGCACGGCGTTGCGCGGTAGTTTTCCTTGCGGGCAGCGTCGTTTCGTTGAAAGACACCTTTGCAGGTTGGGCTGACCCCGGACTTGATCCGGGGCAAGCCCAATGCAAAGGTGTGAGCCCAGCATGTCGAGCTTCGCATTCGTTCGGCCCAACCTGCGCCTGCTGATTGGTCCGTCAGCGCGGCGCGCTGGCGAGTGTGCTGCGCAGCTTGGCGACATCACCCTTCGAAACCTCGCCGCCGCGGTTGCCCCAGGCGTTGCGGATGTAGGTGGTCAGCGCCGCGACTTCGGCATCGTCGAGCTTGCTGTCGAAGGCCGGCATCATGAGCCCGGTCGGCTTCGCGCTGGTCGCGGGCGCGCGCGCGCCATTCAGGATCACCGCGATCAGCAGGTCCGGCTTGGCGGCCTGCACCGCGGAGCTGGCGCGAAACGGCGGAAACGCGTTGGTGAGGCCGGCGCCATCGTCCATGTGGCAGCCGGCGCAATCGTCGACATACAACGTCGCGCCCGCACGCATGGTGTCCTTGTCGGGCGCATTCGGCGTTTCGGGTTTCGGGCCTTCCAGCGATTTCAGATACGTCGCCATCGCTTCGAGGTCGCGCTGCTTCAGGTACTGGGTGGACGCCTGCACCACTTCCGCCATCGGGCCTGCCGCGGTGGCGTAGCGGTTCGAACCGGTGGCGAGGTATTCGATGATGTCCTCGCGCGTCCAGCCGCTTAGGCCGTCGCGCTCGCCGGCGCCGAGGTTGGGCGCGAACACGTGTTCGGCCATGCCGCCTTGCATCGGATGGCTGGTGTCGGCGTGGCCCAGCATGTTCTTGGCGCTATGGCAGGCGCCGCAATGGCCGGCACCATCCACGAGATATTTGCCGCGGTTCCATTCGGCCGAGCGTTCCGGATCGGGCTGGAACTGTTTCGCGTCGAGGTACAGCTTGTCCCACACCGCCAGCATGCTGCGCATACTGAAGGGCCAGCCGAGTTCGGGTGCACGGTTCACCTGGTGCACCGGCTTCACCGTGTCGAGGTAATCCTGGATCGCATCCACGTCGCCGCGCGTCATGTGCGTGAACCACGGATACGGGAACGCCGGATACAGCCGCTCGCCCTGCTTGTCGATGCCTTCGTGCATCGCGCGATAGAAGTCGTCCTGGCTCCATGCGCCGATACCGGTATCGGGGTCGGGCGTGATGTTGGTCGAATACACGATGCCGAATGGCGTCGGCACCGGTCGCCCACCCGCGTACGGCTGGCCGCCCGCCGCGGTGTGGCAGGATTCGCAATCGCCGGCGCGCGCGAGGTAGCGGCCGGTTTCGATGGAAGTCCACGCATGATGCGAACGCGTGGGCGCGTACACCTGCACCGCCGCCACCGCGGCGCCGGCGCACGCCAACGCCAACGCGCCCGCGACGAGCCACCGCGCGTTCACGCCTGCACCAGCGGCTGCGGATTTTTCATGTAGCGCTTCATCGCCTCGGCGGCCCAGAACGCCAGCGCGCCGACCGTGCCGGTCGGGTTGTAACCGGGGTTCTGCGGAAACACGCTGGAACCCATCACCCACAGGTTGGGCACGTCCCACGATTGCAGGAATGGATTGACGAAGCTGGTGCGCGGATCGGCGCCCATCGCCGCACCGCCGGTGTTGTGGGTGGTCTGGTACGGGACGATCGAGTAGTGGCCCTTGCGCGGCTTCGGGTTGATGCCGCGATTGGGAATGGCCTTCGCGACGTCGGTGGCGCGATCGGTGAGGAACTTCGACATCGCGTGTTCGTTGTCGTGGAAGTCGAAGGTCAGGCGCAGCAGCGGGTTGCCGTAGTCGTCGGTGTAGGTCGGATCGAGGTCGAGGTAGTTGTTGCGGTAGCTCATCACCGCGCCATGGCACTGCATGTGCGTGGAATAGAGGTAATCCTCGTGCAGCGCCTTCTTCCAGCCGCCGCCCCACTTCGGCGTGCCCTCGGGTAGGTATTGCTGCAGGATCGGCCGGCCGCCGGTGTTCCACAGCGCGATGTAGCCGCCGCCGATGAAACCCTTGCCGGTGTGATCGAAATTGTCGCCGTTGAAATCGTCGACGACCTGCCCGAGCGCGCCCGCGCCCATGAAGGGATTCAGGCGCTCCTTGCAGGTGACGTTGACGTCGCTCGACAACTGGTACGCATAATTGCGACCCACGACGCCGGCACCGGTTGCCGGGTCGTACGGCGTGCCGATCTTCGACACCAGCAACAGGTGCACGTTGTGTTGCGCGAACGCGCACAGCACCACCATCTGCGCGGGCTGGATGTATTGCCTGCCATCCTGATCGACGTACACCACGCCGGTGGCCCGCTTGCCATCGGAATCGGTCAGCACGCGCACCACGCTCGAATGCGTGCGGAAACTGAAGTTGTCCTTCTTCAGCAGCACCGGCAGGATCGTCGTCTGCGGGCTCGCCTTGGAGTAATTGGCGCAGCCGAACCACTCGCAATAGCCGCAGAACGTGCACTGGCCCATCTGCACGCCCAGCGGATTGAGATACGGCTTCGACGTATTCGCCGCGGGCGCGGGAAAGGGATGGAAACCCACTTCGCGCGCGGCCTTGTCGAACAGTTGCGTGGCCGCGCAGCGCTTCAGCGGCGGCAGCGGATATTCGCGCCGGCGCGGCCCTTCGAATGGATTGCCGCCGGGCTGGATCGCGCCGCCGATGTTGCCGGCCTTGCCGGAAATGCCGCACAGGTATTCCCACTTGTCGTAGTACGGTTCGAGTTGTTCGTAGGTGATGCCCCAATCCTGGATCGTCATGTCGTCCGGGATCGCCTTCTTGCCGTAGCGCTGTTCGTTGTGGGTGCGCAGCAGGAAGTCGGTCGGCAGGAATCGCCAGTTCTGTCCATTCCAGTGCACGCCCGCGCCGCCCACGCCCGCGGCCGGCAGGAATGAACCGAGCTGGCGCATCGGCAACGCGAGCTGGTCGAGCTTGTTGCGGAACGCGAGCGTGCTGCGCTGGGTTTCCTCGAAGATCTGCTTGCGCACCGCGTAGCGCAGCTCATCCTGGATGTGGGCAACGGAGAAATCCGGCACGGTGTCGCGCCAGCCGCCGCGTTCGAGCGCCAGCACGTTGGCGCCGGCCTCGGTGAGTTCGTGCGCGATGACCGAAGCCGTCCAGCCGAACCCGACCAGCACCACGTCTACCTCGGGCAGTCTTTTTGCCATCTAGGGAGACTCCGATCTTGCTTGGAGGGTGCTTGCTTCCGCCCACCTCATTGTCATACCTCCACAACCCCGAAACGCTTGCTGCGCAAGCGTTTTCGCCCCCTTGACTCAAGGGGGCAGGCAAAGCTGGCACGCGGTCGCACAAAGTTCATCCAGGCTTCCTAAAGATTTCCGGCTGGCCAGACTTTTCCGGTCGTGGTGGCGAGTGCGTCGTAATGGGTCTTGGCGGGCATTCGCGCGTATTCGCAACCCGGTCCGCGGAAACGGCCGGTCGGCGAATCGCCGAAGCGGCACATCACCGGGCTGGTGCCGCCGAGGCTGACGTACGGCCGTTCGTACCGCTTGCCGAAATTACCGATGTCGTCGAGGTAGTTGTAACGCGGGCCGTTGTAGCCGATCAGCTTCCAGCCCGCGAAATCGCGGTTGCCGCCGTAGATCGGATCGGCGAGAAAGCCTTCCTTCGTGTTCTGCCACAGCAGGCCGAAGAAGTCTGCGGACGGAATTTCGCCCAAATCGATCTTGCCGTCCTCGAGTTCGTGCAGGATCGTGTCTTGTTGGTCCGGCTTGAGTTGCGCGAAGACTTTGCCGAATTGCTTCCGGCAATGTTCGTCCACGTGCTGGATCCCAAGCCGGTAAACCTGTGCCGGCGTGAACGGCAACTGGTAACCCTGTTCCTCATCGCCCAGATGGAACGGCGCCTGCATGTAGATGCCGACGGCCTGCCCGAACGGCCCGGCCAGTTGCGCATCGATGAAACGATCGACGCTTGCTTCGACGGCGCCGGCACCGAGCTGGTCGGCGGGGATCAGCCGATCGATCGCCGCGCGTATGAAATTGCGTTCGTCGTTTTCGAAGAACCGCGGCGATACCGGCTGGCGCGTGGATTCGCTTGCACAGCACCCCGCGAGCAACAGGGTCGACGAAATGAAGGCGGCGCCCACCAGGAAGGAACGGCGCGACGGCGAAGCACAGTCCTCCGCCGCGCAAAGTTCACCATCCATGTGATTGCGCTTGTCCATGCGCTCGATGTTGTGCATTCACGAAGACGCGGACGATTGTGGGTTCCTTGCGGTGAAGGACGCGTCAACCACGCGTCACAACGGTTCGACAAATCGCGAACGGCGCCGCCGCACTCTCACGGCATCTGCACGTTTCGCGTCGCAGACTGGATGCGCCGCGCAGACGCGTGACCGCCGCGTGCGCGCGCGTCCGGACGCCGATCGAATGGATTCGGCGCTTGTCACTGCGAATGGAACGGAGCGAGGTGGCGCAGCTATTTCCAAGGCGTTTGGCGTTCTGGGTGCAACTGTGCCTCGTCGCGGCGGCGATCAGCTTCGTGTCCTGGGTGTTCCTGTGGCGCTGGGCGATGGCCGATCCGGTGGGCGTGCACGATCCGGTCGAGCAACCGGTGCCCTTCAGCCATAAGCACCACGTGGGCGATGACGGCATCGACTGCCGCTACTGCCATCAGTCGGTGGAACAGTCGGCGTTCGCGGGCATTCCGCCGCTTTCGACGTGCATGACCTGCCATTCGCAGTTGTACACGCACCAGAAGGTGCTGGCGCCGCTGCTCACAGCGTTCGAGAGTGGTGTGCCGCTGCACTGGCAGCGCGTGTACAAGCTGCCCGATTTCGTCTATTTCAACCACGGCATCCACATCGCCAAGGGCATCGGCTGCGCGAGTTGCCACGGGCCGGTCGACGAAATGCCGCTGACGGCGAAGCACGAACAACTGACGATGCAGTGGTGCCTTGCCTGCCATCGCGACCCGGAGAAACACCTGCGTCCGCGCGACGAAGTGTTCAACCTGCACTGGCGCGCTAAAGATCAGTTGGCGCTGGGCCGACGGCTGGTGCGCGACTACCACATCGACAAGCGCCGGCTCACGGATTGTTCGACATGTCACCGGTGACGCCGATCGCCAAGTTCGATGCGCGCATGGATCCCGCGGCGATCCGTGCCAAGCTGGCGGACCAGCGCGGGCCGCGCTTCTGGCGATCGCTGGAGGAACTGGCCGATTCGGAAGGTTTCCGCGCATGGCTGCATAGCGAACATCCTCGGCTCGCGGAAGCAGCCTCGCTGGACCGGCGCGATTTCCTGAAATTGCTGGGCGCGTCGCTGGCGCTGGCCGGGCTTGCGGGCTGCAGCCATCCGCCGCGAACCGAGATCGTGCCGTACGTGCACAAGCCGGTCCGGCAGGTCGATGGACTGCCGCGCTATTTCGCGACCACGCTGACGCGCGCCGGTTACGCGCACGGCGTGCTGGTGCGCGACGACATGGGCCGTCCGACGAAAGTTGAAGGCAACCCGCAGCACCCGGCCAGTCTCGGCGGCACCGACATCTTCGCGCAGGCCGCGGTCCTGCAATTGTGGGACCCCGACCGCTCGCAAGCGGTGATGCACGGGAACTCGGTGGCGACGTGGGACGATTTTTCGGCGGCCGTGGCGAATCGCATGGCGCATTTCACCGGCAACGGCGGCGAGGGTCTTCGGGTTTTGATCGCACCCACGACCTCGCCCACGCTGATCGCGCAACTCGCGATGTTCGAGAAGCGCTTTCCGGATGCGCGCTGGCATGTCGACGATCCTTCCGGCGCGGCAAGCCGGCGCGAGTTCGCGCGCTGCCGGTTCGATCGCGCCAAGGTCATCGTGTCGCTGGACGCCGATTTCCTTTCCGACCCCGCTGCCGGCGTGCGCTACGCGCGCGACTTCATCGCCGCGCGCAATCCCGAACACGGCGACGCGATGTCGCGGCTGTACGTGATCGAGCCGACACCCAGCGTGACGGGCAGCATGGCCGATCATCGCCTGCCGCTGGCGTCGCACGCTATCGAATTTTTCGCGATGCAGCTTGCGGCACGGCTCGGGAGCGGCGGCGCGGACGCAAACGCCGCAGACGCTCGCTGGATCGATGCCGTCGCGAACGACCTCGCCGCGCATCGAGGTGCATCGCTCGCCATCGCGGGCGACACCCAACCCGAACCGGTGCACGCGCTCGCGCGTTCGATGAACGATGCGCTCGGCAACATCGGCCAGACGGTGGACTACACCCCTTCCCTGCTCGCGATGCCCTCGCGCGGTGAGGGTTCGCTCGCCGCGCTGACGAACGACATGCGTGCCGGCAAGGTCGATACGCTGCTGATGCTGGGCGTGAATCCCGTGTACGACGCATACGCGGACGTGGGCTTCATCGCGGCAATGCGGCGCGTGCCGCACACGCTGCACCTTGGACTTTATCGCGACGAAACCGGCACGCTCGCCACCTGGCACGTGCCGCAGGCCCACGAACTGGAAACCTGGGGCGACGCGCGCGCGTTCGACGGCACGGCCGGCATCGCGCAGCCGCTGATCGCGCCGCTGTATGACGGCCATTCCGCAATCGAAGTGATGGCGCTGCTGCTGGGCGACCCGGTCGACGGCCACGCGCTGGTACGGCGGCAATGGCAGTCGCAACTCGCCGATGACAAAGCGTGGAACGAGGCGTTGCAATCCGGGGTGGTTGAAAGCGCGTCGATCAAGGCCAGCGCAGCGAGCAACGACACCATCAATTTGTCGTCATCCACGCGGGAGCGGGGATCAAGTGTCTTTTCGCCAACAGCAAAGTCACCGGGCTACTCGCGCCATCCTCGGCGCTCGCCGTCCGGGCCGCCTTCGGCGTTCGCGTTTGCAGTTCCCGGATCGCGTCCGGGACAGGCTCTGCAAACGCAGTCCGGATCGCCGCTACACGGCACCCGGAATGACGAGCGCAAAAATGGTGGCGCTCTGGAACTGCTGTTCCGCCCCGACCCCACGATCGGCTACGGCGAATGGTCCAACAACGGCTGGCTGCAGGAGCTGCCCAAGCCGCTGACGCAACTCACCTGGGACAACGTGGTGCTGGTGTCACCCGCACTTGCGAAACAGAGAGGCCTGCGCAACTTCGACGGCGTGGAACTGCGCAGCGGCGGACGTTCGGTGCGCGGGTCGGTGTGGATCATGCCGGGCCAGGCCGAACGCAGCGTCACGATCCATTTCGGTTACGGCCGCAGACAGGCGGGCCGCGTCGCGGATGGACAGGGTTTCGACGCCTACGCGTTGCGTTCGAAGGATTCGCCGTGGGTCACGAGCGATCTCGAACTCGTCCCGACCGGCGAGCGCTACGACATCGCGCAGACGCAGCATCATTTCGCGATGGAAGGCCGCGACCCGCTACGCGTCGGCACGCTGAACCAGTTCGAATCCGACCCGGCATTCGCGACCGCACACGACCGCTACGGCGCGAAGCCGCCAAGCCTGTATCCGGAATACCCGAAAGCCGACTACGCGTGGGGCATGAGCATCGACCTCAACGCCTGCATCGGCTGCAAAGCCTGCACCATCGCGTGCCAGGCCGAGAACAACATTCCGGTGGTGGGCAAGGAACAGGTGCGGCGCGGGCGCGAGATGCACTGGATCCGCGTCGACCGCTACTACGACGGCGAAGCCGCGAATCCGCGCAGCTACAGCCAGCCCGTGCCTTGCATGATGTGCGAGCACGCGCCCTGCGAAGTCGTGTGCCCGGTCGACGCGACCGTGCATGACACCGAAGGCCTGAACGTGCAGGTGTACAACCGCTGCGTCGGCACGCGCTTCTGCTCCAACAACTGCCCGTACAAGGTGCGGCGCTTCAACTTCATGCAGTACGCCGACAAGCACACGCCGCAGTACATGGCGATGCGCAACCCGGAAGTGACGGTGCGCCGCCGCGGCGTGATGGAAAAATGCACGTACTGCATCCAGCGCATCGAAACCGCGCACATCGAAGCCGACAAGCAGAATCGCCGGATCCGTGATGGAGAAATCGTGACCGCCTGCCAGGCGGCATGTCCGACCCAGGCGATCCGCTTCGGCGACGTCTCGGACAAGAAGTCAGGCGTGTCGAAGGCCAAGGCATCGCCGCGCAATTACGCGATGCTCAACGAACTCGGCACGCGCCCACGCACCACGTACCTCGCGCGCATCCGCAATCCGAATCCTGCGCTGGAGGTGGACGGATCATGAGTGCAGGATGCACCGTCTTTGAATTTCCTTCCCCCGCCTGCGGGGGAAGGTGCCCGACGGGCGGATGGGGGCTCGCTACCGCGAGCAAGTCATTGGCTCGCGTGCGCCCCCACCCCAGCCCTCCCCCGCAAGCGGGGGAGGGAGCTTGTTTGCGGAGCGACGAGTCATGAGCGCCGTACTCCCACGCCACACGCTTCCGCCCGTAATCGCGCCAGGTGAAACGAACGCGTCGATCAGCGCGAAGATCGGTGATGCGACGTTGCGTCGTCCGACCGGGTGGCTATGGATCGGGGGATTCCTGCTGTCGCTGGTCGCGTGCGCGCTGCTGTTCGTCGGGACCTGTTGGCTGCTGTACGCCGGCCTCGGCATTTTCGGGCTGAACATCCCGGTCGCGTGGAGTTTCTTCATCGCGAATTACGTGTGGTGGATCGCGATCGGCATGGGCGGCACCTTCATTTCGGCCGCGATGCTCCTGACGCGGCAAGGCTGGCGCAATTCGATCAACCGTTTCGCCGAAGCGATGACGGTGTTCGCAGTGTCGGTGTCGGGCATTTTCCCGATCCTGCACTTGGGGCGCCCGTGGTTTTTCTATTGGCTGTTCCCCTACCCCGACGTCATGAATGTCTGGCCGCAGTGGCGCAGTTCGCTGGAATGGGACTTCTGGGCGATCCTCGCCTACCTGATCGTGTCGATCATCTACTGGTACGTCGGCATGCTGCCAGACCTCGCGACGCTGCGCGATCGCGCGCGGAGCCTCGCGCAGGCGCGCTTCTACGGCCTGCTGTCGCTGGGCTGGCGCGGCGAGGCGCGGCACTGGATGCGGCTGGAGCAATTCAATCTCGTCACTGCCGGGCTCGCGGTGACGCTGGTGTTTTCGGTGCACAGCATGGTGGCACTGGACTTTTCCGAAGGCCTGGTGCCGGGCTGGCACGAAACCATCTTTCCGCCGTTCTTCATCGCCGGCGCGCTGTTCTCGGGTTTCGCGATGGTGCTGGTGCTCGGCATCCCGCTGCGCACGTGGTTCGGTTTCGAGGCGTACCTGACCGAGCGGCACATCATGAACATGGCCAAGATGATGCTGGCCGCGGGGCTGTTCGTCGACTACAGCTACTTCTCGGAAATCTTCACAGCGTTCTATTCGATGGACAAGTACGACGTGGCGATGACGATGCACCGCGTGGTCGGGCCTTACGCGTGGGTGTTCTGGGGCACGATCCTATTCAACGTGGCGGCGATCCAGTTGCTGTGGTTCCCGCGCGTGCGGCGCAGCGCGGCCGCCGTGTTCGTGATCGCGCTGGGCGTGCTGGTCGGCATGTGGCTGGAGCGCTTCATGCTGATCGTCACCAGCCTGTATAAGGATTTCCTGCCATCGGCATGGGGCATGTTCTGGCCCACGTTCTGGGACATCGCGTTCCTGATCGGTTCGATCGGACTGTTCTTCTTCATGTTCCTGCTGTTCACGCGGCTGCTGCCGATGCTGTCGATGTTCGAACTGCGAAAACTTGTGGCGTCGCGGCGCGGCGAGGAGGCGCAGCAATGAGCGCGCACCTGCACGGCCTGCTGGCGGAATTCGCCGACGAGCGGCGACTGCTGGATGCGGTGCGGCGCACGCGCGAAGCGGGGTACTTCGCGTCGTGCGTCGAAGCCTACTCGCCCTATCCCGTCGCGGGATTGGACAAGGCCTTGGGTGCACGACACCACTGGGTACCGTTCTGGATGCTGGTCGGCGCAATCGGCGGCGGTGCATTCACCTACTGGCTGGAATGGTGGTCGGCGACGGTGAACTACCCGATCAACGTCGGCGGGCGGCCGTTGTTTTCGTGGCCGGCGTTCATTCCGCCGGCGGTGGAGATGACGATTCTGTGGGCGGTGCTGTTCGGCGCCGCCGCGGTATTGTTCGGCGCGCGATTGCCGCGCGTGCATCACCCGTTGTTCGAAAGCCGCGAATTCGAGCGCGCGACCAGCGACCGCTTCTTCCTGCTGGTGCGCGGTGAGGATCCGAGTTTCGATCCAGTCGTCACGCAGACATTCCTGAAAAACCTTTCGCCGGTGTTGGTCGTGGAGGTGGCGGAAGAATGAAGGTTGCTCGTCATCCCGGACCCTCACCCGCCCCTTCGGGGCACCCTCTCCCGAAGGGAGAGGGAACAGCCTTGAACCCCTCTCCCTCCGGGAGAGCCATGCGCCGAGTTTTGTTGGGTGAAATTCTGCATGAGGGAACAGCTTTGAACCCCTCTCCTTCCGGGAGAGGAGTAGGGGTGAGGGTCCGCATCTTGCGCAACGCCACGTTGTGCGCACTCGCCACTCTTGCACTCACCGGCTGCGAACGCGGCATGCACGAGATGTACGACCAGCCGAAGTACAAGCCGCTGACGTCGAGTCCACTGTGGCCGGACGGCAACTCGTCACGCCCGCAGGTGCCGGGTACGCAGCCCTATTCCGCGGGCGCGCTGGCCGGCGTTTCGAGCGGCCGCATGGGTCGCGTCGCGCTGGTGCCGCCTGCGGGTCCAGTCACCGGCGTGGATGCGAATGGCAACCCACTCGCCCGAGCCGGCGCCGCCGCTTCGCCCGGCCAGTCCAATCCGCTGCCGATCACGCTGAAGCTTCTCGAACGCGGCCGGCAACGCTTCGACGTCTATTGCGCGCCCTGCCACAGCCGCGCGGGCGACGGCGACGGCATGATTGCGCGGCGCGGTTTCCCGCACCCGCCGAGTTACCACACCGCGGCGCTGCGCAATGCGCCGGACAACCATTTCTACAAGGTGATCACGAACGGCTACGGCGTGATGTATTCCTACGCCGACCGGGTGTCGCCGCACGACCGCTGGGCGATCGTCGCCTACATCCGCGCGTTGCAGTTGAGCCAGCACGCGCCGAAGTCGGATTTGAGCGCGGAGGATTTGCAGAAGCTGGGCGCGTCCAATTCGCAAGGAGTGAACCCCTCTCCCCCCGGGAGAGGCGGCGCGAAGCGCCGAGCGCGTAGCGCTGAGGTGAGGGTCCGGTATGAAACGGATCGATCCGGTGATACCGAACCCTCATCCGGCGCTACGCGCCACCTTCTCCCGGAGGGAGAAGGGAAACAGCCAAGGACAGAACCATGAACGCCTGGCTGCCCCGCTCGCTCGCGCAATGGCTCGCGCTGCTGGTCGGCGTCGCCGCGCTGGTCGCGTGCCTGCTGCTGGGGCTGCGCGAACCGAAGCAGGCGATGCTCTCGTACCTGTTCGCCTTCTTCTTTTTCACGGGCTTGAGCATCGGAAGCCTCGCGCTGCTGATGATCCACGCGATCACCGGCGGCGCCTGGGGCGACTGCATCCGGCCGCCGCTGCTCGCCGCGGCGCGATTGCTGCCGCTGATGGCGGTCGCAGCGATCCCGATCCTGGTCGAGATGCGCGTGCTGTATTCCTGGACCGCGCCCGCACCGAACGCACAGGCGCAGGCGCAAAGCTGGTACCTCGCGGACACGTTTTTCGTGATCCGCACCGTCGTCTATTTCGTGGTGTGGATCGGATGGCTGGTCGCCTTCACGCGCAACATGGATGACCGTGTGCTCGCACGCCGCATCGCGGCGCCGGGGCTGATCGTGTTCGGCGTCAGCTCGCTGCTGGCATCGATCGACTGGGCCGTGTCGCTGACGCCGCACTGGCATTCCTCGGTGTTCGGAATGATGGTCGGCACCGGCTGGCTGCTCGGCGCCTGCGCGTTGGCCACCGCGGTCGCGGCATGGCCGCGGGCACGCGACGCGACGCCCGAGCCCGGGGTGCTGCACGATCTCGGCAACCTGCTGCTGATGTTCGTGCTGGCGTGGTCGTACCTCGCGTTCATGCAGTACCTGACCATCTGGATCGCGGACCTGCCCGACGAGAACGCGTGGTACATCCCGCGCACGCTGACGTCGTGGCGATACCTCGCGTGGTTCCTGATCGCGTTCGATTTCGCGCTGCCGTTCGCGGTATTGCTTTCGCGCGCCGTCAAACGGAACCAGGCATGGCTGCGGACGATCGCCGTGATGCTGGTCGTCGCCAATTTTGTCGATGCGTTCTGGTTGATCGTGCCCGGTCTCCGCGCCGGCGGCTTCGCGCTGCGCTGGACCGACCTGTGCGCGCCGCTCGGCATCGGTGCGTTGTGGTGGTGTGCTTGGACGGGACAACTTCGCGTCGCGCGACGCACATTGCCTTCACCGGCAGCGGCTGCCGATGACCTGGAGCGCGCGCATGGCTGAGCCGATCGAAAAACCCTTCGGCCACGAGCCCGATGAGATCAACTATCGCACGATCGTGATCGGCGCCGGCGTGCTCGCGATCGCGATCATCGCGATCGCGGTGGGGTTGCACCTGATCCTTACCCGCGCGGTAATCCCGAACCACGCGGAGATCGCGGCGCGACCCGCGCAGATTCCACCGCAGCCGCGCCTGCAGGCGCATCCGCAGACCGATCTCGCGAAATTCCGGGCGCAAAAGGAGGCGCTGCTGTCGGGCTATGCATGGACCGACGCGCAACATTATTACGCGCGCATTCCGATCCAGCGCGCGATGCAGATCTATGTGCAACAGCATGCACATGCGAATGCCGCACCGGCATCGGCTTCGAGCAGCGCCAAACTCCCAGCACCGGGAGTGCTGCAATGAGCTACGAGCGCCAGCTTTTGGCCCCCTCTCCCCCAAACGGCCCTTCGTTCGGGGGAGAGGCGGCGCGGAGCGCCGAGCGCGCAGCGCTGGGCGAGGGAGCAAAGATTCGTACTTGCCTCAGTGGTGTAGCACACCGGAAGGCCAGCCCCCTCACCCTGCCCTCTCCCCCATCAAGAAGCGATGGGGGAGAGGGTTCAAGTGCTCGCGTGCGAGTTGCGCTTGCGAGCGTGCTCGCGCTCACGTTGTTGCTGGTGGCGAATGCTTGCCTTGCCGCGACGTCAGCATCCCACGTCCGCGCCCCGCCCGACCTGCATCAGCGGGTCGGCTTCGACCAGGAACTCGGCGCGCAGGTGCCGCTGGATGCGGTGTTCCACGATGCAAGTGGCAGGGCCGTCCGCTTGCGCGACCTGCTGCAGGGCAAGCCCGTGCTGCTGGTGCCCGGCTACTTCACCTGCAGGACGTTGTGCAGCGTGGTGCGCACCGGCGTCGCCAAGGGCGTGCGCGGGACCGGCTTCACGCCGGGCAAGCAGTTCGACGTGGTGCTGGTCAGCATCGACCCGCACGAAACGCCGGCCGACGCGCGCCACGCACAACGCATGGATGCCGCGAATCACCCCGGTGCCGGCGTGGCGCAATGGCATTACCTGACCGGGGCGCAGACATCGATCGCACCGCTGATGCACGCGGTCGGCTTCCGCTACATGTTCGATGCACGCAGCGACCAGTTCGACCACGCAACCGGCATCGTGGTGCTGACGCCCGAAGGCAAGGTTTCCCAATACCTGTTCGGCGTGAAATTTCCCGCCGAAACCCTGCGGCTCGCATTGGTCGATGCCTCGCATGGCAACGTCGGCACTCTCATCGACCGGCTGGTGCTGCTGTGCTGCCAGTACGACACCTCGACCGGACGCTACACGCTCACCATCCACCGGATCATGCAGGGGCTGGGCGTCTCGTTCGCGGTGCTGCTGGCGGGACTCATCCTGTTCCTGCTCCGCGCCGAGACGCATCGCAAGGAGGCGCCGCCATGAATGGCGACGGCTGGTTCCACCTGCTGCCCAACGCGTCCGCCAACGCGCGGCCGCTGGACGAGCTGTGGTGGGCCATGGTCGGGCTATGCGCGCTGGTGGCGGTCGGTGTGTTCGTGGTGATGTTCGTGTTCTGCATCCGCTACCGGAAAGGGCGGCCGGCGAACCGGCACATCGCGAAGGAAACGTTGCCGGTGGAACTCACGTGGACGACGGTGCCGTTCCTGATCTTCATGGGCGTGTTCGTGTGGAGCCTCACGCTGTACGCGCGCAGCCGCACGCCGCCCGCGAACGCGGAAACCATCTACGTGGTCGCCAAGCAGTGGATGTGGAAGGTGCAGCATCCCGGCGGCCAGCGCGAGATCGACACGCTACACGTGCCGATGGGCGTGCCGATCCGGCTGATGATGACTTCGCAGGACGTGATCCACAGCTTCTTCGTGCCGGCGTTCCGGGTGAAACAGGACGTGCTGCCGGACCGCTACACGCAACTGTGGTTCACCGCCACCGAGGCCGGCGACTACCCGCTGTACTGCACGCAGTATTGCGGGCTCGACCATTCGAAAATGGGCGGCCAGGTGATCGTGATGGCGCCGCGCGCGTACGCGCGCTGGCTCGACCAGAACGACACCGGCACCAGTCTTGCGGCGCAAGGTGCGGCGCTGTTCCGCGCGAAAGGCTGCAGCGGCTGTCATGGCGCCAACGCGTCCGTGCACGCACCCGATCTCGACGGCATCTACGGCCGGATCGTGCACCTTGCCGACGGCAGCATCGTCGTCGCCGACGACCGCTACATCCACGATTCGATCATGCTGCCCGACAAACAGATCGTCGCCGGTTACGCACCGGTCATGCCGTCGTTCTCGGGCGAATTGAGCGAGGGCGACGTGCTGGCGCTGATCGCGTACCTGAAGTCCACCAAACCGGGTGCGCAACCCGCACACGAAAGTACCAGGCAATGAACGCTACCACCCTCACGCCGGATCTTCCGGAACTGGAGCCGCCGCGCAACTTTTACACGCACAAGTCGGGCCTCCTGAGCTGGCTCCTCACCACCGACCACAAGCGCATCGCGATCCTGTACGCGATCACGATCACGCTGTTTTTCATCATGGGCGGCGTCGCCGCTGCGATGATCCGCATCAACCTCGTGGAACCGCAGGGCGCGCTGCTTTCCGCGGAAACCTACAACAAGACCTTCACCTTCCACGGCGTCGTGATGGTGTGGTTCTTCCTGATTCCGTCGATTCCCGCGACGCTCGGGAATTTCCTGCTGCCGATCATGATCGGTGCGCGCGACCTCGCTTTTCCGCGTCTGAACCTTGCGAGCTGGTACCTGTTCGTGATCGGCGGCTGTTTCACGATCGCGTGCCTGCTGCTGGGCGGCGTCGACACCGGCTGGACGTTCTACACGCCGTTCTCGACGATGTTCTCCAACACCAACGTGATCCTGGTCGTGGTGGGCGTGTTCGTCACCGGCTTTTCGACCATCCTCACCGGACTCAACTTCATCGTCACTACCCACAAGCTGCGGATGCCGGGCATGTCCTGGTTCAAGCTGCCGCTGTTCGTGTGGGCGATGTACGCGGTGAGCGTGGTGATGGTGCTGGCGACGCCGGTGCTGGCGATGACGCTGTCGCTGATCGGGCTGGAACGGATCGCGCACGTCGGCATCTTCGATCCGGCGCTGGGCGGCGATCCGCTGCTGTTCCAGCACATGTTCTGGTTCTACTCGCATCCCGCCGTGTACATCATGATCCTGCCCGCGATGGGCGTCGTGAGTGAAATCATCCCTTGCTTCGCGCGGCGCAAGATCTTCGGCTACAAGTTCATGGTGTACGCGCTGGTCGGGATTGCGGTCGTCGGTTTCCTCGTCTGGGGCCATCACATGTTCGTGGCCGGGATGTCGGCCACCGCCACGCTGGTGTTCTCGATCTTGAGCTTCATCATCGCGGTGCCGTCGGCGATCAAGGTGTTCAACTGGACCGCGACGCTCCGGCGCGGCCGGATCAGCTTCGAAGCGCCGATGCTTTACGCGCTTGGCTTCGTGGGCCTGTTCATGCTGGGCGGGCTGACGGGATTGATGCTGGCCGCGCCCGCGCTGGACATTCCGCTGCACGCCACCTACTTCGTGATCGCGCATTTCCACTACGTGATGGTGGGCGGTTCGGTAATGGCGTACCTCGGCGGCATCCACTACTGGTGGCCCAAGATCACCGGGCGGCTGTATTCGGAAGCTTGGGCGCGCTTCGCCGCGATCCTGATGTTCTTCGGCTTCAACATGACCTTCTTCCCGCAGTACGTGCTCGGCTACCTCGGCATGCCGCGCCGGTACCATGCGTACCCTCCGCAGTTCCAGACGCTCAACATCCTTTCGTCGGCGGGCGCATCGATCCTGGCCGTTGCCTACCTGATTCCGGTGATCTACCTCGGCTGGTCGCTGTTCCGTGGTGCGCGCGCGGGCAACAACCCGTGGGGCGCGCGCGGGCTGGAATGGCAGACCACCTCGCCGCCGCCCAAGGGCAATTTCCTCGAACGACCGGTGGTGCAAAAGGCTTACGCCTACGACGAACCCGCGCCGGGCGGCGAACCCGCGACGGGAGCGACCGCGTGAACAGCAGCACCGCCGACCTTCGCGCGCGCGGACTCATCGCCGAACAATTCGACGACGCGGCCCAGCAGCACGCGACCGCGCAATTCGGGATGTGGGTGTTCCTCGCGACCGAAGTGCTGTTCTTCGGCGTGCTGTTCGCAGGTTACGCGGTGTGCCGCGTGCGCGATCCGGAAGGATTCCTGTTGGGCAGCCAGCATACCGAAATCCTGTTCGGCGCGGTCGAGGCCGGGATTCTTCTCCTGAGCAGCGCCACCGTCACCTTCGCAGTGAATCTGATCAAGTTCGACCAGCGCCGCGCGGTCGCCGTGTTGCTGGCGATCACCGCGCTGTTGGGCATCGCGTTCCTGGTACTGCACGGCGTCGAGTATTACCACGAACACGACGAACACCTGATGGTGGGCGTGGACTTCGCCCAGCACGGCCCGCACGCGCGCGGCATCGAGTTGTTCTTCTTCCTCTACTACGCGATGACGCTGTACCACAGCCTGCACGTGCTGGTGGGCGTGTGCGTGATCGCGACGATGGGTGTGCTGGTGTGGCGCCGGAAAATCCGCAGCGAATACACCACGCCGCTGGTGCTGGCCGGGTTGTATTGGCACCTCGTCGACATCGTGTGGATTTTCCTGTTTCCGTTGATGTATTTGATTGGACGGTAGGCATGATGGATCACCCATTCCCGATCGATCTTTCCTTCCTCGTCATTCCGGGGCCATCCGCGCTGTTTGCGGATGGAACCCGGAACCCAGTGACTTTGCTTTCGCTCGAAAAGTCGCTGGGTTCCGGATTCCGCCCGCGCGAGATGCGGGCGGCTCCGGAATGACGACCCAAAAATTCCACGTGAGCGATCAACCATGAACCGCGAAATCCTGAAACAAACCGCACGCACGCCGGCATTGGCATTGCTCGGGTTGCTGGCGTTGCTCGCCATCAACATCGGACTGGCGTACATGCCGATCGGACAGCACTTGCGCCTGCCGATGAAGCTGACGATCTGTTTCGGGATGGCGTTCGCGCTGATGGTGTCCTGCATGCACCTGCACCGCGCAGCCGGTTTGCTGCGGCTGGCGGCCGCGACCGGTTTCGCGTGGCTGGCCATCATGATCGGATTGATGCTCACCGATTACTTCACGCGCGTACCGGTGCCGCCGCCCTGGTGAAGCGTCCGTCAGGAGAAAGCATTTGACGCGGATCGAAGCGGATAAACACGGATAAGAACCATGGCTTTTGCTCCATCCCTTTGATCCGCTTTGATCCGCGTCCAAACCGCTTTTTTCACGCCACTCAGGTTCAGGAGTGGTTGCGAAGGGCCTATCCACACTCGAACGTGCACAGCACAAGGAGAAATCGCATGGAACAGCAATGGGACTTCTTCAAGAAAAGCGAGACGTCGATGGGCGTCTTCTATCCGCTCCACTACATTGTCGCGGGCTACGACAATCTCGATGACGCGCAGGCGGCCGAGAACGCGTTCCGCGAATCCGGCGTCGCTGCCGAGGACGTGCGTGCGGCAACCGGGGACTTCGTGGCCGCGCAGCTCGAATCGCGCGGCGACCGCAACGTGGTGAACAAGATCGAAAACGAGCTGGTCAAGATCTTCGGCACCGAAAAGGGCTACACCACCGAAGACAAGCAGCACGCCGCCGACGGCGGCGCATTCCTGTTCGTGTACGCGCCCAAGGACGAGGACGCGGCCAACGCCAAGTTGGTGTTCGACAGGAATCCGCCGGTGTTCGCGCGGCGCTACCTGCGCATCGCGATCGAGCAGATCGTCACCAATCCGAAGGCGACGTGATCCGGAGACAAGCCCTCTCCCTCGAGCAGCCTTTTTGCGCGGGGGAGAGGGAGCAAAGTCAGGACGCCGTCACCATCTGCTCGATCAGTTCGCTGATGCGCGAGGCATCCAGGGGCTTGACGAGGTGTTCGTCGAAACCCGCGGCCAGCACGCGCGCGCGATCGCCGGGCTGGCCGTAGCCGGTCACCGCGATCAGCGGCAGGCTTTCGCGGCCCGGCATGCGCCGCACCGTTTGCGCCACTTCATAGCCGTCGATCACCGGCAGCCCGATGTCGACCAGCGCCACCTGCGGCTCGAAGGTCTTCATCGCCTGCAGGGCCGCGGCGCCATCGTGCACGACGTGGGTGCGATAACCCATTTCCTGCAGCAGCAACGCCAGGCTTTCCGCCGCCAGGACATAATCGTCCACCACCAGCACCTTGATGCGTCCGTCGTCGCGGACGGGGGCAACGGGCTTCTGCGTTTCGGTTCGCACCGGCGCCGCGTCGCGCGGATGCGGCCGTTCCAGCAACGGCAGGCGCACGATGAATTCGCTGCCCTTGTAGGCGCCATCGCTGGCGGCTTCCACCGTTCCGCCATGCAGCGTGACGAGGTTGCGCACGATCGAAAGCCCCAGCCCGAGCCCGCCGTGCGATCGGTCGATCGCCTGCCGGCCCTGGCTGAAAAGCTCGAACACGCCCGGCAGCAGATCGGCTTCGATGCCCTGGCCTTCGTCGCGCACGCGCAGCACCGCCTGCGCGTCTTCGGCCGACGCGCTCAGCCAGATGCGACGGCCGGGTGGCGAATACTTCGCGGCATTGCCGAGCAGGTTCACCAGTACCTGCACCAGCCGGCGCCGATCGCCCGACACGATGAGGCGCCCGTCCACCTGCACGTGCAACGAGTGCCTGCGTTCCTCCATCACGGTCTGGGTGGTTTCCACCGCCGCCGCCACCACTTCGCGCAGATCCACTTCCGCGGTTTTCAGCTCGATCTTGCCGCTGGCGATCCGCGATACATCCAGCAGGTCGTCGACCAGGCCGGTGAGGTAGCGCACCTGCGCCTCGATGATGGCGCGCTCGCGCACGAGGGTGTTCGGCGCGCGCAGCTTCATCAGTTCCACGGTGGTCGTGATCGGCGCCAGCGGATTGCGCAGCTCGTGGCCCAGCATCGCCAGGAATTCGTCCTTGACGCGATTGGCGTTCTGGAGGCGCGCCTGGTTTTCGCGCAGCGCGTCCTCCACCAGCGCGCGCTCGGTGGCAGCCCAGACGCGCTCGGCCACGTCTTCCAGCAGGCCCAACTCGTCGGGCGACCACTGGCGGGGCGCGGTGCTGCCCACCACCAACACCCACACCGGGTTCTGCTCGCTCGCGCGAAGCGGCACCGCGATCAGCGAAGTCATGCCGCCCAGCGCGCGGATGGCCGCTTTCTCCGCGTCCGAAAAGCCGGGCTCGACGGCAATGTCGTCGATCATCAGCGACTGCGTCTGCAGCCGCTGCTCCGATGACGGGAAGTCCGATACCCGCACTTCACCCTTGTCGCCATACACCGAAGGCAAGTCGGCGCGGCGATACTCCGCGACCAGTCGAGCCCGGTTCTCGTCCTGCGATATTCGCGTGATGTAGCAACGATCAACCCCGAGATGCTCGGCCAGCATCCGCACGCCGGCTTCGCCGATCGCCTGCTGGCCGGCCTCGGCGCGCAAGGCATCGCTCAACTCCAGCAGGAAGGATTGCTGCTCCTCGCGTGCACGCATGGCCGCTTCCATGGCCTTGCGCTGGGTGATTTCCTGCGAAAGGATCGCGATGCGGCGCAGTTCCGGCGCGCCGACCGGAAACGCATACACGCTGTACCAGCGGTTGTAGGTGATCGAACGATGCTCGAAGCGTTCGGCCTTGCCGGTCAGCGCGACTTTGCCGAAGGTTTCGAGCCAGAACCGCTCCATGTTCGGGGCAACTTCGCTGATGCGCCTGCCGATCAGGCTGCCCTGCCCAGTCTGCGCCTCGACCACCGGGTTGGCCTCGATGAAAACGTAATCCACCGGCTTGTCCGCGGCGTCGAAGCAAAGCTCGACCACGCAGAAACCCTCGTCGACCGAATCGAACAGGGTGCGATACTTGATTTCGCTCTCGCGCCGTTCGGTCTTGGCGCGCGCGCGTTCCACCGCATTCCAGGTGCGCTCGGCGACTTCCTCGATCAAGCGAAGCTCCGCCGGCGTCCATGCGCGCGGCACGGCACTCTGGATGCACACGCCGCCGAGATAGGCGCCGGCCTTGGTGATCGGCACCGCCACGCAGGCGCCGACCTCCGGCGCGCCGCAGATGCCCAGCCGGCACCGGCACGCATTTTCCGCGTGGGCATCGGCGCACACCAGCGTCTCCCCGCGCGCAAGGCCGGCGATCGCGCCGTCCCTGCCGATGACCTGCGGATGGCGGCCATCGCTGACGGGAAAACCGGGCAGGTGGAAACCTTCGGCCTCGATCACGTGCACCCACTGGTCGTCCTCGCGCTCGGCCAGGAAGTAGAAGGCGCGCGCGGCGCCCAGGCGTTCGCCCAGCATCCGCATCGCGATGTTCTGCACCGCGACCGGATCGGCGGTGCCGCGCATCGCGTCGGCCAGCCGCAGCAGGAATGCCTGGCGCTGCTGGCTTTCGCGCGTCGCGGCTTCCATGCGTTTGCGTTGGGTGATGTCGCGCGCGATCTTGGAGGCCGCCACCACCTCGCCCGCGGCATCCACGATCGGCGATATGGTGAGCGACACGTCGATCAGCGAACCGTCCTTGCGCTGGCGCACCGTCTCGTAATGGTCGATGCGCTCGCCTTGGCGGATGCGCGCGAGGATGCCGGGCTCCTCATCCACGCGGTTGCGTGGCATCAGGATCGTGACCGGCTTGCCGATCACTTCCTGCGCGGCATAGCCGAAGATCCGCTGCGCGCCTTCGTTCCAGGTCTGGATGATGCCGTTGAGGTCCTTGCTGATGATCGCGTCGTCGGACGATGCCACGATCGCCGCCAGCCGGCTGTTGGTCCGCGCGATGCGCTTGAGTTCGGTGATGTCGTTGAACGTGGCGGCCAGCCGCGCGCTACCCTCGCCGCCAATGCGCGAGAACTGCACGCCGTACCAGCGTCCCGAGCCGGCCTTGAAATCGTGCATGCGCGCGGTTTCCCCGCTTGCCATCACATGCGTGATCGCGTCCAGCCATTGGCGTTCGTATTCCGGCATGACTTCGCTGATCGGCCTGCCGACCACGCTGCGCATCCCGCTTTCCCGTTCGAAGGCGGGATTCGCTTCGCGGAACCACAGGTCGACGATCTTCCCGTCGCGGTCGCGTTCCGGCTCGATCACGCAAAAGCCCTGGTCGATGCTCTCGAACAGGCTGCGGTATTTTTCCTCGCTGGCCCGCAGCGCAGCTTCCGCCTGCGCCCGCTCGACGGTGTCCCAGGTGAGATGCGCGCATTCCTCGACCAGCGCGATTTCGTCCGCGGTCCAGCGACGCGGCCGGTTCTGGTGCAGGGCCAGCACCGCGATCAGCCGGCCGGCCTTGACCAGCGGCACCTTCAACGCGGCACGCATGCCGTAGGCACGGCAGCGTTGCCGCTCTTCTTCACTCAGCGCTTGCCATTGATCGAAATCGTCGATGGCCAGCGTGTTGCCGGCGCGCAACGCATAGGCCAGGGCGAGACCGAATTCTTCCAGCCGGTAGTGGTCCGGCATGGAAGCGGTGCCGTCGCTGCGATAGTCGTCGGTGAAGCTGACATGACCGGCCGCGTCGACGTCGGCGTAGTACGCGCGATCCGCCTTCAGGCGGCGGCCCAGCGTCTCGCAGGCCTGCATCCGCACCGTCCGCGCGTCCGACAGCGACCGCAGCACGTCGCTGAGTTCGAGCAAGGTGGTTTGCCGCTCGCCGCTTTGCGCCTGCACGGCCGCCGCGCGCAAACGCTCGGCATTCGCGTGGTGCCGGTCCGTCACTTCCACCAACGTCACCAGCACGCCGGCGATTCCGCCGGCGCCGTCGCGCACAGGGCTGTAGCATAGATCGAACCACGCGTTGGCCATCCGGTCGTGCCGCACGATCGGATACAGCGCGTCCTCGAAGCTGACGGTCTCGCCCTTGAAGACGCGATCGTAGATCGGCGCGTTGATGTGCCATATCTCGGGCCAGCATTCCCGGGTCGGCTGGCCGAGCCCCGCCGGGTGCTTGTCGGCCATGATCGCGGCGTAGCCGTCGTTGTAGATCTGGAGCAGTTCGCGGCCCCACAGGATCACCTGCGGGAAACGGTTGGGCAGGATCAGTTCGACGGCGGAGCGAAGGCTTGGTGGCCACGAGGCGATCGGTCCGAGCGGCGTCGCCGCCCAATGATGCGCGGCAACCAGGACGCGCATCGGAGATGCTTCGGAAGCATCGTCGATCGATGGACCCGGAGGCGATTCCTTGACCGTGGTCATGCACTCTCCTGACTGCAAGCCCGCCTTGACCCGCCATTATAAGCTGGAGGCGTTGTGCAGAAAGTTGCCAACCCGTGAGAAAGCCGGGTCCAACCAGCGTGCAGGTTGGGCTGACGACGGCTTCATCGGCGGATCTCACCGTCGATGTCGCAACGACGCCAGCGCCATGGCGGCGACGCCGGTGGCGACCAGGCCCATCACGGCGGGCTGCAACACCATGCGGGTGTAGAGACTCGGGCGCACGGTACGGTCGCGCCACTCGCCGTTCACGTGGCCGTCGCGGCCGGCCGCGTACAGGTTGTCTTCGTTCGACCATTTCGGTTCGTCACGGAACTGGGTCCGGTACATGGTCTTCTTGCTGAGCCAGTCGCTGAGGCGCGGCACCGGCCGGCTCATCGGGCCGGCGAGCCGGCTGGCACTGCCGATATAGATGTCGCGCCGGCAATGGCTGGCCGCGTGCAGGATCGCGTGGGCGACTTCTTCCGGCCGGTACACCGGCGGAGGCAGGGTCGCTTCGCGATCGAGATAATTCTTGATGTGTTCGCGCAGCGGCGTGCCGATCGCCCACGGTTTGATCAGTGTCACCGAGACCGGCGCGTTCTCGTCTTCGAGCTCGATCCGCAGCGCATCGGTGAAGCCCTTCACCGCGTGCTTGCTGGCCGAGTACATGCCCTGCAGCGGAATCGCGACATCCGATTCCACGCTGCCGATGTTGATCAGCGCGCCGCCGTTGGCCTTGAGATGTTTCACCGCGACCAGTGAACCGTTCACCACGCCCCAGAAGTTGGTGTCCATCAGGCGGCGGTGGTCTTCCTCGCTCACCTGTTCGAGCTTGCCGAGGATGTCGACGCCCGCATCGTTGACCCAGGTGTCGAAGCCGCCGAAGCGCGCCAGCGCGGCCTGCGCGATGCGCTCGACTTCTTCGCGCTTCGCGACATCGGCGACCACGTGAATCGCCTGCCCGCCCGCGTCGATGATTTTCTTTTCGAGATCGGCGAGCGCCTCGTCGTTGCGCGATACCAGCACCAGTTTCGCGCCGGCCTTCGCCGCCATTTTCGCGGTCGCAAGGCCGATGCCGCTGGACGCGCCGGTGATGACGATGGTTTGTTGTTTAAGCGATTTCAGTTTCATGGGAACTTCCAGGAGATAGGGTTTAGGGGCGAGGGGCGAGAGGAAGCGGCCCGATGACGAGGTTGGACGCCGGGAACTGTCTCGCCCCTCGTCCCTCGTCCCTGCTCACGGCTTCAGCACCACCTTGATCGCGCCGTCCTGTTTCTTCTGGAAAATCTCGTAACCGTACGGCGCATCGTCCAGCGGCATGCGGTGCGTGCACAGATCCTCGGCACCGAGCGGGTCGGCGTCGTCCAGCAGGTACGGCAGGATGTCCGGCACCCAGCGCTTCACGTTCGCCTGGCCCATCGCGATGTGCACGCCCTTGTCGAACATGCGCAGCATCGGCATCGGATCGGTCTGGCCGCCGTACACGCCGATGATGGAAACGGTGCCGCCGCGCCGCACCGTCTCGATCGCGGCCATCAGCGCGGCCAGCCGGTCCACGCCGACCTTGGGAATCACCTTTTGCGACAACGCGTCCGGCAGCATGCCCGCGGACTTCTGCATCACCTCCTGCACCGGCGCACCGTGCGCTTCCATGCCCACCGCGTCGATCACGCCATCCGGCCCGCGGCCGTGGGTCTGCTCGCGGATGTACGCCGGCACGTCGTCGACCTTGCTGGTGTCGATGGTTTCGACGCCGTGGCGTCCCGCCATCTGCAGGCGTTCGGGAACGAGATCGACGCCGAACACTTTTTCCGCGCCGCGCGCCAGCGCGATGCGGCAACACATCTGCCCGATCGGTCCCAACCCGAACACGGCCAGTGTGCCGCCTTCGGGCACGTTCGCGTACTCGACCGCCTGCCACGACGTCGGCAGCACGTCGGACAGGAACAGGAAGCGTTCGTCGGCGGGCCCTTCGGGCACCTTGATCGGACCGAACTGCGCCTGCGGCACGCGCAGGTATTCGGCCTGCCCGCCTGGCACCTGCCCGTACAACTTGGTGTAGCCGAACAGCGCGGCGCCATTGCCGTGCGCCTTCACCTGCGTGGTTTCGCATTGCGCCATCAGGCCGTGGTTGCACATCCAGCAATGGCCGCAGGAAATGTTGAAGGGCACCACCACGCGATCGCCCGGTTTGATCTGGGTGACCTCGCTGCCGACTTCCTCGACGATGCCCATCGGTTCGTGGCCGATGATGTCGCCCTCTTCCATGAACATCGTGAGCACGCCGTACAGGTGCAGATCCGAACCACAGATCGCGGTGGAGGTGATGCGCACGATCGCGTCGGTGGGTTGCTGGATGCTGGGATCGGGCACCTTGTCCACGCGAAAATCTTCCTTGCCGTGAAACGTGACTGCTCGCATCGGTCATTCCTCCATGAACTCGGGTCGCGTTTCGGGCGAGATTCCTTTCACCCGTGTGGCCCGGGAGCGGGAGCGACATCCACGCGCACGGCACCGTTGCCGAACGGCACCGGAACCTCGCCGGCTTCGATGAGATTCTTGAACCGCAACAGTGCGCGGCTCGCGAGCCGCTGCGGGGTCGGTCCCAGCATCCGGATCGCGGCACGGCCGAGCGCGCCGCCCGGCGGATCGAAACGCATCGCGAGGCGCACCTCGGTGCCGAGTCCCTGCGGCGCCTCGTGGAAACGCACTTCGCCGTCATTCGGGATCGCCGCGTCGCCGACCGAGCGCCAGCGCAGCAACTCGCCGTCGAGTTCCTCGGTGGTTTCCGATTCCCACTCCACGCCCTTGCCGGCCGGACCGTGCGCATTCCAGCGCCACCGCCTTTCGCCGACCGAGCGCACGTCGGCGAAATCACCCATCACGCGCGAAAGCATGTCCGGGTTGCACCACGCGCGGTACAGCTCCATCGCAGGCATGTCGATGGTGACGGCGCTTTCGATCTCGATCGGCCCGCTTTGCGCGGTGTTCCTGCCCAGCCATTCGTACACCGCGCAATGTCCGCTGACGCCGCGCCGGATCATTTCCCCGCCCGCAGCCGCGACGATGAGCCCGCCCAGCGATCGCCGCCGCAAGCCCCACACCACCAGCGCGCCACCCGCCAATCCCGACACCACGCGTTCGATGTCGCCGACATTCATTGTCTTGCCCGATTCCATCATGAAACTTCTCCTTAGCTCTGCCGGCGCGCACGGCGCGTGCACTACTTAATCGTGTCCAGATAAGTGGCGATGTCGCGCGCCTCCTGTTGCCTGATGCCCATGTCCGGCATGTCCACGCCGGGCACGACCTGTTGCGGATGCTGGATCCAGAATTGCAGATTGTCCGGATCGTTCGGCAGCACGCCCGCGATGTACGTGCGCCGGCTCCAGTGCGTCAGCGGCGGCCCGACCAACCCATCGGCGCCGTTGATGCCGGGAATCATGTGGCAGGAGCCGCACCCGTACTTCGAGATGAGTTGCGCGCCGCGTCGCACCGCGATGTCGTGCGCCCGATCCTGCGCGTCGCTGCCTGCGCAGCCGGAAAGCATCAGCGCCAGCAGCGGCACCGCGACCAGCAACATCGGCAGCGCGTGCGGCACGCTGCGGAACGCGCGCGTCGCGCGACGCTCGTCGGCACGGAACCACGCGAAGAACACCGTGCACAGCGCGCCCGCGTGAACGAGGTTGGATGGAATCCACATGATGATGCCTGCGAGTTGCTGGTCGTCCAGCGGCGTGAGGCCGTAAACCTGCGTCGTGTGCAGGTACACGCCGTACAACGGCGCAGGCGCGAACGTCAGCACCGCGCCGATCATCCCCATCACGAAACCCGCGGACACCACGAACACCACCGTCGCGCCATAGCCCAGCGCCCGGCGCTGGCCGTACGGTTCGATCACGAGGGTCCAGAACTGCAGCGACACCAGCAGGAAACTCAGGTGTTCGAGATCGTGCAGCCATTCGTTGCGGACGGCTGCGTCGTAGGGGCCCGGCAAGTGCCAGAAACACAGCGCCACCGTCAGCAGCACCCACACGACCAGCGGGTGCATCAACCAGCGAAAAACCGCGTCGAGTCCCACGCGTTTCCATCCGCGCACCAACGCGCGTCGCCCGTTCAAATCGAACGCCCACAACCAGGTGATCACTGGCCGGCCGTACACCAGCAGCGGCGGGATCACCAGCAGCAACAGCATGTGCTGGAACATGTGCGCGGAAAAAAGATCGTCGGCCACCGAGTCCAGCGGCGAGACCAGCGCAAGCAAGAGCACGAACAGGCCGCCGAAAAACGACGCCGCACGCCAGGATCCGAGGATCGTGCCGCGCTGCGCGCCCATCCGCCGCATGCCCAACGCGTACGGTACCGCCGCCGCGACGATGCACGCCAGCAGCCAGGGTTCGAAGCTCCAGTCCATCAATATCTGCGACATGCTATATCACCCCATGTCGTCATTCCGGACGCGGCGAAGCCGTGATCCGGAACCCAGCGACTTTGCTTCTCCTGCAAGAGTCACTGGGTTCCGGTTCCGCGCTGCGCGCGGCCCCGGAATGACGAGTCTGAAATTTTCAACTTTGGAGCCATATTCGCCGTCACCAATTCAATAATTGCAAACAGGCTGGATGAACAACATCACGATCGTGAACACCACCGCGATCGAAAACAGCGCGCTGGTCAGCACCGACCAGTGCGCGATGAAACGGTTGCGGAGCTCGCCCGGGCTGCGCGGTTCCACGCCGCGCCACGCGACATGACAGCCCCATGCGGTGAACAGAGCCGCGCCCGCGATCACGACGGCGGACATGTCGATGCCGATCAGCCACCACCACAACCGCGGCCACACCGGCGCGACCAACGGCACATCGAGTGGATAACAGGCGTGCGCGGACAACGCGTAGCCGACGATGAGCTGCAGCAGCCATGCGACGGGCGCGCCGAACGCGGCGAAAGTCAGCGCAGGCCCGACCGGCAGGCGCACGACTTCGCGTGGATGGGTGGGCGTGACGACGTTCATGGCGGGCCTCCGTGCGGCGTGATCCACGGCAGCAGATACAGCGTGATGAACACCGCGATCCACGCCGCCACCACGAAATACCAGTACAGCGCGACCACCGTGACCGCGGAATGGCGTCGCGGCGTGATGTAGCCCAGCGCGCACCAGCCGGTGATCGCGGCGAGGATCAGCACGCCCGCGGCGGTGTGCAGCACGTGGAAGGCGGTGATCGCATAGAACAGCGATCCGTACGCGCCGCTGTTGGCGAGGAACGGCTCGCCGCGCCAGTCGAAGCACTGCAGCACGATGTAGGCGATGCCCAGCAGCAGCGTCAGGGTCAGGCCGGAATACAGACGGATCAACGCGCCGAGCCGCATGCCGCGCTCGGCCCACCACATCGTGGCGGCACTGACCAGCAGGATCGCGGTGCTCGGCGCGGACCAGCGCAGCGGCAGCAGCCCGCTCGGCGGCCACGGTTGCGACGTCTGCGACTGCAGGTAGAAGTAGCTGAAGATCAGGTATGCGAACACCGCGGCTTCGGTCCCGATCAACGCCAGCACGCCCCACCACCCGGGGGTGCGGTAGCCGGCGGGGCCGATCGGCAGCGGGCGCGGCAGTGTGCGTTCGTCGTACGCGGTCATGGCCGGGCCCTCTCCGCCCAGCCCATTTCCGGACTCGGCCAGAACCACCACAGCAGCGCCGGGATCATCGCCAGCAGACAGCCGGCCGTCACCCACCACATCGACATCAACAGGCCGACGAACGTGCCCGCGATCAGCAGCGCCAGCGAGATCGGCGCCAGCGTCGCGTGCGGCATCTTCATGATCGCATCGGGCTCGGCGTCCAGCACCGTGGTGGCGGGAATCTCGTGCTCGTCATCGAGCACCGCGCCTTCGTCCAGCGCGCTCTGCCAGCTTCCGTCGAGGCGCTCTTCCCACAACGGGTGCAGCGTGGCGACCCGCGGAATCACCGCGAAGTTGTAGCTTGGCGGCGGCGATTCGGTGGCCCATTCCAGGGTGGCGGCGTCCCACGGATTGGGCGGCGCCTTCGGACCCTTGATGCGGCTGCGCACCACGTTGATCACGAACAGCAGCACGCCCAGCGCGAACACGAACGCGCCGATCGTGGTGACGAGATTCAAGTCGCCCCAGCCCAGGTTCGCGGGATAGGTGTAGATGCGGCGCGGCATGCCTTCGAGCCCCGAGATGTGCATCGGGAAGAAACCGAGATTGAAGCCGATGAACATCAGCCAGAAATTCCACCAGCCCAGCCGCTCGTTCATCATCCTTCCCGTCATCTTGGGGAACCAGTGGTAGATGCCGCCGACCACCGGGAACACGTTGATGCCGATCAGCACGTAGTGGATGTGCGCCACCACGAAATAGGTGTCGGTGAGCTGCCAGTCGAGCGGCACCGCGGCGGTCATGAAACCCGACACGCCACCGATCACGAACAGCACGATCTCGGCGGCGAAGAACTTGAACGCGGTGGTGAACACCGGCCGTCCCGTCCAGATCGTCGCGACCCACGCAAACACCGACACCGCGGAGGGAATCACGATCACGAAACTCGCCGCCGCGAAGAACCCCATCGCGATCACCGGCAAGCCCGTCGAAAACATGTGGTGCACCCACACGCCGAAGCCCAGCACCATCGTCAGGATCGTGGCCAGCACCACCGCGGCATGCGCGACCAGCGGTCGCCGGCAGTAAACGGGAAGGCCTTGGCTGACGATGCTCATCGCGGGCAGCACGATCGCGTACACCCACGGGTGTCCGAAGATCCAGAACAGGTGCTGCCACAGCAACGGGCGACCGCCCGCGGAAGGATTGAAGAACTGCGTCCCGAACCGGCGGTCCAGCCACAGCAACAGGAAATCGAGGCTCACCGCCGGCACCGCGAACAGGATGCCGATGTTGGCGACCAGCGTGCCCCAGATCATGATCGGCACCCGGCTGATCGACATGCCGGGCGCGCGCGTCCGGAACATCGTCGCGATGAAATTCACCGCCCCGGCGGTGGTGGAGATGCCGAGGAAAATCATCCCCAGCGAATAGACGTCCACGTTCCAGTCGGGGTTGTAGGCGCGTTCGGCCAGCGGCACGTAGTTGAACCAGCCGACGTCGGTGCCCTTGCCGTTCCAGAACCCGATGTAGAGAAAAATGCCGGCGAGCAGGAACACCCAGTAGGTGAACGCGTTCAGGCGCGGGAATGCCATGTCGCGCGTGCCGAGCATCAGGGGCCACAGGTAATTGCTGAAGCCCGACAGGATCGGCAACGAATAGAGGAAGATCATCGTGAAGCCGTGCATGCTGAAGAACTGGTTGTACAACCCCGGCGACAGCAGGTGCTCGTTCGGCTGCGCAAGTTGCAGCCGCATGCCCAGCGCCTCGATGCCGCCCACGACGAGGAACACGAACGCGGTGACGAGGTAGCGCTTGCCGACTTTCTTGTGGTCGGTGGTGCCCAGCCAGCCGTAAAGGCCCGGCGGGTCCGACCACATGCTCTCCATCTTTTCGTGGAGTTCCTCGGTCGGTCGCGCGATCACCGGCGTCTTGAAGGTTGGGTTCGCTGCCATGGTTGGCGTCCTTGCCTACGCTCTGCCTTGCCTTCTCCCGCTTGCGGGGGAAGGTGGCGCGGAGCGCCAGATGGGGGAAATACTCGCGAGGGTGTCCTGGCAAATCATTTCAATGTCTTCAAATAGGCCAGCAGCGCCTGCAACTGCGGGCCGGTGAGGTTTTGGGGCGGCATGTCAACACCGGGCTTTTGCGCGGGCGCATCGCTGACCCAGGCGGCAAGATCGCCAGGCGTGTTGCGCAAGGTGCCCGCGGCGATGGTGCGCCGGCTCATCAAGTGCGTGAGGTCGGGACCCATCGTGCCCTGGCTGCCGGGCATGCCGCGCACGCTGTGGCAGATCGCGCAACGCGTGCGGAACACCTGCTCGCCCTGCCCCGCTAAACCGGGCGCCGACGCGGCGGCCGGCTGCAACTGGTGTCCCCACCAGCGATCGAATGCCTGCTGCGGTTGCGCAATCACGTACAGCGCCATGTGCGCGTGCTGCAGTCCGCAGAACTCGGTGCATTGCCCGCGATACACGCCGGGTTTGTCGGCTTCCAGCCACGCGTGGTTCATCTGGCCGGGAATGGTGTCGGTCTTGCCGGCCAGTTGCGGCACCCAGAACGAATGGATCACGTCCGCGCTGGTGAGATGGACTTCCACCGGCACGCCGACAGGGATGTGGATCTCGTTGGCGGTGTCGAAGCTGCGCTTGGGATGCCCGAAATGGTCGTAGCGCACTTCCCACCACCATTGGTGGCCGGTCACTTCCACCGTGATCTTGGGATGCCCGGGCGCCGCAGCCGCCGTGCCCAGCACATAGAACGTCCAGATCGCGGACAGCAGCAACAGCACGATCGACACCGGCACGCCGATCGTCAGCCACGGCAGTCCGTTGCGGCCATGCGACAACACCGGCCAGCCGCGGTCGTCGTAAGCGCCGTCGCCGCGCTTCCACCAGATGCCGATCAGCACCGCGAACGCGATGAACGCCGCGACGAAGATCGACAGCCCCAGCAATCCCCAACCGAGTTTGGTGATGGGATTCGCCGCCGCACCGTGGGACACCAGGTAAGTCATTGGCCCGGCGTGCGCGAGCGCCGGCGCGATCAGCAACACGATGGCAAACGGACGACGCATCAGTGGCCGCCGCTGGTCGAAGCCGGCGCCGCCGGTGTCTTCGTGCTTGGGGTCATGGCGGGCGCGGGGTACGGCGGCTTGGGCGCCGGCTTGGGATGCACGGGCAGGCGCGGCGGCGTGCGCTCGGAAGCTGGATGCGGCGTGTTGCCAGGCATCGGCCGCACGCCCATCCGCGTATTCGGTTCGAATTCCGGATTGGGTTGCGAGAGCGTTTCCACGTAGGTGACCAGTTCCCAGATCGCCTTGGGCGGCAACGCCGTGCCCCATTGCGGCATGCCATTCGGGCGGCCGTGCAGGATGCTGAGGTAAATGTCGCCGGGGCTGCCGCCGTAGATCCATTGATCGTCGGACAGTGCGGGCCCCATGCCGCCGCCGCCGCCGGCTGCGTGGCAGCCGGTGCAATTCAGCGACTGGAACAGCTTCTTGCCCTGCATCCATGCATTGCGATCGCCCTCGTACGGATTCTTCATCTGCGATGGCACGCCCATGTGCAGGTCGGAAACCGGCGTGTGCTGCATCTGCTCCGCGGGAGAGCCCTGCACCTGCGGCGTCGTCATCTGCGCGAAACCCATCGCGGTCACCGCAAGTGACGACGCCAACGGGATGACCAGCCAGAACGATTTCATCGTGCCCTCCTTGGCCACGCCGTGTGCCGGCTCAGTCCGACGCGGCCTTGCGCGCAAGCCTTGCCTGCAGCGGCGACGCGCTTGGGTTTGTGATGCGGAGCTGCGGCACGCCATATTGCGTCAGCAGGTCGCGGATCGAGGCGCGATGCGTCTGCAGGAACGCGTTCAACTTGTCGCGAAGCGCGGTGTCGTCGTGGCGCACCGCCATCGAGATCGAAAACTGGAACGGCAGGATGGTGTCGGTCGCGGTCAGCGGCACCACCTTCAGCTTGACCGGTTCGCGCGTCGCGAAGTAGCCGGCCATCGGCCCCCACGCGATCGCCACGTCCACGTCGCCATGGGCCACGGCATCGATCAGGTCCGAGGACGGGTTGGGCTTGCTGAAATCCGAAAACAGCTTGTAGATGTGCACGTTCTTGACGATGCCGCGGTGCGCGAGCGTGGCGCCGCCGGGCAGATCCACCCAGTCGTCACCGGTCGCGTGCACGCCGATCTCCAGCGTGTGCAGGCGGGGATCGTCCAGCGACTTCAGCTGGTACGGCACGTCGGCGCGATAGACCAGCGCGTAGGCGGAGCGGTAATACGGATCGGTGGTGAGCACGCCGCGTTCGTGATCGGCGGTCGGCAAGCCCATCACCACGTCGCACTTGCCGGCATCCAGCGTGTCGCGCAGGAACTGCTTCTGCTGGGCGGCCCAGGTATAGGCGACGGTCTGGCCCGTCGACTGCGCGAGCATGGCGGCCAGTTTGTTTTCGAATCCCTGTTCCGCGCGATTGGAGAACGGCAGGTCGTTGGGATCGGCGCAGACGCGCAACGGTTCGTTCGATGGCGCCGGTGCCACGCCGGGGTATTGGGTGTGGGTTTGCGCCACGGCGATCGCCGGGATGAAAAACAGCAATGCCAAGACCGTTCGTCCCGAGCTTGTCGAAGGGCTCGGCGCGAACGGGGCAAAAACGGACTTCAGACGCATCACGGCGAGCCTCCCGCCTTCGGCAACGCGAACACGTACAGCGTGCCGCCCTTCGCGGTGTAATCGGGCAGGTCCTGCGTGGCACCCACGAAACCGAGCGCGCCATAAGGATTGCGCGGATCGAGGTCGCCGGCCACCACCGCGCCCGACCATCCGCCCACGCCCGCGAGCACCGCAATGTATTCGCGCCCGTCCGGCCCGCGGTACGCGATCGGCTGGCCATTGACGCCGGAACCCACCCGGAACTTCCACAACAATTTTCCGGTTTTCGCATCGACCGCCTTGAACCAGCGATCCATCGTGCCGTAGAACGCGATGCCGCCCGCGGTAACCAGCGCACCACTCCATACGGGGAAGTTCTCGTGGTCCGACCACACGATCTTTGCGTGCACCGGGTCGTAGGCCGAGAATGCCCCGCGATAGCCGCCCGGCCCGGCCTTCATTGCCACCTTGGCGCCGACGTACGGCGTGCCCTCGATGTAGCCGACCTTGGTGACTTCCTCGTCCTGGCACACGTTGTTGTGCGGGATGTACAACAGACCGGTGAGCGGCGAATACGCGCTCGGCTGCCAGTCCTTTCCGCCCGTGGCGGCGGGGCACATGTCGGTGACGGTCTTGTCGAGCTGCGGCACCTTGGCCGGATTCACCACCGGCGCGCCGGTTTCGAGGCTGATCCGCTCGATGGTGTTGGCGCCGGGGAAGAACTTGTTGGCGGAAATGATCTTGCCGGTGGTGCGATCCTGCACGTACATGAAGCCATTGCGGTCGGGGTGCATCAACACCTCGCGCGTCTGCCCGTCGATCGCGACGTTGGCCAGCACGCTTTCATTGATGCCGTCGTAATCGTGGGTGTCGTGCGGGTTCCACTGCACTGCCCACTTGGCCATGCCGGTGTCGGGGTCGCGCGCGAACAGCGTGCAGGTCCAGAAGTTGAGGCCGGGCCGCTGGTACGGATTCCACGGTCCGGGATTGCCGGTGCCGTAGTAAATGAGGTTCAACTTGGGATCGTAGGTGATCCAGCCCCACACCGGCCCGCCGCCGATCATCCACGCGGCCTTGTTGGGCCAACTGGTGGCGCCGAGGTTCGGTCCCTTGTCCTCGGGATACGGTGGATCGAAATCCTTGCCGATCAGCACGTCCTTGTCGGGCCCCGTCGAATACGCCGTCCACTGCACCTTGCCGGTGTTGGTATCCAGCGACTTCAGCCAGCCGCGCACGCCCAGTTCGCCGCCACTGACGCCGACCAGCACGTGGTTCTTCACCACCAGCGGTGCCATCGTCATCGTCTCGCCATGGTTGATGTCGCCGAGCTTGGTATCCCAGATCTGCTTCCCGGTATTGGCATCGAGCGCGATGGTGTGGTCGTCCAGCGTGTTGAAGAAGATCTTGCCGTCCGAATACGCGACGCCACGATTCACGACGTCGCAGCACGCCACGCCCTGCGATGCGCGCGAAGGATGCGGCTTGAACGCCCACTTGATCGCGCCGTCCTGGGTAAGGTCCAGCGCGTACACGATGTTCGGCCACGGCGTGATCACGTACATCGTGTCGCCGACCACCAGCGGTGCCGCCTCGTGGCCATGCAGCACGCCGGTCGAGAAGGTCCACGCCATCGTGAGGTTTTTCACGTTGCCGGCGGTGATCTGCTTCAGGCCGCTGAAGCGCGTGCCGGCATAGTTCTTGGCCGGCATCGGCCAGTCGGCGGGATTGTCCTGGAGTTGCAGGAGACTTTGACCGGCCGCGGATTGCGCGGCCGCGCTGCCGGCCGGCGCCGGTGCGGCCGGCTTCGTCTGCGCGTGCACCCGCGCCGTCCCGAACAGGGCGGCGGAAACGGCCATCGCCAGGGCGAGTGTTTTCATCGATGCCTCCTTGGCATCCGCGGCCGGCATCTCCTGCCGGCCGAACGCGTGAAGTGCGTCAGTGATGTTGGCGTCAGTGCGCGCCGGTATTTTCGGTCGCGGTCTGCTGCTGAAGCGTGTTCAGGTGTTTCTTCAGCACCGGCAACGTCGACTGCGCAAGCTGTTTCACCTGCGGCACGGATCCGGTCTGGATTTCACGCTCGGTCAATTCGATCGCCTTGACGTGCCCGTCGGCCTGATCGTGCGTCCAGGTCTGGTCGAACTGGGTGCCGGACAGGCTCTTGAACTCCTTGGCTTCCTGCTGCTGCTCGGCGTTCGGCTTCGCGGGCAGGTTCACGCCCAGCTCTTGCGCGACGGGTCGAAGCTTGGAGTCCAGCTCCGCGTGGTCCTGGGTCAGCATCCGGCCGGCCTTGCGCACGGCGTCGGTGTGGCCCTTCTCGGCCGCGAGATTGCCGCCACTGATTTCCGCGAGATTGCTTTGATGCGCGGCGATGAGCCAACTGCGGTCTTGCGAGGAAACCTGCGGATTCGCGGCCAGCGCGGCAACGGGAAGAACAAGCAGGATGGAAAGCAGCGCGATATTTTTCATGATGACGGCCTCCTTGCCGATGGATGAAAACGCGAGTTCAGAAAATTACCGTACGCTCCTGAAATGTGCGCGTCAATCGAGAAAACGTGAAACCTCACCGGGCGGAAAGGCCGTGTTGACGGGCCGTTCACGGCACGCACGCCGGCAGCGATACAACTCGTTGCCGTAAACCGCCGCAACACCGAGCACCATGCCCGCCACGAATGGCCAGTAGCGGTCGGGTACTTTCCGCTCTTTCATCCGCAGTCTGAAATCTGGCTTTTCGCCGAGGCCGGCCAGCGATCGCCATTGATTCCAGTGCAGGCACGAAGCCAGCGCGCAGGCCGAGAACGGAAGCACTTCGAGAAAGCTGTGCGTATGCTGCTCGCGCGGCGCCACCTCGCGACGTTTCGCCGCGTAGGCCACGTCCCGGAACGCAGTGAGCTCGTGCACGACCGCGGCGCCCCACATCGCGAGCAGCGCGCCCGCGTTGATCCTGGCCAGCAGCCCCAACAGCAATGGAATGCCGACTTCCGCGAACATGACGATGTGGAGCAGCGATTCCCGGGTGCCGGCGGTGTGCTCGATGTCGGTACGCTTGTGCCACCACCAGTCGGCCAGCCCGGCAGCCAACCAGGCCGGCATCAGGCAGTAGAGGAGCAAGCGGATCAGGCTCCGATCGGGATCGAGCGAGCGCGGCGACAGATCCATTTCCGGCAGGCGCCGGTAGCGCGACCATGCCGATGCAACGACGGCGCCTCCGCAATGGACAGCGTGGCGAAGACGATGCATGGCGATGGCTTCCGCGTGCCGGACTGCGTCACAGCGCCGAAACCGCGGCCTCGGCCACGGTCTGGTCCTGCTGGTTGTCGCCACCGCTGACGCCCACCGCGCCCACGCACTGGCCGTCCTGCTTCAGCGGAATGCCGCCGGGGAAAATCATCACGCGTCCATGATTGGAAACGTGGATGCCGTAAAACGGCTTTTCGGGTTGCGCCTTCTCGGCAAGGCCCTTGGTCGGCAACTCGAACATCGCCGACGTGAACGCCTTGTTGATCGCGATGTCGATGCTGCCCTTCCACGCACCGTCCATGTGCGCGAAGGCGACCAGGTGCCCGCCGTTGTCGACGATCGCGAGGTTCATCGGCTGGCCGATGTCGCGCGCCTTGGCTTCGCCGCTGGCGATCATGCGGCGTGCATCCTCGAGCGAAACCGTGGATTGCTGATACATGACGGAACTCCGTTTCCGCTGCCACCGTCCGTGTGGCAAACGCCAGTGTGCGGCAGGCGCCGTGAACGCGCCGTCATGGCGAGGCGCTTTCTTTGCGGCGGATCAGCCGCGCTGGCGATCCAGCCAGACCTCCAGCCCCTGCGTATTGATTTCGACGTCCATGTCCAGCAATTCGCGCGCACGCGCCTCGGCCATCGGGTGGTGGCGTTCGCGCAGTTCATCGAGGTGATGATCCATCAGGCTGGCATAAATGCGCGCGTGGCGATCGGGCACGTCTGCATGCGCGCGGGCGATCCGCTGATACGCGGCAAGCCCCTCGCGCAAATCGTTCGCCAGCGCCGGCACCGCGTCCACGCGTCCGTAGTGCGTCATGTAAACGTGTGCGGGCGATCGTTCGAGCAGCCGATGCAGCGTCACCTCCCACGCTTCGGGATCGAACTGCACGGGACTGGTGGTGGGAATCAGGTAGTTGCCGTCGGCCGTGTCGAATTCCCGGTACACCAGTCCGAACACGTCGCCGGTGAACCAGCCGCGGCTGGCTTCATCCCAGATCGCGCAATGGTGGCGTGCGTGACCCGGTGCATCGATGAACTGCAGACGCCGCCCACCCAGCATCAACTCGAAATCGCGATCGGGCGCGACGTCGGCCACCACGACGCGCGATTCGGGCACCGGCACGATCTCGCCATACGTCGCGAGCATGACTTCGGGTCCGTACACCGCGGTCGCGCCCGCGATGAGTTGCGAAGGATCGATCATGTGCCGCGCGCCGCGCGGATGGATCACCAGCCGCGCGTTCGGCAATTCGCGCAACAGCGTGCCCGCACCGCCGGCGTGGTCGAGATGCACGTGCGTCGGCATCACGTAATCGACCGCGCCGCGCTCGACGCCAAGCGCCTCCAGTGCCTGCAGCAAACCCGGCACGGACAGGCTGGTGCCGGATTCCACGAACGCGTAATGTCCGTCCGCCCCGATCAGATAGCACGCGGCCATCTGCGGCCGATGCTGCTCCGTATCGATGCAGACGATGCCGTCGTTCAATGTCTGATGACGCGTCATTCGAATCTTCGCCGGTTCGCTTCGCGGATTCGCCGCGACGGAAGAACGTGATGGTGACGCGCGATCCCGTGCCGGCGCAAGTTTGCGCATCGGCACCAGTCGATCACCTGCCGGATTCGGCATCCGCGATTTGGGTCGGCTCGGGCGGGCCGGGCAGCGCGGCGTCGGGCGGTTGCGCGGCGGGGAACTGCGCGATGGCGATGGTGCCCCGGCCCAGCGCGCTTTCAAGGTTGACCTGCCAGCCGTAGCGGTCGGCGATGCGGCGCACGATCGCAAGTCCGATGCCGTGCCCGGTGCCGCCGGTGCGGCTGCCGCGATAAAACGCCTGGAAGGCGCGCTCGAGGTCTTCCTCGCTCATGCCGCTGCCGGTGTCGGCCACGCGCACGCTGTCCGCTTCCACTTCGATGGTGACGCTGCCGCGTTCGGTGTAGAGGCAGGCATTGCGGATCAGGTTGCCGATCATCACCGCGAACACCCGCGGCGGCGCGTGCAGCGCAAAACGCGCGTGCTCGACCAGTTCCAGTTGCACCGGCTTGCCGGCCAGCAATTCGCGATACCGCGCGACCTCGGCGCTGACCACGTCGTTGGCGAGGAAATCTTCGTCGCGCAGACCGGTGTCGGATTCGCGCGCCAGCACCAGGAACGTTTCGATCAGCGCCTCCATCTCGCGCACCGAACGCCGGATGCGCGCCAGCGAGCGCTGCGCGAACGGACTCATGTCCTCGTCCGCCAGCACGTCGACAGCGATCTTCATCACCGTGAGCGGCGTGCGCAGTTCGTGGCTGGCGTCGCGGGTGAAATTGCGTTCGCGCTCGACGAAGGCTTCCAGCCGATTGGCGAAGTTGTACAACGCGGTGACCAGCACTTCGACGTCGCTGTCGGAAGCGGCCGGCAGGTTGGCGGGCGCCAGCGACTCGGGTTCGGGATGATCGGGATTCCAGCGCCGCACCACCTTGGCGAGCGCGATCACCGGCGACAACGCCTTGCGCGAGGCCCGATAGGTGAGCCAGGTCGCGAAGTAGATGATCAGCACCACCAGCACCACCGGAACCAATCCGAACAGCATCACCACGTTGTTGGGCCGGTCGTTGTTGAACAGCAGGTACATCCGGCCGCGCACGTCTTCGGACACCAGCACCGTGCCGAGGGTGCCGTCGGACAGGCGGACCTGGTGATAGCCGAGACCGAGCCCGCGCAACTCGCGCGGTATGGCTGCATCGGATTCTCCCGGCCCCCGCCGATAGGCGCGGAGCAGCCAGGTATCCGGGAGCGGCGCGTCGGGATTGCGCGCCAATTGCTGCTCGTAATATTGCGTCTCGCGTTCCAGTTCCTGGCGCGCGATGGCCTGGCGGCTGGAATTGGCGGCTGCGTATACGCCCAGCGCGGTGACCACGCTGATGGCCGCCACCCAAAGCGAGAACATCACCCAGAAGCGTTGGCCGATGCTGGCGTATCTGGCCATGGGGCGGGCCTACCGGAATGACACATGATGACAAAGAATCCCCGCGCGTGCCTCCTGCGCGCGCGTTTCGATGGCGAGAGGGTCACGGACGGTTCAAGCGGTGGATGCCGACGCCGCGGCCTCCTCGTCCAGGTCGGCGATGCGATAGCCCGCGCTGTGGATGGTGTGCAACAGCGGCCGTGCGTACGGCTTGTCGACGACGCGCCGCAGGTTGTAGAGGTGCGAACGCAGCGTGTCCGAATCGGGCAGCGTGTCGCCCCAGATTTCGCGTTCGATGTCGTGGCGCGACACCACCCGCGGCGATTCGCGCATCAGGATCGTGAGCAGCTTCAGCCCGATCGGCGACACCTGCAGTTCCTCGCCGTCGCGGACGATGCGCAACGTCGCGGTATCCAGCGTGAGGTCGCCGACCTGGTACACCTCGCTGGAAACCTGCCGCCGCTCGCGCCGGATCAGGGCGCGGATGCGCGCTTCCAGTTCGCGCGGCTCGAACGGCTTGACGAGATAATCATCGGCACCGGCGTCGAGGCCGATCAGCTTGTCTTCCAGCGTGTCGCGCGCGGTAAGCATCAGCACCGGGGTGGCCTTCTTGGCCTCGCCACGCAATTTGCGGCACACGTCCAGGCCGTCCATGCCGGGCAGCATCAGGTCCAGCACGATCACGTCGTAGCTGCCGGTGACCGCCAGGTGCAGACCGCTGACGCCATCGCCCGCGAAATCGACGGCGTAGCCGCGGCGTTCGAGGAACTCGCCGACCATCTCGGCGATGCCGCTGTTGTCCTCGACCAGCAGCACCATGCCGGTCTGTTTTTCGCGCTCGAATTCGTTCATGGCTGCCCCTCGTGGAAACCGTCCTCACGCCGCGTGCACGGCTGTGCAATGTGCCGACACGAAGGTGATTGTCGCGTGAAAGCGGCCGGGACGCAGCGCGGAACATCCGCCTCCGGATCGGCCTGCGATGAAGTCGCAGGCTGCCTCTCTGTCATTCCGGACGCGCGCCGCAGCGCGATACGGAATGGGTTTCGGTCAGGTCGACTCACGCGTCAACCGTTTCGGCGCCGGCCCGTTGTCACGGGAGGCGGGGCAACGACCGCCGGTTTCGCGAGTGAGGGCGTGGCGGGAGGCAGGCCTTCCCGCCCGCCGAATGCTCCTGCCGCGGCGGCAACGTCGCGGCAGGTTTTTTCAGTCGTTGTCGCGCGGGACGCTGACCTTGCCCTTGACGCCGTGGTGGTGGACATCGCCGCTGCCGACCGAACCGACGCTGAAGTCGCCGCCGACGCCGTCGGCGCCGAAATTGCCCGAACCCAGGCTGTCGGCGCGCACGCTGCCGCCGGCCTGTTCGATGCTCGCTTCGCCCGAAGCAATCGAGCCCACCGTGACGTTGCCCTTGACGTCGCGGATCACTACATCACCCGAACCCACGCTGTCCACCTTGATGCTGCCGCCCACGCCGGTCATTTTCGCGTCGCCGGATGAAACCGAACCGAGCGACACGTTACCGGTCACGTTGCGCAAGCCAAGATCGCCCGAGCCGACGCCACCGACCCGTGCCTCGCCGCGCACGCCGTCCACGCTCACATCACCGGAACCGACACTGGAGACATTCAAGCTGCCGACGTCGCTCGCGACCACGTCGCCCGAGCCGACGCGCAGTGCGAGTTCTCCGGCGATGCCATTCACCTTCAAATCACCCGAGCCCAGGGTGGCGTCCAGCGACGCCAATCCGTTGGCCTGCGCGTCGCCCGAACCTTCCTTCAGCTTCACGGCCAGCGACCGCGGCACGCGCACGTCGAGCTTCAGGTAGGCGTACGAATCGCCGAACAGGGAAATGACCACGCCGCGATCGCCATCGTTCGCGACGATGCTCGCGGTGTCGCCGTTCCGCGCCGTTTCGACCTTGATGCCCGGAAGCCACTTTTCGTTCGAGGCGCAGGCCGTGCCGTTCACCACGATTTTTGTGAGCCCGGCCTCGCCGTGGATCGTCAGGTCGTCGGGGCCGATCTCGACCGACAGCTGTTTCAAGCCCGCGGCGTCGAGTTCTGCGTTGCGCGGCGCGCTGTAGCGGCACTGCTCCGCCGCACCCGCGGCCAGCGACACCGCCAGCAGGGACGCGCCCGCGAGCAGGAGGATGGGTTTGCGCATGACGACTCTCCGGGATCACCGCCCTCGCGGTGGTTGGTTGCAAGCATAGGGTCGCCCCCGCGGCCCTTCATGTGCCCAAAGTCGCCATGACTTGCGGCCTATCCAGAGCGATCGTGATCGCCCGTCATCCCGGAATACTCGCGCTGCGCGCCGCCGCAGCCTGCCCCGGACTTGATCCGGGGGCGTTCGCGTTTGCCATCCTGCAAACGCAGTCGCGAAGCGATATCCGGGACCCAGTGACTTTATCTCTTTGCTGATGCGGCACAAAGTCGCTGGGTCCCGGATCACGACTCGTCGCGTCCGGGATGACGAGCAAAAGCAATGCGTGCTTCTATCGCTCCTCGGCTTTCGCTTGGTTCCACAGCGCGTCCTGCTCGTCGAGCGATTTGCCGTCGAGCTTCTCGCCGGCCGCGGCCGCGAGCGATTCCATGCGCCGGAAGCGGCGCTCGAATTTCGCATTCGCATGACGCAAGGCCTGCGAGAAATCGACCTTCGCGTGGCGCGCCAGGTTCACCAGCACGAATGCCACGTCGCCGAGCTCGTCCTCGAGGCGATCATGACCCGCGCCCGCCGCGAATTCCGCGCGCACTTCGGCAACCTCTTCCTGCAGCTTGTCCAGCACCGGTTCGGGGCCAGGCCAGTCGAAGCCGACCGTCGCGGCGCGCTCGCACAACTTCAGCGCGCGCTTCCATTCGGGCAGGCCGCGCGACACGCCCGCCAGCGCGCTGGCGTCGTCATCGCCACCCGCCGCGGCGCGTTCGGCGCGCTTGATGTCTTCCCACGCGCGGGATTGTTCTTCCGCGTTGGCGTAATGCGCATCCGCGAATACGTGCGGATGCCGGCGCACCAGCTTGGCGTTGATCGCGCCAACCACTTCGCCGAAATCGAACAAGCCCTGCTCCTCGGCCATGCGCGCGTGGAACACGACCTGCAGCAGCAGGTCGCCCAGTTCATCCTTCAGCGCCGCGTAATCCCTGCGGTCGATCGCGTCCGCGACTTCGTAGCTTTCCTCGATGGTGTACGGCGCAATCGTGTCGAACGTTTGCGCGGCGTCCCATGGACAACCACGCGTGCGATCGCGCAGGCGCGCCATGATGGCAAGCAATTCCGCCATGGCATCGCGCTGACTGCCCGTCACCGGCGCAACCCGAGCCTGGCCAGCCAATCCACCGAACGGTCGCCCAGCGCGAGGAACTCCGGATTCAGCAGCGAATCCTTGGTGTTGTAGCGCAGCGGTTCGCCCGCGAGATCGAGCACCGCGCCGCCGGCCTGTTCCAGCACGCATTGCGCGGCGGCGGTATCCCATTCCGAGGTGGGGCCGAGGCGGAGATAAAGGTCGGCATCGGCGCGCGCGATCATGCAGAACTTGATCGACGATCCCACCGACACCAGTCGGTGGTAGCCGAGATGCTCCAGCATCGCCAGTTGCCGCTCGCTGCCGTGCGAACGGCTGCCCGCCACGATGGGAATCGAAGCCGCAGCGCGCGCCGCGATCGGCTGCGGCACCGCACCGGGCGCGGTTTCGAGGAACGCACCGTCGCCCGCGACGCCGTAATACAACTCGCCGGTCACCGGCACCAGCACCACGCCGAGCACCGGCACGTGGTTTTCTATCAAGGCGATGTTGACGGTGAATTCACCGTTGCGCTTCACGAATTCGCGGGTGCCGTCGAGCGGATCGACCAGCCAGTAGCGTTCCCACGTTTGCCGCACGCTCCAATCGAGGCTTTTGGATTCTTCGGACAGCACCGGAATATCGGGCGTCAAGCCGCGCAGGCCATCGACGATCACCCGGTGCGAAGCCATGTCGGCGGCGGTCAGCGGCGAATCATCGCTCTTGGTTTCGACCGCGAAGCTGCCCGCGTAGATTTCCAGGATCGCCGCGCCCGCACGACGGGCCAAGGTGCAACTCTCGTGCGCGATGCGTTCCAGGGCGCTCATGGCGTTTCCTTCGGCTGGAACTTTCCAGCCAGGTATTCGCGTGCGATGAACAATGCGGCGATGGAGCGTCCTTCCGAAACGTCGTCGCGCGCCAGCAGCCGGTCAAGCTCGGAAAGTTTCCAGGGCACCACTTCCAGTGTTTCCGGTTCGTCGCCGGGGCGGCGCTGTGGATACAGGTCCTCGGCAAGAATGACCTGCGCCTTGTGCGTCATGTAAGCCGGCAAAAGCGAAAGCATGGCCAGCGGCGTGAGCTTGCGCGCGCCGAAACCGGCTTCTTCCTGCAACTCGCGATCGGCGGCCTGCAGCGGCGTTTCGCCCGGATCGATGCGACCCTTCACGAGGCCAAGCTCGTAGCGATCCACGCCCACGCAGTATTCGCGCACCAGCAACACGGTGTCGCGATCACGCATCGGCACGATGAACACCGCACCGCGTCCCGATGCGCTCAACCGTTCGAAGGTGCGGTGCGCCCCGTTCGAGAACGCAAGGTCGACTTCCTCGACCCGCAGGAACCGGCTGTCGCGCGCTGGGCGCGTGGCGAGGATCTCGGGTGGCTTGGGCATCCAGGGATTGTAACGGACGTAATTGTGCAATCGTCCCCGATCCTTTCCCCGCACTCCCGCACGTCGCGCGTTCACCTGCACCAGAATGGCCTTCCCTGGCCCGGCTTTTCACGATGGGTCGCGGTGGTTTGAACGGGATGGCGCCGGGACAACGCTCGACGCGGCGGCAGGCGCCGACGCGGCCGGTGCAGGTTTCGCGGTACTCGATGCGGATTTCGGCAGCGGTACCTTCTTGCCGGTGAGCGTTTCGGGCGGCGGCATCGACAGGCGGACGTCGTCGTCGTTCTTGGGTGGCGGCGGCGGGTCGTCGCCCTTGCAGCCGGCGAACAACGCCAGCGGCGACAACGCGCAATGCAACTTGATGCCGCCGGGCAGCTTCACCGTTTTCTGCACGGTGGTCTTCTCGATCACCTTGTCGACCGCGCGCCCGACCGTCTTCTGGCCGAGGCTTTCCTTGTCCGGCGCCCAATCTTCGTTGAACCGCGTCGGCGTGTACGGCAGCGGCGACTTGCCGCCGGAGATTTGCGAACCCTTGATTTCCGGCGTCTGGTAAGCCGGTGCCTGCGCGGGTTTGCCGGAACCGGGTGGCAAGCGGACCTGGCCCTTGGAATCGTACAGTTGCAGCGGCGGGCCTTTCACGCCTTCCAGCGTCGCGCTGATCGCGCCTTTCGCGGGTGGCACGTAATGCAGACGTCGCGCGGGCGCAGCCGGCTGGCCCTGCAACGGCGGCGGCGGTACCAGCGGTGGTGGCGGTGGCAACTCCGAACCCGATTCGATCAAGCTCACCGTGAACACGCCGCTTTCGTCACGGCTGTACGGCGCGGGTCGCAGGATCAGGTACGCCACCCACCCCAACAGCACGTGTGCGGCAATCACCATCGCAACCAGCAGCCAAGGGCTGCGCCGGTCGCGCGGCGGTGCCTCGCGCTGGGTCAGGCGCACCCAAGGCAGGTCGGCGAGCTCGGCTGCCACGTCGCGCACGCTATCGCGATCACGGGATTGCGCCAGCTGCTCGATGTGCTGTCCGTCGTTGCGGGGCATGTGGCCGGCCGATGCGCACGTTGCGCGTGCGGAAGTTTAGGACGCGCGTGGGCTGCCCGCGCGCGGGGCGGGTCGGTTTTCAGACCATGCCCGGCGCCGCAGGTTCCGCCAGCCCTTGACCGTACACGGTGATCGGCGCATGGTCTTGCGACCGCCGCCGCCGGAAAGCGAGGTCAGCATGAGCGCCTACTCCACCCGGGATATTCGCAACGTGGCCCTGACCGGGCACGCGGGCGCCGGCAAGACCAGCTTGTTCGAAGCGCTGCTGCAGGCCGGCGGCGCGATCCAGACGGCGGGCGCGATCGAGCGCGGCAACACGGTGTCCGACTTCGATGACCAGGAAAAGGAACGCCAGCATTCCATCCATTCCTCGATCGCCTCGACGGACGCGTCGGGCTGTCACATCAACCTGATCGACACGCCGGGCTACGCGGATTTTCGCGGCGAAACGCTGTCCGCGCTGGCCGCCGTCGAGACCTGCACGGTGGTGGTGAACGCCGCCAACGGCACCGAACACGGCACCCGTCGCATGATGCATTACGCGAAGGAACGCCGGCTCGCGCGCATGCTGGTGGTGAACCGCATCGACATGGAAGGTATCGACATCGCGGCGCTGGTCGAATCGCTGCGCGAGGAATTCGGCGCGGAATGCCTGCCGGTGAACCTGCCCGCGGACCATGGCGCGAAAGTCGTCGATTGCTTCTTCGCGCACGAGGGCATGAGCGATCTCGGCCCGGTCGCCGACGCGCACCAGCGCATCGTCGACCAAGTGGTCGAGGTCAACGAACGGCTGATGGGCCGCTACCTCGAAGAAGGCGAGGACAAGCTTTCGCCCGAAGACCTGCACGACGCGTTTGAACAGTGCCTGCGCGAGGGACACCTGGTGCCGATCTGTTTCACCTCCGCGCGCAGCGGCACGGGCGTCGCGGAGTGGCTGCAGATCGCGTGCCGCCTGCTGCCGCATCCGGGCGAGGCCAACCCGCCGCCGTTCGTCAAGGGAATGGGCTCCGGTGCGAAACCGGTCGCGGCCAAACCCGATCCCGACGCGCACGTGATCGCCGACGTGTTCAAGATCATCAACGATCCGTTCGTCGGCAAGCTCGCGGTGTTCCGCGTGTGGCAGGGCACCGTGAAAAAGGACTCGCAGCTTTTCATCGACGACGGCAAGAAGCCGTTCAAGGTCGGCCACCTGCTGCGCCTGCAGGGCAAGGACCACATCGAAATCGAACAGGCGATCCCCGGCGACATCGCCGGCGTCGCCAAGGTCGAGGACATCCATTTCGACGCGGTGCTGCACGATTCGCACGACGAGGATGCGATCCACCTGCAGCCATTGAAATTCCCGCTGTCGATGTTCGGCCTGGCGGTGGAACCGAAACACAAGGGCCAGGACCAGAAGCTCGCGACCGCGCTGGCAAAACTCGCTGAAGAAGATCCCTGCCTCTCGATCGAACACAACAAGGAGTTGAACGAAACCGTGGTGCGCGGCCTGTCCGACCTGCACCTGAAGCTCACGCTGGCGAGGATGCAGAGCAAGTACGGCGTCGAGGTGATCACCCACCCGCCGCGCATCGCGTACCGCGAGACGGTAGGCGCCAGCGCCGAAGGCCACCATCGCCACAAGAAGCAGACCGGCGGCGCCGGCCAGTTCGGCGAAGTGTTCCTGCGCATCGAACCGCTGCCGCGCGGCGCGGGCTTCGAGTTCAGCGACGAGAGCAAGGGCGGCGTGATTCCCAACCAGTTCATCCCCGCAATCGAGAAGGGCGTGCGCCAGGTGCTGGATCACGGCGCCATCGCGGGCTATCCGATGCAGGACGTGCGCGTCGTCGTCTACGACGGCAAGTATCACCCGGTCGATTCCAAGGAGGTCGCGTTCGTGTCGGCGGGCAGGAAGGCCTTCCTCGATGCGGTCGCGAAAGCCCGGCCCATCGTGCTGGAACCGATCGTCAACATGGACGTGAACGTGCCCGAGCAATACATGGGCGATGTCACCGGCGCGCTCGCCTCCAAGCGCGCGCGCATCAGCGGCACGGATTCACTGCGCGGCGGCGTGCTGGTGATCAAGGCACAGGCGCCGCTGGCCGAAGTGGTGGATTACCAGACCGAGCTTCGTTCACTGACCGGCGGCGAAGGCCGTTTCGCGATGGAACTGTCGCACTACGACGCGGTGCCGCCGCAGATCCAGAAACAGCTTACCGAGGCGTACAGACCCAAACCCGAAGAAGATTGAGTTCGCGTTCGTCCGCAGTACAAACCTGGGAGGAGAGCCGTCATGACACTCGCTTCGCTGTGGTTGCCCATCGTTCTGTCCGCCGTGTTCGTGTTCATCGCGAGCGCGCTGATCAACATGCTGCTGAAATTCTGGCACGCACCCGATTACCGCAGGTTTTCGAACGAGGACGAGGTGCGCGCCGCGATTCGCGCCGGCAATCCGGCGCCGGGGCAATACGCGATTCCATGGTGCGACCAGAACGCGATGAAAGATCCCGCGATGCAGGAGAAATTCGTCCAGGGCCCGGTCGGCATGGTGAACCTGCGGCGCGCGGGTCCGGTGAACATGGGCGCATACCTGCTGCAATGGTTCCTGTTCTGCGGCCTGGTTTCGGTCGTGTGCGCCCTCGTCGCGCTGGTACTGCCGTTGGCCGCGGACCCGCACCGGGTCTTTCACACCACCGCGCTGACAGCGCTGCTGGGTTATTCCCTCGGACTCATTCAGAACGCCATCTGGTTCGCGTGGCCCTGGAAGAACGCGTTCAAATACATGGCCGACGGCGTCGTGTATGCGATCATCACCGGCCTCACTTTCCTGTGGTTGTGGCCGGCGGCCTGACGAGGCCGGCCAAACAGCGCCAAGGCATCACTGCGAGCGATCGCGGAAACGATCGGTCGCGCTGACCAGTTCGTGCACGTTGCCGGGCTCAAATGCCGAATGGCCGGCGTCGGGCACGATGCGCAGGTTCGCCTGCGGCCACGCGCGGTGCAGATCCCACGCGCTGCGCGCCGGGCACACCACGTCGTAGCGACCCTGCACGATCACGGCCGGAATGCCGTGCAGGCGATGCGCGTCGCGCAGCAGTTGATCGTCCTGTTCGAAGAAGCCGCGATTCACGAAATAGTGGTTCTCGATGCCCGCGAACGCCAGCGCGAACTCGTCGCCCGCGCTGGCGGCGATGTAGCCTTCGTTCTGCAGCAGGAAACTGGTCGAGGCTTCCCACACCGACCACGCGCGGGCCGCCGCGATCCTCACCGCGGGAACATCGGACGTGAGCCGGCGGTGGTAGGCCGCGATCAGGTCGTCGTGTTCGGCTTCCGGAATCGCGGCGAGGTATTTCTCCCACGCGTCCGGATACAGCATGTCGCAGCCTTTCTGGTAGAACCAGGCCAGCTCCGAATGCCGCAGCATGAAGATGCCGCGCAGCACCAGTTCCGTGACACGCTCGGGATGCGTTTCGGCGTAGGCCAGCGCCAGCGTGGAGCCCCACGAACCGCCGAACACCTGCCAGCACTCGATGCGCAGATGCTCGCGCAGGCGCTCGATGTCCGCGACCAGGTCCCACGTGGTGTTTTCGCGCAGTTCGGCGTGCGGCGTCGAACGGCCGCAACCGCGCTGGTCGAACAGCACGATGCGATAGACCCTCGGATCGAAGAACCGCCGGCACTTGCCGTTGCAGCCGGCGCCGGGGCCGCCATGCAGGAACACCACCGGTTTGCCGTGCGGATTGCCGCTCTGTTCGTAGTAGAGCGTGTGGAGCGGCGAAACCTGCAACATCCCGCTTTCGAAAGGTTCGAGTTCCGGATAAAGACTCCGGCGCTGGTCAAGCATATCCATTCGCGGCATTTCATCTGCAATCGCAATCACGCTAGCCTAGCATCCCCACCACCCGAACACGACGGCGCGCGCCACGATGAAGACCTCGTTCCCCAAGAAGGACATCAAGATTCTGTTGCTGGAGGGGATCCATCAAAGCGCCATCGAGGTTTTCCGCGCGGCCGGCTATTCGCTGATCGAGCATCACGACAAGGCGCTGCCGCGCGCGGAGCTGTTCGACGCGGTCGCCGACGCGCACATCATCGGCCTGCGCTCGCGGACGCAACTGGATGCCGAGGCGATCTCGCATGCGCGGCGCCTGCTTGCCGTCGGCTGCTTCTGCATCGGCACCAACCAGGTGGACCTGCACCAGGCGCGCGAGCGCGGTGCACCGGTGTTCAACGCGCCCTATTCCAACACCCGCAGCGTCGCCGAGCTGGTGATTGCCGAAGCGATCCTGCTGATGCGGCGGGTGCCGGAACGCAACGCCGAATGCCATCGCGGCGGCTGGGCCAAGTCCGCCGAAGGCAGTTTCGAAGTGCGCGGCAAGACCCTCGGCATCGTGGGTTACGGCCACATCGGCACGCAGGTGGGCGTGCTGGCCGAATCGCTGGGCATGCACGTGCTGTTCCACGACATCGAAGCCAAGCTGGCGCTGGGCAACGCCGCACCCGCGCAGGGCCTGGAAGACCTTCTGGCGCGGTCGGACATCGTGACGCTGCATGTGCCGCAAACGCCCGCCACCGCCGGCATGATCGGCCCGGAAGAAATCGCGCGGATGCGTCGCGGCGCCATGCTGATCAACGCCTCACGCGGCAACGTGGTGGACATCGACGCGCTGGCTGCGGCGCTGCGCGAAGGACGCCTTGCCGGCGCGGCGGTGGACGTGTTTCCGAAGGAGCCGAAAAGCAAGGACGAGGAATTCGCATCGCCCTTGCGCGCGTTCGACAACGTGCTGCTGACCCCGCACGTCGGCGGCAGCACCCAGGAAGCCCAGCTCAACATCGGCACCGAAGTGGCGTCCAAGCTGGTGCGCTACAGCGACAACGGTTCGACGCTATCGGCGGTGAACTTCCCCGAGGTCAGCTTGCCCGAACATGCCGGCAGCCGTCGCTTGCTGCACATCCACCACAACGTCCCGGGCGTGCTGTCGCGGATCAACGAGGTGTTCTCGGCCGGCGGCATCAACATCAACGGCCAGCACCTGCAAACCGACGGCGAGATCGGCTACGTGGTGATCGACGTGTCGGCGTCGGAGGAACAATCGGAAGGTCTGCGCGAGCAACTGGCGGAAATTCCCGGCACCGTGCGGACGCGGTTGTTGTATTGATTTGATTCGCAGACCGCGGATTGCGCCAACACATGCGAAGCTCGTCGCGGGCGAGCCGATGTTGGAGCAGCCGTTGTAGGTTGGGCTGACCCGGCTTCATCGGGGAAGCCCAACATCTCCCGTTGGGCTTGCTGACCCTGCCTGCCTGGCGGAAAAAATGGATTCCGGCTTGCGCCGGAATGACGAGTAGAAGGGGCGCTGGCCGGCCAAACGATTCCGGCCCCGTGAAAAATTCGTGGCGCCGCGATCAGGGATGATCGCAAAGCTAATGGTCGGGGCGGCGGGATTCGAACCCACGACCCCCTGCCCCCCAGGCAGATGCGCTACCAGGCTGCGCTACGCCCCGACCGGTTCACGAACGCCCATGATAACCGATCATGAAGCGCGCAGCTTCGCTCAAGCCTTGCGGATCGGATCGCGCAACAACTGCAGCAATTGCTCCAGTTCCAGCCGCATCTGGCGCACGATCTGGTGCGAAATGGACGCTTCCATCCGGCCCTGCTGGCCTTCCAGCCGCGCGCGCGCGCCGGTGATGGTGAAACCCTGGTCGTACAGCAGCGCGCGGATTTGCCTGATCATCAGCACGTCGTGGCGCTGGTAATAGCGGCGGTTGCCGCGCCGCTTCACCGGGTTCAGCGCAGGAAATTCCTGCTCCCAGTAACGCAGCACGTGCGGCTTGACCGCGCACAGGTCGCTGACCTCGCCAATCGTGAAATACCGCTTGGCGGGAATCGCGGGAAGTTCGTTATTGTTGCCCTGATCCAGCATGGTTCTCGACTCTCAGTTTCAGCTTCTGTCCGGGGCGAAACGTCACGACACGCCGTGCGGAGATCGGAATCTCCTCGCCGGTCTTGGGATTGCGTCCGGGCCGCTGATTCTTGTTGCGCAGGTCGAAGTTGCCGAACCCCGACAGCTTCACCGGCTCCCCCCGCTCGAGCGCCTCGCGCAGCACCTCGAAAAAGGCGTCCACGCATTCCCTGGCTTCACGCTTGTTGAGGCCAACGTCGAGAAACAGGCGCTCGGCCATCTCTGCCTTGGTCAGCGTCATGTTCATCCTCTCAGCCTTGCCCCAAATTCGCGTTCCAGCAGTTTGACCGCATCGGCCACACTCTGGTCGGCGTCCTCGTCCGTAAGCGTGCGCGAATCGTCTTGCAAAATCAAGCCTATAGCAAGACTCTTTCGACCCGCGCTCAAACCCGGACCTCGAAAACAGTCGAACAGTACCACTTCGTTCAAGATTGTTGGCAAGCCTGAACGAAGCGCCGTGGCGATCCGCGCCCACTCGATCCCTTCGTCCACTTCGATCGCGACGTCCCGGCGCAACGACGGAAAGTGCGCCAGCGCCCGCGCAGTCGGAATCTTCCGCTGCCGCAAGGCATCCAGTTCGACCTCGAAAACGAGGGTTTCGGGCAGGTCGAGACGTCGCTGCAAGGCCGGGTGCAGGGCGCCGATCGCGCCCACCGCGGCGCCATTTCGCAGCACCCGCGCACCACGCCCGGGGTGCAGCCAACCCGGAAGATCGTTCGCGTCGAATGACCAGGTTTCCGGCGCGCCGGACAGCGCGATCAGCGCTTCGAGGTCGCCCTTGACGTCGTGGAAATCGAGCGCGCGCTTCGGTTCGCCCCATTGCTCGGCGTACGCGCCGCCGCACGCGACCGCCGACAGCTTCGCCGTTTCGACTGGCGCGGCTTCCGCTGCGCTCGTCCCTCGTCCCTCGTCCCTCGCCCCTGCTCTTGCAAACACCACCCCCGACTCGAACAGGCGCACCCGCGCCTGCTGCCGGTTGCGGTTGCGCTTCAGCGCTTCGACCAGGCCCGGCAGCAGCGACGTGCGCATCACCGCCAGATCCGACGAGAGCGGATTGGCGAGTGCGACAGCGTTTGCGTCGAGTTGCCACGTTTGCAGCAGCTTCGGGTCGACGAAGGCGTAACAGATCGCTTCGTGGTAATCGCGTGCGGCGAGACCTGCCGTCACCGCCGAAACGGCCACGAGGGCTTCGTGGTCGTGCGGTGCGGGCGGTGCGCCCGCTGGCAGCCGCGCGGGTACTGCGTCGTAGCCGTGGACGCGCGCGACTTCTTCGATCAGGTCTTCTTCGGCGAAAATGTCGAAGCGGCGCGATGGCGGCGTGACCCGCCAGCCGTCGTCACGCGTTTCGACCTGCATGCCGAGCGCGGTCAGGATGCGCTGGATTGCGGCATCTTCGATGGCGATGCCGAGCACCCGCGCGATCCGCGCGCGACGCAGTGTGATGGTGGCCGGAGCCTTGATGTGCTTCGGCGTCACGGCCTCGATGACTTCGCCGGGCTGGCCGCCTGCGATCTCGATCAGCAATGCCGTCGCGCGTTCCATTGCGGCGCGCGGCAGTTCCGGATCGACGCCGCGCTCGAAACGGTGCGCGGCGTCGGTGGTCAGGCCGAGTTTGCGCGCACGGCCCATGATCGCGGCGGGGTTGAAATGCGCGGCTTCGAGGAACACGTCGCGCGTGGCCTCGGTGACGCGCGAATCGAAACCGCCCATCACGCCGGCCACGGCCAGCGGCTTGGCGTTGTCGGCGATCAGCAGGAATGACGGATCGAGCGTAGCCTCGCTGCCATCGAGCAGTTTCAGGGTTTCGCCCTTGCGTGCGCGCCGCACGCCAATGCCGCCGACGAGATTCGCTTCATCGAATGCGTGCATCGGCTGTCCGGTTTCCAGCATCACGTAATTGGTGATGTCGACGATCGCGTTGATCGGCTTGATGCCGGCCGCACGCAGCCGCTGCGCCATCCAGAGCGGCGTTCGCGCAGTCATGTCGATGCCACGCACGGCGCGACCCAGGTAGCGCGGGCAATCTGCGCCGGCTTCGAGGCAAATCTCGCGCGGCGCAACAACGGTGGCCGGTACCGGAGCGACCTGGAATGGTTTGGCACGGGTGCCGAATTCCGCCGCGACTTCATCGGCCAGCCCCAGCATGCCGAGGCAATCGCCGCGGTTGGGTGTCAATTCGATCTCGATGGCCATGTCCGGCAAGCGGAGATATTCGGCCAGCGGCTTGCCGACTGGCGCATCGTCGGGCAATTCCATCAAGCCCGATGCATCGGCGTCGATACAGAGTTCCTTGGCCGAGCACAACATACCCTGCGATTCGACGCCGCGCAGTTTCGCGGTCTTGATGGTGACGCCATTCGGCAACTTCGCACCGAGCGTGGCCAGCGGCGCGACCAGACCGGCGCGCGCGTTGGGCGCGCCGCACACGATCTGTACTTCACCCGTGCCCGTATCGACGCGGCACACGCGCAGCTTGTCGGCATTCGGATGCGGCGTGGAGGCGATGATGCGGGCGACCACCACGTCATCCAGCGAATCGCCGATGGGCGCGACCTCGCCTACTTCCAGCCCGCTCATCGTCAGCCGGCGCGCCAGCGCGGCGCTGTCGGCGCGGATGTCGACGAGAGAGCGAAGCCAGTTTTCGGAAAATTTCATGGACTTTGGTTTTGTAGGGCGGGTGACAACCCGCCGGTCGGCGCATTGGAATCCGGAAAAATTTCAATCGTCATTCCGGGGCCATCCGCAGTTTCATCGCGGATGGAAACCGGAACCCAGCGACGTTGGCCACCGCAACGAAGGCACTGGGTTCCGGGTTCACTTTCCCGACCAAGCCGGGAAAGTGCCCCGGAATGACGCAAGAGGTTTTTCAAGTCTTCGATTACGCAAATTGTTGAAGGAAACGCACGTCGTTCTCGAAGAACGCCCGCAGGTCGGTGACGCCGTAGCGCAGCATTGCCAACCGTTCGACGCCCATGCCGAACGCGAAGCCGGTGTACCGCTCGGGGTCGATGCCGCAGTTCCTCAAGACGTTCGGATGCACCATGCCGCAGCCCAGCACCTCCAGCCAGCGCGTGCCGCCGTCGTCGCGTTGCCAGCGGATATCCACCTCGGCCGAGGGTTCGGTGAACGGGAAATAGCTTGGCCGAAAACGCATCTCGAGCGCCTGCCCGAAGAATGCGGCCACGAAGGCTTCGAGCGTTCCCTTCAAGTCCGCGAAAGTGGCCGAATCATCCACCAGTAAACCTTCCACCTGATGGAACATGGGCGAATGGGTCTGGTCGGAATCGCTGCGATAAACCTTGCCCGGCGCGATGATGCGCACCGGCGGCTGTTGGCCGCGCATCGCGCGGATCTGCACCGGCGAGGTATGGGTGCGCAGCAGCCGGCCATCGCCGAAATAAAAGGTGTCATGCATCGCGCGCGCAGGATGGTGCGCGGGGAAGTTGAGCGCCTCGAAGTTGTGCCAGTCATCCTCGATCTCGGGGCCTTCGGCCACCGAATAGCCGAGCTGCGCGAAGATCGCCTCGATGCGTTCGCGGGTGCGGGTGAGCGGGTGAATCGTGCCGCGCACGCCGTCGCGTCCGGGTTGCGTGACATCGATGCTTTCCGACGCCAGCCGTTGCTCCAGCGCCTCACGCTCGAGTGTTTCCTTGCGCGCGGCGATCGCGGCGGAGATTTTTTCCTTCGCGACGTTCACTTCCGCACCGCGCGCCTTGCGCTCGTCCGGCGACAGCTTGCCCAGCGCCTTCAGTTCCGCGGTGATCGCGCCGTTCTTGCCGAGCAGCGCGACGCGCTGCGCCTCCAGCGCATCCAGCGCCCCGGCCGCGGCGATCGCGGCCAGCGCTTCATCGGTGCGTTGCCCCAACGTGTCCATCGCAACCCCATGCACAAAAGAAAAGCGGAGAGAAGGCTTGGGCCTTCTCCCCGCTCGCTTGCATCATAACGTCCGGCGCGAACGCCGGA